>Ga0181410_1000346_pt1 | contig 20899 bp, 28 predicted proteins | sample 33SPOviralmetaG_FD_130112 | JGI IMG/M metagenome (GOLD analysis project Ga0181410, IMG submission 130112) | Marine viral communities from the oligotrophic San Pedro Time Series (SPOT) site, San Pedro Channel, CA, USA - 33 SPOT_SRF_2012-06-20 | ecosystem: Environmental > Aquatic > Marine > Strait...
ACTAGAACGTGTCTTCATAAGTTGTAGTTGATAGCGTCCACGTTCACGCATTGCTCTACTTGTAAAGATACCAATAACATTATCTGCTGTTTGAATCTTACTAAGTCCACCACTAATGTGCGAATGATCAAACTCTACTTCTTCTACTGCGCCTCTATTCAACTGTGCCGCTGTAACAAACACACACTGTAGTTCCATTGCTAAGTTACGCAGTTCTTCTGATACATACTTGTCTTTAACAAACAAGTTCTCTGCACTAATCTTTTTACCTACAGGCATCAACAAGTCTAAGTAATCAACAAGCAATACATCTACTTTCCTGCCTACTTTAATTTCATATTCTTTTAAGTATGCTCTAATATCATTTGCAGTTTTACCACTAGGCATATATTTGACTTGGAATGATCCTGCCTTCTTACCAATCATCTTAACTTTCATTTCAACATCTTCAATGTTCTTGAAAATATCTCTTGTAGTAATTCCTGTAGTCATACTATCTAGTCGCATACTAACTAATGCTTCACTAAGTTCAAGTGTTAAGTAAACAACATTCAATCCTTGCAATGCCCAGTTCACACCTAAGTTTGCTAAGAACAAACTCTTACCTGCACCCGATCCACCTGCAAAAATATTCAGCTCGCCTCTGTTAAATCCACCGAACAGTTTCCTATCCATTGTCTCCCAACCAGTGCTTACTTGTCCATTCTTATCTTTCAGTCCCATAAGTCTTGCACGAGGATCATCAAAATAATCTGTACCCATATCACGTGCTAGTCCAATTTGTACTGCATCTTTAACAAGTAGTTCTACTTGTCCATATTCTTTTTTCTCTAATAAATCTGCTGAACTAATAATTGCACGTTCAAGTGCTTTGTGTCTTGTAAAACTTTCAAATTCATCCATTAGCCAAGATAGATGTCCTTCTTTTAGTTCGCCGACTTCTTTCAACTCTGTTTTACAACTTGCGTTTACAGTACTAAAATCAGGCAGCACACTATACTTCTTAGCATATTCATTTACAAACTGTGCAGCATCTTGCAGTTTTCTGTCAAACAAAGTATGATCAAAGATGCCTTGGCACCTCACAAAAGTCTCTGCATCAGAAAGCATCATTTCTAGATACAGTTTCTGTACATCATAATCATATGTCTTTGCTTCACTCATAAATATTTCTTTCCTTATTTGTTATACTAGTATACACTCACTTGGTACCTTTTTGCAAACTCTTTTGCGTCCATTGTGTCATTTACCATAGGCTTACCTTTAATGTTAAGCGAAGTATTTAACAGCATAGGACAGCCAGTTGCGTCATTCCAGGCTTCTAGCAGTTTTCTAATTCCGCTACCATTTTTTGGTACTGTTTGGACTCTGGATGTGCCGTCAACGTGTGTGATGGCAGGATACAAGTCTGGATTTCTGCAAGTGGAGGTAAACTGCATATAGTTGTTGTAGTACCCGCTAAAATGACCTCTTGCGTATTCTTCGAGCACCACTGGTGCAAATGGCCTGAACTGCTGACGTTGTTTGATGCTGTTGACTCGTTGCTTAATATTATTGCCGCGAGGATCAGCAAGCAAACTACGATTGCCAAACGCCCTAGGCCCAAACTCAGCCCTTCCATTAGCAACGCCTGCAATTCCTGTTTGTTTAAGTTCTTTGATGAGTTTTTCAACTGGATATTTTCCTTCTATATTATAACCTAAGTAGGCATCTTTCCATTCGATATGTGTCTTATTCTTTGCAAGTACAGCACCAACACTACTACCTGCATCACCTGGATTAGGCATAATCCATACATTATCATAGTATGAATACGCTAGATGATTTGCTACACAATTTAACGCACAACCTCCACTTAATACTAGGTTGTTACTCTTATATTTGGCACGACAGTGTTTTACAATGTCAAGAAATATTTCTTCGTATAGTTCTTGAGTAGCGGCAGCAATGTCTACTTTTTGTTGCCAACTTAACTCACCACTACGCCACCACATACAACCTCTATGCAAGTTTTCTTTAAACTTAACAATCGGAGTTGTCCAGTGCGAGTGTGGTCCTAACTTAAAAAATAGTTCTTTTATTTCGTCATAGTATTTCTTACGATCACCATATGCGGCCATACCCATTAAAATATATTCATCTTCGTTAGGCTTTAATCCTATACGTTGTGTCATTGCACTATAGAACAAACCAATACTGTGTGGGTAACCTTGACTGTAAACTTTTTTAAGTTTATTGCCTTCGCCTTGCCATATTGTAAACGTTTCAAATTCTCCGATACTATCAATGCAAACTACAGTTGCATCAGTATATCCGCTTGTATAATAACTTGCGGCAGCGTGACTTTCGTGATGGTTACTGTACTCTAAGGGGGCGTCAATGTCAAAACTTTTCAAGTATGCTTTGATATTATTCTCATATGCATTCCAGCCTTGTCCGGCAATTAGTTGTCGTAACGTTTTTTTAAAAGGTTTTTCGTACCATACAACTTTACTAGGCTCGCCCCAGTTTCTTGCATACTGTACCATACCTCTATCCAAATCAGGATCGTTCTTTGTACGACTGAATCTTTCACTATGGCTTGCAAAGACTAGTTCGTCTTTGTCAAAGACTGCAAGTGCGCCATCGTGACTGTTTGCTGATATTCCCCAAGTAATCAATTAAAGTTTCTTCCACAGTTTGTGTAGTATATAAAACCATACACTGTTAATTGCTGGTTCTACAAGTGCAACTGCTCCGGCTTCCCAGATGCTTGCACCAGTAATTATACTTACTACTATCATTGCAATTATTATGTGTCCAATGAAAAATATAACTGCAAGTATAACACTTTCTTCTACGTTATTTTTTATTACATTGAATATGCCGTTATTAAACTCGGACATTATTCACCTTCCTTTCCTACTTATAAATGAACGGATCTTTCTTCCGCATCTCTTTGATCTTTCTACGAAGTTTGAATTTATAATACTGATTCTTAAACCAATCTATAATATTTCTTATCCACTTCATATAGGTTCTCCTTCGACTTGTATACACACTGCTTGACTGCCAGCCTTAAAGTAACCGTCATCTTTACCAACTTGTTGACTTAACATTTCTCTCATTTTAAAACATTCTGTCATAGTTCCCGGTAAGTCAACAACTGTGCTGTACGCAACTCCTGCTTGAAGTGTGATATAAACTAATACCCACATTATAATACTTCCTCTTTTATTTTATTCATAAAGTGCTTCTTAGCAACACTTATCTTGATACTGCCTGATTGTGCTGTCTTAATAGCATCAACAGTAACAAACAACTTGCCATAACGCTGTACAGCGTCAGCAACATCCTTTACATCTGGTTCCCAGTTAGGAAAAGCAACACTCCAACCATACTCCATTGCTTTCTTAATTAAGTTCTCACCTGCTTCATCTTGATCAGGAATAACAATAATCTCGTGTCCTAATCCTTGTATTATTCTATACTGTTGGTCACTAATATTGTTTGTAAGTAATGCAACACCGTTGATTGCCATAGCATCAAACGGACCTTCTGTAACAAATATATAACGCTGATCCTCTTGTTGTGCATCAACATTGAATACAAACTGTGAATGATGATCACTTAGATACTTAGGACGACCACTGCGTACTTTACGTGCAGTATTACCTACAATTGTTCCTTTATAGTAAAAAGGAATAATAGTTCTGTCCACATATCCTGTAGATGGTGACCAATAAAAATTATTGCTTAATGGATCAAAGCCTCTATCATAAATGTATTCAACTACTTTTGCAAAACTAGTTTCAAGTTCATTGTCGCTTGCAAAATCTACATCTAGCCAATCGCTTATAGGCAAACTGTGTTCGGGTAATTCTTTTTTCGCAAATGAAACTCTTGTTTGTAGTTCTCTAGGTTTGTACTCAGCACTTTCTGTTTTTAGTGCTTCGAATATCAGTGTATTGATATCATTTTCACTAGCACCTAACCATCTGCATAATGATTTTAACTTCTCGCTAACTTGTCTACCGGGTTGCCAACTTGCACTATACTTACAGTTGAAACAGTTGTATACAAACCCTGTATCAAATCTTACGCCGCCACGCTTACGCTTGTCAGTGCTATGTCCGCGATGATGACAGCAAGGAGCATTGAAAGATGTCCACCCACTAGGGCTATGTTTAGCACGAGGTGGCAATAGATCTCTGAATTTGTCAAGTACAAGTGTCATACTGTTAGTATACTATCTATACAGTATTTTGTCAACTGTTCCTGTGTTATTATCTGCTGTTATGTGCTTAAATCTAAACCAATTGTACTTTCCAGTTACATTATGGTAAAAATTACCATCTGCTGCTGTTAGATTCCAAGTTTTTATGTCTATCCAATTTTCATCAATTGGTACTGCACCTGGGTCTAAACTTGCTTGCAATTTAAGTTCGCCTTCGTATGAATCTGCATACACTTGGAAAGTGTGTAGACTTGATGGTGTTGATTGATTACCTTGTGCATCAATAATGCTGCTTTCAAAAAACTCTTCATAACCGCTAATCGGAGTATGTCTAGCATAGTTAGGTCTTGGAGTTTCGAACGGTGGATCGTCATCTCGACTAGTTGTTGTTTTGTCGAAGTTAACAGTTTTATTAAACGTAATAACTTCAATAGTGTCGTATGGTTCTCCGTATACATCGCCATTTACTTCTATTGTTCCTTCAGCACCGTACTGACTATCTAAGTACAACGGATATGAAGAAGTAACTTTATGTTGTCCTGTCGTAACTTCTTCTCTAGTTTCTTTGATAAAACTGTATGAATACTGTCCGGGTTCTATATCACGCATTTCTTCTTCAGTAAGAATGACATAAAATCTTCCTAGTGCAGCATCGTCAGCAGTTGCATCTTTCTTAAGAACAAGTTCGCTGTCCTCTCTGCTCACTAACGAAAACACTACTGTGGATCCTGTTAAATTAATTTTCTTTTGATCTCCTTTTTTAACTTGAAGATCTATTCTATTATCGGTTGCTCGATAAATTTTTATTGCGCGGCTATAGACCATACTAAATCTCTCCTGTGTGTAAGCACTAGCCATTTCTGTATAGGCCTGGACTACGTTTGGGTATAAATATATTGTAGTTAATTGCATAATGTGATTACTAAACCTTTACTATATTTATCGATGAGAATAACAGAAAACTTAAAAGAAAATATGCCATTTATCAGCGTTTTAACACACGCAGACAAAGAATATGTAGGCATCATTATAAACCAAGACAATAGTGTCACGAGCTTCTATGACTACGAGTTAATCGAGGGTGATGAAGCAAAGAAACACTTCTTAGAGCTTGGTGATGCTTGGTGGTGGGAATCAAACAGACAAATTCCTATTAACATATTTCTTAAGAGTGAAATTGCACAATACAGGTATGCTATACGGAACTATACTACAAAAGATGTTACGATTCAATTTGGTCCTGTTACAAGTTTAAATAATATTATTATAAAACGTATCAAGCGTAGATCAATTACTCTTGTCCGTAAGCCTTCTTCATAGACCAGTAAATCCAATAATCAATTAAACAAAAAGTTACTAGTGTTCCAAGAGCTGTAAGTGTTTGTCCGAATGCCCAAGGCAACACAAATACCCAGAATATCACTCGCAACAAGTATAACGGCACGTACCAAGCAGGCACTGTCCAAAAAGGCCAACTACCTAAGTCAGGCTTGGGCTCTTTTTTTCTGTAGTCTTCAACTTCCCAATTCATTATATTGCTCACATATTAAATTCATATTAACAACAACTGCAACTGCATATGCTGTTGCGTGTGATTTTTTAAAGTAGTATTCACCGTTAGTTGGCTTCGTCCACACTTGACTCATCACCGTATCCCACGGCTGTCCAATCAGATGTCTCTTCGCTGGGCGTATCATTGCTAGTACTGCTGCTAACTGTTCCACTGTTTGTGGTTTCATTGTTTTGAGAACTCCACTGTGTTCTCCTACGTGAAATAATTTGTTGCTGAAGTCTGGCTCGGTGAGTAATTCCCATAACGGTTCCTTTTCTGTAAGTTTGACTAGATGTTCTTCGTTTTTAATATCATTATACAAGGAAACATTTAAAAAATCTATCTTGAATAGACCTTGTTCTTCTGCTTCTTTGTGTTCTATTGAACATATGTATTTACTTGGATCTGTCGGAACCTCGTGCATATATACGCCAGTGTTATGCTTTGTTAGTTCGCCATCATCAATACGACTTGCTCTTACGTGCTTGAATAACGCAAGTGCTTTCTCTCGATCCTTAAAGTCTATATCAATATCTGGCATTAGTTTTTAATTTCTTTCCATTGTTTGTACATTTCATAGTCGCCACTAGCAACATACTCTTGTCCTGTTTCCATATCAACTATTTTCCATTTACCAGGACACTTAGTTAGTATACTTAATTGTATACTTTTGTCAAGTTCTTGTACTTCCGTTCCGTCTTTAAGTTTTCTTGTGTTCACGTTACTTTGCCTTCTCGTACTACTTCTCTAACTAGTTCTACGTCTGCTGGTAATGTCTTAAATTTCTTCATCCAAAACTTAGGATCAATTATCGGTGATACAATTGCTAACTGTTCGTCATTCATATTCTGCAACATATCTTTACCTGCTTTGCAGTTTAACAATATCCAAGGACTAATTCTTCCTTCTTTAATATCGTGTGTTGCTCTGTTCAAATTTACATAACTAAAATAATGATTCCAGTCTGCATCATTTTCATTAGCCCATTCTACCATTGTACTACAACTACGTGTGATTGCACTTTCGGCTGGCTCAATTCTAACAAGTTCTGCTAGATACTTGTCATATAATTCATCTCTACACCAATGGTCAAGTTTTACACCACTGCGTACAACATACTCAACAAACCTATCAGGCATCAACGGATTTACATTTGATACGAAACTACCAAATTTTACAAACGCATTATAGTAAGGACTTTTTGCAAAGTCTTCAAATTCTCTTTTCTTTTTTCCGCCTTGTGCTATTTCATAAAAACGCTGATACGTTAGCAATGCAAGTTGTACGTGCTTTTCATTCTTACTTAGATGTCTACGCTTTTGCTCGCAGATATGCACTGCCAAAGTTTTTTCTTTAGCAAATGATTTACCACAATACTCGCACTTATAACTTAATTGCATTGATCTGTTTCTTATCCCAACCTAGTTCTTTACAGTATTCTTTAACTTCTTTATCACTAGTAATTGCTGCCATTGTACGTATGTCTGCTGTTTTCATATTCGGAAATAGTGTACCTAAAAACTCTTCTTTCTTGTTTTTAGTTTTTGTAAGTTTCAACCATTTATGGAAAAATACTTTTTTGGATTCGTGTCCGCAACTACAAGCAAGTTGCCAAAGCAGTTTGTTATGCTTGTTTAACAGCAGGAAAAGGTGCTTATTAAAGCGTTCATTTCCTAGTAGTACAAAGTGCTCCATATCTTCTCGAGACCCTTGTACGCTGCTTATATAGCGGTTAAGCGTGAAGAATACGACACTCTTACGTTGCTCTTCTGTAAGATCATCCCATACTTCTTTACCGTTCAAATCAACGGCTCCTAAAATCTCATTTAGTTTTAGTCCAGGCTGTTTACTCATTAGTAGGATCCTTAGTTAACATATATAACAGTTTAAGCTCTTTTAGTGTTTTTTGCAAGACCTTATTTCCCCTAACTGCTTTATGTTGTATTTCACTAAATTGATGATCATCAAGATACCAATCTGGGTACATCTTCTTTTCAACTATTATTCGTTCGTTAGTATCAGTGTCACGTTCGAATACAGTTTCTCCTCCGTCTGGCGATTCGTATATCTTAGTCATATTATTGTTGTGCCATTATGTAATAATTTTTTACAGGAAGTTTTCTTTTGAGTTGTTTTGAATATTTAGATAATTCAGTGTAATGTTCTTTTGTTACAGTATATCCAAGATTAGCAAACTGTTGTTTCCACCATTCCGGTGTTTCTTGTATTAAGTGTGCATTACGTCCATCAGGCAAAATAAGTTTTGCAGGCGCACAACTAATAAGATGGAATATGTATTTGCTATGTGCTTTTATTTCAAGCAGTGTATCAGCAAGTAAGTTTGGTTCAATGTGTTCTAGTACGTCTGTTGATATAATCATATCAACTTTACATAACGACATATCATATTTAGGATTAGCAGGATCAAATCCAAGTATTTCTCTGTGTGGATATTTTTCTTTAAGAGTTTCTACCAGATTGCCTTTACCACATCCAAAATCCAAAATACTTTTAGGATTCTTTTCTGTAATGTAATCTTCTAACATCGAAGGCAGTTTACGTCTTTTACCAAACTTGGTTTTTGCGTGAATGTCTGTTAGAACTTTCTTATAGTCTTGACTTATCAATCTAGTCCTCCGTTTTATTATAGTCCTGCTTGTCTTGACTAACTATGTAACAATCGGATTGTATCTGTTCGATTAGTCCTTGGATCATATGATCACGATGATTTGTCTTTGGATTATTGTATTTGATTTCACGGAGTCTATCAGCATCTTTTTTGATTCCGTCTATTTTATCGCAAAATTGGCTTATCTTATGAAGCATACGTTCTACTCCTGTTTGTTTGTAGTATATACATTATACTAAAGAATTGACTGTATGTCAATCTTTAATTTACTTCCAAATATCTCCAATTTCCCAAACAGAATGCATCTTGATCATAGTACGCATAATTTCATCGTTTGCAAACGGAAGATCTTGAGGTTGATATATTTTTAAACTACTCAGATCATTTACAGTGTCTGGATGATAAAAGAATACGTTAGTAAGTGTGCTGTCAAATCCGAAGTACTTGTATCCGTGTGATGTCCATAAATCAATATACTTTGCTAAACTAGAACCATATAAACCTTTTTTGTTAAACAGTTTCTTTCCAACAGCAAAAGGAAAACTTGCGTGAGCAGTTGGACCAAACTTAGGATTGAACTCTAAACAAACTGTCTTTGGTTGCCAGCCTAACGATAATAGTTTGTTGGCTATATCGTAATCGTAACTGTCAATGTCTAAACTAAAAAAGTCAACTTGTATGTCAACTTCTTGTAGTATGTCTATTAAGTTATCTGGTTCTGCTTTACATTTGATATACTTAACTTGTGGTAACGGGCCTAGTTTATCTGACGGCTTGTCAAACATATCAACTCCAACACCACTCCAGTCTTTAGTAAACAAATCTCTAGTCATATTCATTGCACCGCTACTAAAACCAATTTCAAAAAAAGTTTTAGTTTTGTTTTTAATAGCATCAGTCATTGTTTCGATAATGCCTGTTTCGCCGTGCTGTGCAAATCCTAAGCGTTCGTAAGGTAATGGTTCAAGATTTTTTACACCGTAGTGATATGGAAATTGCATTACGATAACCTTTCTAAATCGGCATCTACCATATCTTTAATCATTTGTTCGAATGTAGTTTTTTGTGGATTCCAATCTAGTTCATCTATTGCTTTTTGCGGATTACCACGTAATGCGTGTAACTCTGCTGGACGTTTGAATCTAGGATCGCTTTTAACTAAACTTAGATAGTCATTAATACCTACGTGTTGAAAAGCAATATCTAATACATCGCCGATACTGTATTCTTTACCAGTTGCAATAACATAGTCGCCTGGTTCATCTTTTTGTACCATTGCCCACATTGCTTCAACGTAGTCTCCAGCAAATCCCCAATCACGTTTTGCTTTCAAATTACCTAGTGTAATATCTTTAGCAAGTCCTAGTTTAATTTTAGCAACACCGTCAGTAATCTTGCGTGTTACAAATTCAATACCTCTAATAGGTGATTCGTGATTAAACAGGATACCGTTAGATGCGTGTAAACTATAACTTTCTCTAAAATTAACAGTCATCCAGTATGCATATAGTTTGCTTACACCATAAGGTGATCTAGGTTTGAATGGTGTGTCTTCGTCTTGTAAACCTTCTGTATTAGCATTGCCGTATAGTTCACTTGTACTTGCTTGGTAATAACGTGTATCGGGCGTGTTGTTCTTAATAGCGTTTAAAATATTTAATGGACCTATTGAATTAACTTCAGTAGTTAGTTTATTAAGATCCCAACTTGCACCAACAAAACTTTGTGCTGCAAGGTTATAAACTTCATTTGGTTTTAGTGATTTCATAAGATGATTCATACAGTTTTCGTCTGTAATATCACCTGTAATTAATTCAATTTTATCAGTTACACCTAAAAAATCCATATTATCAAAATTAGGATTGCTATATCTTTTTACAAGTCCATAGACTTTGTAATCTTTTTCTAATAAAAATTTAGCAAGATAAGGACCATCTTGTCCTGTCATTCCTGTAATAAACGCTGTTTTACTCATCATTTTTTCCTCTTGGTTTTACCAAGTTTATGTTCACCTTTGTTATGTACTGCAAAGCCTTTATGAATAAAGTTAAAATTACTTTTACCCATCCCTGGTGTAAGGTCAGTTGCTTTAATTTTATTTTGTGCTACCATTTGTTCTCTGGTTGCATCGTATACGTGGCAATCAGTTTGAAACGGTAAATCATAAATTTTATCTTCGTTGTAGTAACTAATATACGTTTCCATAAACTCTACACAGGCAGGATCTTTTAAGTTATATCCGATAAATCCTGTTTCAGTATATCTACCAGGTCTGCCTAAATAGCAAGTGAATGTGCCATTAGGTAAAAACTTGTTAAGATATTCAGGTGTAATTGCTTGTTGAAATACAGTATCTGCATCAAACCAAAACAGTTTTTCTACATCACTATTTAATGCTGCGTGACAGATTGCATAACTTTTATGTGCAAAGCGTTTGCCTCCGTACATAAAATTTGATTCGTCTTTATCTTTGTGTCTTTGTTTAAACTGTGTTAGTTGCGGATTAGATTCTTCTAGTCCTAGTGTTTGCATATTCTTTGCAAGTTCTGGTCTTGCATTATCAACATATAGATACATTTTAATGTCGTGATGTACATATTGCCTTGCACTATTAATAAATTGATGTGCATACTCACTAAAGTTTGCATCACTAAATGTAGTTACAATTCCTATCATACATATTTTCCTAAAACTTTCTTATTGTGTTTTGTTTCTTTAGAACTAAAAAGCAAATCAATCTGTATAATTTTATCGCCGTACAAATGTTCTTCTAAACAATCTACAACGTAGAAACCAAGTTCTTGAAGTCTAGCAACTACAACACTTGCTTGCGGTGCACCGCTATTATAATCTGTTAGAGCAACTTCAGCAAGGACATACTGATGTCTTTTTAAGAATTCAATGCCGCCATTAATAACATCTAGCTCTGCACCTTGTACATCAATCTTAAGTATATCAAATGTTTGTTCTGGAAACAATACATCTAGTGTTGACACTGGAACTTCAAATTTCATAATTTCCTTGTCACGCCAATCAGATTGTGTATAAAAACTTGCACCTTTCGATCTAGGTTTCGTTGCAAATGTTTTTAGTTCCATCTGCCCAACTTTATCAGATAGTCCTATAATTTTATATTTTACTTGCTTACTAGCAAGGCGACCTTCGCAGTGAGGATTTACTTCGATACTAAAAATATCAGGTGCGGAATATACTTCTCTAATTGCATTGACCCATTGTCCGATATTAGCACCAACGTCAAGACACTTAATATTATCTTGCGGAATGTACTGTTTTAACTTCTGTAATCCTTCAATGGTCGGATTGGTCATTTGATTTTTGTGCCAACTGTACGTCTTACAATATCATCGTGATTGAACTCTGCCCAATACAATTCAAATGCAACACCATCTTCAACACCTTCAAATTGATGTATCTTGCCTGGCTTAACTTGTGTAAACTCGCCTGGCCCTAAGATAGTTTCATCAACAAGACCTGCTTGATCAGCGTCTTGCCACACACGGACAATCATCTTACCCGACTCTACAAAAAAGCCATTCCACTTATATTGATGTTCGTGTTCCGAACATTTGAAACCTTTTTTGTATTCGATACGATGAAATTCTAGCACACCGTTTGCGTGGATCAATTCTGTCTGACCCCAAATCTTTCCTGCTTTCATAGTCATTAGTCCTTCCTTACCTGTTGTTCTATTATTAGTAATTATTATAAAAGTTGCATTATATCAACCATTTCTGATTGACGACTAATTTCTTTTACAAAATATGCACACGGAGGATTATGGCCATTGTGTAACGGCACTGTAAGTAATTGTCCATTTTTCATTTTGGGGAAGAACCAGCGTACATCTTGGTATATGTTAGTAATTTCTACTGGTTGGAAGTCTATTCTATATCCTTTAATTGGGTTGTAAACCATTGCTTCAAACCCTCTTTCATTGATGCTTGTTAATGGCATAACTTCAGGATCAGCACCACATTCGCTATCTCCTACAAGCATACACCAGTCTAACGGCATCTGTATATCATATCCGCCAATGTTTAAACATATAGCAGGACTGTTAAAACTTTCTAAAAATATAAGAGGCATAAAGAAAAAGTCGGGCTCAGCAGGTGTACTATTATCTAGCACACTGAATCTAGCATCTTCTTCTACTTCTTCAGGCAGTTCGTTTAGATCAAACGCCTTATTCTCGAGTGTTAATATTCTCATTTATTCTCCTTAAATATCTACTTTCGTGACGCTGTGAGGATACTTTGCTTCACGGTAGAATCTTTTTCTTTCTGTTAGGTGTCTCTTTGCGTACTTACAACTTGAAGTCATATCCCAAATCTGGACAAAATCCTTGTCCTCTGCTTTTCGTATGCCTCTGCCAATTGACTGAATAACACGTATGAAAGACTTACCAGGCTCAATAAGAACAAGGTTAAAAATACGAGGAATATTAATACCCACTGCGGCAACGCCGTAAGTAGCGATAATAATTTTACCATCGCTTGTTTTAATTTCATCATATTGCTCTTTTCTATCATCAAGTTTTACATCTCCTCTGATAAATGTAGCATCAGGTAATCTCTCTAGTAGTTTTTTACCAGTGTCAATTCTATTAACAAGTATAAGTGTATTTCCGTCTTTGATAATCTTATTGATATGATCACTAATCCAATCTAAACGGTTGTTATCAGTTACTAGCCAAGTATATTCTTCGGCATAGTTTCTAAAGGTTTCGATATCTTTACTTTGTAAAATTTGTATATCGAGGTTTGCTAACACGCCTCTTTCTTGCAAGTCGTGCGCTGATACGTTATTAATTACAGGACCAATACCTGCAAGTATGCCTTGAAACTCCCACTTTTCTTTAGGCACTGTGCCTGTAAGTCCCCAACGTATAGGAGCATTACGGAAGTTTACTGTAAGTAATTTTTTAAGTACATCTGCTTTTGCTTGATGCACTTCGTCAATTATAATTGCACTTACACCTTCAATAAATTCTGCAAGTGTTAGTACTGCTTCGTAGTCTTTACTTTTCTTATCTAGTACGTTTAAACTTTGCCACGTACAAATAGTGTGTGTTCTGTTTAATTCTTTTCTATCACCAAAGTATACACCAACATCTAAACCTAAGTTAACATAGTCTTCTTCAGTTTGTACAACAAGACTTTTGTTAGGAACAATAATCATTGTACGACCGTATGGTTCACATAAATGACTTAGTGTTGCTGTGGTGATTGTTTTACCTGCGCCTGTTGCAACTTCTTGTAGTGCCTGTGGATTTTCTAAAAACTTGTTTACTACATCATACTGATAGTCACGTAGCACAATAGGCGTGCCTTCTTCAGGATGTCCTTTAGGCCAAGTCTTTCCTTGATCAGCCCAGTAGTTTTCTGTAATTTTATCAAACTCAAGATTAGGTGCAACACGTTGATCAACTACTTCAATATCATATCCGTCATTCTCAACAATTGGCAGTGCAACGTCTAAGTGTGCAAGATATCCGTTACCGCCAATACCAAAGAAACTTACAGTGCCGTCCCATCTACCTAGTTTAAATGCAGGCATATGACGAGCATACGGCAAATCAAACTTTAGTTTGTTTACAATTTTTCTTCGTGTTTCAACGGCAAGTCCTTCAAACTTTACGTTTACTTCATCTTTAATAATTAACTTACAGTTCGACAATCTTCTTTCGTCCTTTACTTGGTTCAATTTCTCCTACGTAAAATACAATAGGACTTGACTCTAACATATCTCTAGTCAAGCCATACGTAGAAGGCATTAAGTTATTAGTAGCCACTATTATAACATCATTCTTCTGTTTGAACAACCACTTAGGTGGCTTATGTTGGAAGATTAGAAACTTTGCACCATCTATTTTTCCTCCAAACTTGTTATCACGTACCCAAACATTAAATTCTGGATTGTCTTTGTTATTGGTTCTAAAGCAAACTCTAAAGTCATTTGTGTTATATTTGTAGTAATCTATTGTGTTTTTTAACTCTTTCATATAGTCTAATGCATCTGCTGCTCTATCTAATAGTATAACAATTTGACCGTTTACTTGATATCCTAACTCTAAAAACTCATCTACATTTTTTATCCAAAACGTGTTATCTCGGTTACTGCTTATTTGTTGTGCAAGAGATCTATCAGGATTAAGAAGCGGATATCCCATACTTTTTGCAAGGAACATATCATTAACAATATTACCATTTGACTTTTTAAGAAAGTATGTTTCTGTATCTTCGCTACAATTTACAAGTTGTACTTCGCCTTCGTCTACAATACTATGTGGTTCGTATGTAGAACGCTCTTGCCATATTTCTTCTATTTGGTCAACGCAACTTGTAAATGTATCGTCAATAGTAAATTCGTTATTCACACACCATTCTTCTATCTCTACAACATTTGCTTTGTAAAGATTAATTTGTCTAATACGTCTATCAGCGTTCCAGTAATGACCTTTTTCAATCTTTGGTCTGAACACATTTTCAAAGTCATCTTTTAGACTGTATGGAAATTTAAGACATATCAATGGTGTCTTGATAGTATCTTGTTCTACCCACACTTCTTTTGCTAGGTCAACAACTCTAAAGGGTTTACTCCACAGAGGATGATCTAGATAAGGTTCAACCTCGATAAACGGCCTTACACTATTTCTATATTTGTAAATAATCTTTAAAATATATGCACCTTGTTTTTCAGTTAAATCTTTTCCTGCACTAATACTGTTATAAAAACTTCTAGCAGCAGACTGATCGTGATGTTGCATACCTAATAGGTTCTGGTCCATAATGTCCATAACCTTGAGGAATAGATCTTCTATGTAAGTTAAATGTGTCATAAGTTTATTATAAAGTCTATAACTTAAGAAGTCAATAACTTACTTGCATTTTTATAAACTTTTCTAATCTTTTTATCGGAGTGCCTTGTTTTATTTCGTCAACAGTCCATTCACAATGCGTAAGTTTTGTAAACCATAAAAGTCTATCATCAGGAAGTTTAGGATTGTCAATGTTTTCTATAGTATCACTAACAGGATATGCAAGACTGCTGTCGCCTGTAATTACTGGAGTACCTGCAATAGCAGCAAGTATAGGAGGTCCACTATTATGATTAACAACAGCGTGATAGTTATAATCGATATCAAAGTTGTCGTATGTTCCAGATAATTTTACAGGTTGTTGTCTTTTTACATTTGTAAATTCGTGTTCGATGCCAGACATAGGTGACCTTGGATGCGGCCTAATAACAATAGGACGATCTGTATATTTTTTAATTTTTTCTATAGTTTGTAATGTCCATTCAGCCATTGACGGCATTCCTTGCCATTGCAAACTTTTATGATGTTGTGTTGCAATAAGGATTTCGTTACGTCTATTTGTATTAGGTGGCGACATTTGTAAACCTAATTTTTTAGGTCTGTTTACATCTAAGTCGGCGTCACTACCAAACTCTCCTAATCCATTAATATGATTAAGACATATGCGCCAAGTTGTATTTCTTTTTAAGTTGCCTACTTCAATAATAATTATAGGCTTGTTATCTTTCCGACATTTTTCATAAATTTGTTGGTTAGCAGACATACGGCCGTTCCACAATACTGACCAAATGACAGCAACATCTTCGTTGTCATTTACGACTTTGTGTCCTTGTGCTATTAGTCCTGTCTGAAATGCATCAAAAATACTAGGACTGTTTAACGCACCGTGTTGTCTATATAACTTAAAACGCATCAGTAGTATTTAAGTACAGTAGCCAATAATTTTGTGCAGAATGGACAAATTACTTAAATATATTAAAGTAAATTAGCCAATGAAAAAACATACCAAAAGATTACAAAAAACTTTACTGCATACTCCTAAAGATGCAATTGTAATAGGCTCAGGAATGAACTTATTACCTTCTATTATCGAAATGTTTGATACTGTTTTTATACACAGTAGAACAGGAATGTATGTTAAAGACAAAAAAGTAGTATATAGAAGAGAAATGAAAACTTTGTATGCGTTGTCATCAGTGTCGGCAGTATTTGTTGACCTTGAACACATTAAGGCGTTGGATTTAATATCACCGTTATACCATAATCCAGGTCCTGAAGTTATAGTCGAAGGTAAAGAAGTTATTGGAAGAGACAGAAGTGTTGCACTTTATGCGGCTAATTATAATTGTTTAGTACAAGGCGACAAATATCATATATGGGACAAAATTAAATGAATATCAGTATAGTTACAACATTTCACAAAGCAGGTTACGATACATACGGCAAAAGAATGATTAAGACTTTCTTAGAAAACTGGCCTGCAGATATTAATTTATATGTATATGCTGAAGATTGCATAGTAGAAGAAACAGCAGATAATTTAATTGTTAAGGATTTACATCAAGCAAGTCCTGAACTTGTTGCATTTAAAGATAAATGGAAAAATGTACCCAAAGCAAATGGCGATGTATCTGCTGATCCAATTAGATCTAGAAGAAGAGACAGTGGCAAAGGTTTTAAATGGCACGCTATTCGCTTTGCACACAAAGTTTATAGTATCTTTGCTTGTGCTAAAGAATGCAATACAGAATATTTGATGTGGATGGATGCTGATACAATTTGTCACTCAAAAATTACTCACGCTGATATACAACGATTGCTTCCGGCACCGTCTGAATTGTTTTACTTAGGGCGTAGAGGCAAATATAGTGAATGTGGACTGTATGCAATGAAGTTAGGTACAAAAAGTATTAAAAGATTCCTTGGTGAATTCCAGCGTGTATACGATGAAGCAGAAAACGGAATCTTTACAATGGCAGAATGGCACGATAGTTTTGTATTTGATGAAGTTAGAAGGAAGTTTCCAAAAATGCCGTCACACAGTTGGTCATCTAACCTTGGAGATCTTAGGCCAAGACCTGGAATGAGTACAGGGGAAGGGCATCCATTAATTAATTGTGAATGGGGTGCATACTTAGATCATCTTAAAGGTGGTAGAAAACAATTAGGACATAGTAAGCGTGATGATTTAAAAATTATGCGTACTGAGCCTTACTGGCAAAATCAATTACGATAAATTTCCGTGGCGTGCTGCTGCAATTTGTTGTTTATCTTCAGGTAATAGTAACACATAAGGTCCAGGACCCATACGTCTACCAAATGCATTTTGTGTAGGTGCATTGATTCCTGATTTCGGTGCATAGATAAGAATACGTTTACTCTTATTATCAATCATATCGTAATTTCTATCTTCTAAAAACTTGCAAATTACGTCTACATCAGCACTTACTTCAAATGCTATCCAAGGTTGTTGTGTCTCTATAACATTTTGTGCGCCTTGTATAACTTGCCATTCATATCCTTGAACATCCATTTTAATTAGTGAAATATTTTCAATATTTTCATCGTCTAATTTTCTTACGGGTACTTTGTATAACCCAGTCTGTGATGATTCTGCCCATAATTTACTGTTTCCGCAATTTTTAATTTCATCGTGAAACTGTGATTCGCCATTGAAGTCGGAAAGTGCAGTATTTCTAATTTCTGTCTTGCCTTGAACATTATTCTCGAGGCATTCTACATTACGTTTGCTTGGCTCATAACTTACAACGTGCTTAAAATGTTGTTGTAGTGTCATACTCCATACACCAACGTTAGCACCTACGTCAACAAAAGTATTTTTTTGCGGAATATGTTCTAAAATTGTTTTTCTTTGCTTTTGCTCATACTCTGCAAGTGACGGTGACTTATCTGTTTCGATATGTCTTGTCATTTTTGTATCACCTTCAGGTACGTGCCATCCATTGGCTAGTTTTCTCATATGTATCTCCTAAAAAAAGACCAGGCTTCACCACTTTTTAGTTCGTTAAAGTTCCAATGACACATTGATAGTCTTTCTATCCACTCTTGTCTGTCATACATTTTTGGATCTTCTAGTCTTTTTAAGTTTGTATTGCAAACTCCATTAACTTGGCTTACACTTGGGTCAGTATCTGTAACAAATACAGGTACTCCTTCAATTAAACTTGCTACACTAGGGGAACTATTGTAAACTACAGTTGCCCAAGCATTAAGTAAGTCATTTCGTATGTTTGGTGCCCAGGATACAAACACATTTGGCTCATTAATATGCAAATATCTTCTTGCTTTTTTATCACCTGGGTGCGCTCTTACTACAATTGGTCTGTCAGTGTGTTTTTTAATTTCTCTAATAGTATCAGTTAGCCATTGCATTACAGGAATGCCTTTCATTGACCATCCACCGTTACGTTGTAAGCAAACTAAGATATGTTTGCCATCTTTTCTGTAATTTTTAAGTGGTAAATTAAGTTCTGCACTAATTTTTTTCCATCTTGCAGGATCAATATCTTTATCAAAGTAAAATCCTGTAGTAGGAAAGACTCCATCGAAACTGTAACGCAGATATGTTTTTGTATTACCTTGATCTGCATATAAAAACAAGTTACTATCAACAATTAGTGACCGTTTGCCCACTTGTTTTTGTTTTTCTACTGCGTTTCTGCGTAATAGTAAATGCGGCGATGTTTTTCCGTGTTCGTGTACAAAACCTTGTATAAATGCAACGTCACACTCAAGAACATTAAAGCCTTGATGTGAAATACCAGTGTCTCCAGCGGCATTTACACCTTCGATAAAGTTTTTTAGTATTAATGGTTTCTCTGGATTGTTATTTTGTGGCGGAATGCCAGCAAAATATGCTACTGCTGTTCTCTTACTCATTGACCGTATACTTTTTAACCAAGTTCCCTGCTGTTCCTGTTACAATTTCTTCCTTAGTAAACTGTTGGTAACTTAACATACATAACCATTCGCCTAATGGACCCCTATATAGGTTGTTTATGTCACTTAGTTTGTCTACAGTTACTGGATTAGTTACGTGTGCGCCTAATGTAATGGCTGGTACACCTTGCCAAATTGCTTCTGTAGCAGCATTACTATTAATACTGACAACACAGCAATAATCATCGTCTGCTAGTTCTTTATATAAGTTTGTGCGTTGTCTTTTAGGTGCTTTGGATCTAAATTTAATGCGCTTGTCAGTATACTGACGTAACTCTCTTGCTACATCATATTTCCAAGTCTTTAAATCGCAATGAAATACACTTGCAGCAAATGGTCCTGGCTCAATTACGTAGATTATCTCGCCGTCTTCTCTCCAAGGCTTAGGAAACGTTTTAAAGTTGCCTAATCTATCTGCAGGTGCTTGAAAAAACTCTCCGTAATGTAAATGATTGCGTACTAGTCTATGCCATTTCTTATTTTGTTCTAAAAAGTTTGTATATCCGCTGTCAATAAACCACATAGGGTGATTATTGTCTATTTTATTAACTAATAATTCTTCATTACCAACAGTATTTCTAATTACACAATCTTCTGTGTAACTAGTGAACTTATGTCTACGCATTAACTGCCCTTTAGGGTCTAAGTTAAGTCCGCAGCCTTTTACAAACTCTGTAACATCGCTTTTTTTATATTTTTTAAGAATATTGTCTTCGCCGAAATGCTCTATTAGTGTTTCTATCTCTTTATGAATAGTATTAAAGTATGCATTACGTAAATTAAATTTTTCTTGCTTCACAGCATTACGATAATCAGTTAAATCGTTAGCAACTGCTTTTTTTAGTTTATTTGCAAACTTTTTCTTCTCTGCTCTTGCAACTTCTGGATTCATATTCCATTCACGGACTTTGTTTTTGCGCTTTAGGAAAGCCTGTACACATTCGGCAGCATTTCTGTCAGTTGGTCTTAATTTATACAGTCCTGCTGGCACACCGATAGTGTGCAGTAAGTAGTTTGCTATTTCTTTGTCATTTAAAAGTAGTTTCATCGATATTGTTCAGTAAGTTTATATGCAATACCACTTTGTATTTCTTCAATAGTAAATTGTGTGTATGCAAGATTCTTACAATGCCTTTCTATGTGTTTAAATTTAGGTTTAACTGGATTTGCTAGTTGTGATAAGTCCATTGATGCTAAAGGACTAGCAGCACACGGAACACTTACAAAAGCAGGAATACCGTATAGAACTGATTCTAGTGCAGCCATACTATTCATTGCAACAGTAGCATAAACACCACTATCAAATGCATCATATATTGTATAGCCTGCATTACGTTCTCTGCGTGATCCTTTTATACGTACTTCAACTGGCAAGTCGCTGTATTTGGCAATTTGTTCTTGTGTATCAGTAACCCATTTATCGTAATTGATGTTATACCATTTACAGGCTTTTGGATTAGGCATTACTAACAGTATTTTTTTATCGTAATCTTTCCATCCTTTCCAAACTAGTCTTGGATCGTCATTAACTAATCTTTCCCAACGGTCTGATGGAACATCTACAATGTCAACTTGTTGATTTTCATTTTTAACAACACGGTGCCACTTCTTTTGGCCTTTCTTGTTACCAGCACTAGGAAAGTTTCCAAAGTAACCTGTATCAATATACCAATAATCTCTTCCAATCGCTTGTGCATTATTTCG
>Ga0181410_1000350_pt1 | contig 20714 bp, 20 predicted proteins | sample 33SPOviralmetaG_FD_130112 | JGI IMG/M metagenome (GOLD analysis project Ga0181410, IMG submission 130112) | Marine viral communities from the oligotrophic San Pedro Time Series (SPOT) site, San Pedro Channel, CA, USA - 33 SPOT_SRF_2012-06-20 | ecosystem: Environmental > Aquatic > Marine > Strait...
AGATTTAAGTGGTCAGTTCCATATACGCACCATTTAAAAAGGGGCGATATAGACCTAGAGGTTATCTTCCTAGCCCTTGATAGACCTGAAGATGTAAAGAAATTGCTTTCATTAGAGTTGACTGGGGTATGGGTGAATGAAGCAAGAGAGATTCCGAAGTCTATTATTGACGCTTGTACTATGAGGGTAGGTCGTTTTCCGTCTATGCGAGAAGGTGGTGCTTCTTGGTATGGAGTTATTTGCGATACCAACGCCCCAGAAGAAGATCATTGGTGGCCGATTATGGCTGGTGATGTGCCTGTGCCAGATCATATAACAAGAGACGAAGCATTAATGCTTATTAAACCAGATAATTGGTCTTTCTATACGCAAGGTGGAGGTATGAAAGAGCAAAAAGACAAGTTAGGTAATCTAACTGGGTACGCAGAAAACGAACATGCTGAAAATAAAAAAAATTTAACGCCGAAATATTACAATAACATCATAAAAGGTAAAACTAAGGGATGGATTGATGTCTATGTCTTAAATAAACTAGGTTCTTTAGAAGAAGGAAAGCCTGTGTATCCTTCATGGCGTGTAGAAACGCATTTAGCAAAAGAACCATTACTTCCTGACCCTAATTCTACTGTTTATGTAGGTATTGACTTTGGATTAACACCTAGTGCTGTCTTTGGACAGCGTTTAGTGACTGGTAGATGGCAGATACTCCATGAATTAGTATGCTTTGATATGGGTGCTGTCAGATTTGCTGAAGCGATGAAACAAGATATTACAAAATATTTCAGAAACTACGAATTAGAAATATATGGTGACCCAGCTGGTGATTTTAGAGCTCAAACTGATGAAAGAACTCCATTTCAAATGCTCAGGCAAGCTGGTATCAAAGCTTTTCCAGCACCTTCTAATGATGTTGCTTTAAGAATTGAATCAGTTGAATCTATGTTAAATAAAATGGCAGATGGAAAGCCTTGCTTTTTATTAGATGATAGATGTTTAAACCTTAAAAAAGGTTTTAATGGTGGTTATCATTATAGACGTATGCAAACATCAGGGGAACGCTTTGATGAAAAACCTAATAAGAATAGATATTCGCACGTACATGACGCTTTACAGTATTTATTAATGGGGGCTGGTGAAGGTCGTACCTTAATTCATGGTAAAAAAACAATAGAACCTACAAAAGCAAAAACGACTTGGAATGTTTTTGACAAAGTAGACAAACCAAAAAGGAAATCTTGGAACGTATTCGGACTGAATGGCTAGTCTTTTTCTACACACCTCTTAATCCTCCTTGGTATACTAAATGGCGTAAGAAAGGATTTACGCATGTAGGAGCTATGACGTTTAATGCCGAACATAAATGTTGGGTAATGGTCGAAGGTTTATACGGAAGGCTTAATGTGGAAATATTATCACGAAAACAATCAGAAAAAGTATTAAGCTACGTCAAAAGATTACATGGTATCGTTCTTAAAGGAGATGAAAAAGAAACACCTAACTTTAGAGGAGAGTGGTGGGTCAAAGAACATAGTTGCGTATCTTATATGCAACGACTGTTAGGACTAAGACGATTTTGGTTATTTACACCGTACCAGCTATTTTGTGCGTTGCGAAAGATGAATTTTACTATTTTTGTGGACGCAACAATTAAGAAAGGAAGTCTTATGCCTAAAGTTGGTAAAAAAATGTTTTCATATGGTTCTAAAGGAATGGCTAAAGCTAAAGCTGAAGCAAAAAAAACTGGTAAAAAAATGACTATGACAAAAGCAAAGTCAAAGAAAAAATAATGTCTAAATCCACTGTCAACAAAGCTGGTAACTATACGAAGCCTACGTTGCGTAAAAAACTTTTTAATGCCATTAAAAGTGCCAACACACATGGTACTGCTAGTGGCAAATGGTCAGCAAGAAAAGCGCAACTGTTAGCTAAACGTTATAAAGCTGCTGGTGGTGGATACAGATGAGTTTAGCGAGATCGCAACAATCATTAAAAGCATGGGGCAAACAAAAATGGAGAACAAAATCAGGAAAGAAATCATCTGAAACAGGAGAAAGATATTTGCCTGAAAAGGCAATTAAAGCTTTATCATCTAGTGAATATGCAAGTACAACAAGAGCAAAAAGAAAAGCAAAGAAAAAAGGTAAGCAATTTTCTAAACAGCCTAAATCTATTGCCTCAAAAGTTAAAAGTTACAGGAGTTTTTAATGGGTATTTTTAAACGTCCTAAGTATCAAGAAACTGAAACTGACAAAATGATTAAACGTCAAATGAAAGAAGAAGAAGAAGCTCGTGTAAAAAAAGAAGAAGCTAGAGCTGAACGTAAAAAAAGAATGGCTAAAGGAATGATTGGTAGACGTTCTTTATTTAGTAAAGCTGGTGGTCAGGGTTTTTATGATGATGAAGGGAATATGTTATCTTAATGGGTAGTAAAAATTCAACAAGTTCTAGCTCTAGTTCTAGTTCTAATTCAAACTCTAATGCTGGTGCTGGTGACAGATCAAATAATCCAACAAAAAAAGCTACAAAAGCAGTTAAAAAAGCAGTTAGTTTTTCACAAACTAAACATCCAACAGAAGGTATCGTTGATTCATATACTTTTAAAAATGGAAAGAAAAATCAAATGTATGGGGGGCAAGTATCCCAAGCAACTAACGAATATTTAGAAAGTATTAATGAAGCTAAAAAAGGTTCGCAAAATCCTGATGGTTCATACAATTATATGCTTACTTCTAAAGGTTGGAAAATAAAATATGGTTCTTATAATGCTGGTGGCCCACAATCAGGAATGAATATGGGTACAGGTGGTGCTGGTGTAATGAACAAAATACCAATTTCAGAAAAAATGTTTCAATCACAACAAAAAACAAAAGCATTACTTGTAGGTGGATTATCTGTATTTGGTGGCCCTGTTGTTGGTTCAATAATGAGAATGGGTGCGGCTGATTCTTTAAATAAAACATATGGTGATTATCGTAAAAGTTTTACAGCTAATAAAGGTATGGGTAGTGTTCAATCACCTACAATAGAAAATACAGATGTTGCAAATTTAGCAATAGGTGAAACTGAAACAAATTATAATTCTAAAAAATCTAAAACAACTAAAAAAACATCTAAATTTTTTGCTGGTATGGGCGTAGATGAATCAACCAAGAAAAGGACATTTTATTCATAATGGTTTACACAAACACAGATATAGCACCGAACGTTTCTACTGATAAAAAAGTAGAAGCTATTTTAAAACGTTATAAAGAAGCAGATAATTTAAAAGCTCAATGGAAAGATAAATTTGAAGAAGCATATGAATATTGTTTACCTCAACGAGAATCTTTTTATGATGAAAGTGCTGGTCAAAAACGTACTGATAAAATTTTTGATGAAACAGCTGTAGTAGGTATTCAAGAATTTGCGTCAAGATTACAAGCTGGTATTGTACCTACGTTTGCAAGATGGGCAAACTTTGAAGCTGGTTCAGAAATACCTGAAGGTAATATTGAAGAAGTAAATCAACAATTAGATAACATTACTCAATATATATTTGAAATTATTGGTAATAGTAATTTTAATTCTGAAGTGCATGAAGCATTTATGGATTTAGCTGTTGGTACTGGTATTATAGCAGTAGAAGAAGGTGACGCTATTAATCCAGTAAATTTTTCTGCTATACCTTTACCTCATGTATGTTTATCAAATGGGCCAACAAATAAAATTGATTCTGTTTACAGAAAAAGATCATGCAAACTTAATGAAATAAAAGTAATGTATCCTAAAGCTGAGATACCATTAGAAGTAATGGAATCAATGGATGAAAATAAAAAATGTACTATTATAGATGGTGTATATCAAGTCTATGATGAACCTAATGTAGAAAAATATAAACATTGTGTTATTTTATTAGATAAAAAAATTATTATTTTTGAAGAAGAATTTTCAGGTGTAGGTTCTAATCCTTACGTTTGTTTTAGATGGAACAAAGCGTCAGGCGAAGTATATGGACGTGGCCCAATCTTTAATGCCATGAGTGCAATTAAAACTACCAACTTAACAATTCAATTAATTTTAGAAAATGCACAAATGGCTATATCAGGAATATATCAAGTAGAAGATGATGGTATTGTTAATCCTGATAACATACAGCTAGTACCTGGCAGTTTAATTCCAATCGCTCCTAATTCAAGAGGATTACAGCCAATTAATACGGCTGGACGTTTTGATGTCGCTCAGTTGGTGTTAGAAGATATGAGAGCTAATATTAAAAAAGCTTTATACATGGAAACACTTGGTAGACCTGAAGGTACACCAATGACAGCAACAGAAGTAGCAGAACGTATGGCTGACCTATCAAGACAAATAGGTTCATCATTTGGTAGACTGCAATCAGAGTTTGTTATTCCAGTTTTAAGACGTGTTATTAGAATTTTAAAAGATCAAGGTAGAATAGAATTACCTGTAATTAATGGTAGAGAAGTAAAAGTACAAGCTGTATCACCATTAGCAAGATCACAATATCAACAAGATATAAGTGACATAAATAGATTTCACGAGATTATTGGTACTACGTTTGGCCCACAAGTTCTTAACTTAATTGTTAAGCAAGATGAAGTGGCAAAACATATCGGTAAACTTATGAATATTCCTGAAAAACTATTAAGAGATACTCAGGAACAGCAAGAGCTAGCCCAACAAATGCAATCAATGGCACAACAAGGACAACTAGAAGGAGATATGAATGACGTGGGAAACCCTCAACAACAACAAGTCGGTTAAATCAGTAACATCAATAGACGGCTATACTAGATCACCAGATACAGAAAAAAAATTAAATCAATTATTTGGTTCAGTTTTTAAAGGTGATGATGGAAAACAAGTATTAGCATATTTAAAATCAATAACTACTGAAGCCGTAGCTGGTTCTAATATTTCTACAAATGAATTATTTCATTTGGAAGGAAGAAGATTTTTACTCGCAATTATTCAATCAAGAATAAATGCTAACCTAAAGGATAAATAATGGCAGAAGAAAATGTAACACAGGAAACGACACAAGAAGAATCAACCAGACCAGAATACATACCTGAGAAATTTTGGAATCAGGATACTGGAGAGGCAAATGTTGAAGCGTTAAGTACATCATATAATTCCTTAGAAAAAAAACTAGGACAGCGTACAGATGAATTAACAAAACAGATACGCACAGACATAGAACAAGAAAGAGCTTCTAATGTTCCTGAAAAATATGAAATTGCTATGCCTGAAATACCTGAAGATGTTGATATGGAAGTTAATGAAGATCAACCATTGCTACAATGGTGGAGCGAAACAGCTAAATCTATGGGTTTATCTCAAGATCAATTTAATGAAGGTATTAATCAATTTGTGCAAAATGAAATAGCTGGTTTACCTAATACAGAAGAAGAAATGGTATCTTTAGGTGATAATGCAAAAGAACGTATAGAATCAGCAGATTTATGGGCAAAAAAATATTTATCTGAAAATGCTTACAATACTATTTCTAAAATATCTGCAACAGCAGAAGGTGTAAAAGCTTTAGAAGAAATAATGGCAATAAATAAAAGTCCAGTAATGCCACAAGGTCAAACAGCAGTAGAATCTAAACCATCATTAGGAGATTTACGTTCTATGATGAAAGACCCTCGTTATTGGAAAGATGGGGAAAAAGACCCAGCTTATATATCAAGAGTGTCTAAATTATTTGAACAAGTATGAACCTTAACAAATTAGTCAAAGTAATTTGGCGAGATACAAGAGAAGTAGATTCAGGTACTTGGCATGATATGTCAGATGTTATTAAAACAAATTCTTCTGTTATTCATAGCATTGGGTGGATAGCACAAGAAACAGATACAGATTTAAAAATATCGGCTGATGTACCTGAAGATCTTAACGATACAGAAGTAGGGCGTACAACTATTATTCCTCGTGGGTGCATAGAAGAGATAATAAATGTGCGTTGCGAAAAAGATTCTGATTAGTCATTACTCGCCTCAAGACCTTTAGAGTTAATACGATTGCCCTTTTGGATAACTTTCAACGAACTCGGAAGATAATCGAAACCTTAACTTAATGGAGATAAAAAATGGCTAGTTCAATTACTAACGCATTTATTACTCAGTTTGAATCAGAAGTACACATGGCGTATCAACGTATGGGTTCTAAATTAAAAAATCTGGTTAGAACTGTGAACGGTGTAAGTGGTTCTAGTGTAAAATTCCAAAAGGTTGCAAAGGGAACAGCTTCTACAAAAGCAAGACATGCTGAAGTAGTTGCTATGAACTTAGCTCACTCTAACGTGTCTGCAACTTTAACAGATTTTTATGCGGCTGATTACATTGACAAACTAGATGAGTTAAAAATTAATATAGACGAAAGACAAGTAGTAGCACAAAATGCGGCTTATGCTTTGGGCAGAAAAACTGACCAAATCATTATTGACACATTAGACGCTGGTACTTCGATTGCGGCTAACGTTAATTCATCTGGAACAGGTATGACATTAATTAAAGCTAAAAACATGCAAAATGTTTTTGCTACAGCTGATGTACCTGATGATGGTCAAAGATACTGGGCAGTAGGCCCAACTCAATGGGGTGACCTAATGAGTGTTGACCAATTCTCTCGTGCCGAATACGTTGGTGCGGATAACCTACCATTTACTAATGGTGAATCTACTGCGAAGAGATGGATGGGCTTCTTATGGTTCGTACATTCTGGTCTAAGCACTTCAGGTTCTAATAGAAAAACTTTAGCATGGCACAAATCCTCTACTGGTCTAGGTATTGGACAAGACGTTAAAACTGAAGTTAACTATATTCCTGAAAAAGTGTCTAACCTTGTTACTTCTTCTCTATCTATGGGAAGTGTAGCAATCGATGGTGACGCTATTAGGGTTCAACTTTGTACTGAATAGGAAAGGAGATTAATTATGGCTTATGCAACTAGCAACCCAGTAAAAAAGATTTCCCAAATGGGAGATTCTAATGCTCTTTGGTACTATACAGACGGAGACGCTATCGGCACTATTGATGACGCTGATTACTTTTTAGCAGATTATGGAAACTTAACTGCTGGAGATATTATTTTTGTAAATAGTGGTGGCTCAAACGGAGTTGTAGATATTCTTATGGTATCTGCTTCTTCGAGCTCAACTGTAACAACAGTACTTCTTGCTTAAATGTGACTAGGGGGGCTATGCCCCCCAAGTTTTAAATATTATGGCAACAACTAAAGTAGATATATGTTCAACAGCTCTTGTAATGATAGGAGCAAATACCATTACATCTTTTTCAGATAATAGCACTGAAGCTAATGTATGTAACGTAGTCTACGAAGATATTTTAAAATCATCCCTTACTCGTCATAGATGGCGATTTGCAACTGAACAAAAACAATTAAGTTTACTTACAGCAGAACCAACAGGTAGATATTCTTATGCGTATCAATTACCAACCAGTCCTGAATTACTACAATTAATTACTCTCACAGTTAATGATATTGTTATTCCATATGAACGATATGGTGATAAAGTTTTTTTAGATAACTATGGAAGTAGCTCTAATGTTATATGCGATTATGTTTATAGAGCAGATGAATCAGAATTTCCTCCACATTTTATTTTAGGTCTTGAGTATCAATTAGCTAGTTTGTTTGCTGGTTCAATAGCAAGAGATTCAGGAATGATAAGACAATTTTCTGATATGGCTGAACGACAATATTTAATAGCTAAAAATGTTGATTCGGCAGAAAGAACAACAAGAAAATTAGATCAATCACGTTTTATTAATTTACGACAATCCACGAGGTAAAATGGCTAGAACACTTAGAACAGTTCTATCTAATTTTAGTGGTGGAGAAATAAATCCCTTATTAAAAACAAGAACAGATACTAAAGCATATTTTAATGGAGCTCAGACTTTACGAAATTGGTACATGATGGATAGTGGAGGACTTATGCGTAGGCAAGGTACTTCTTACAAAGCAACACTACCAGCAGAATCAAGATTACTTCCATTTGTTTTTTCAGATGATGAAGTAGCAATTTTTGCACTATCTAACAATCGGTTAGACGTTTATTCTAGTGCTGGAGCTGTTATTCAAAGCAATATTACTGCAAATTGTAATTGGACAACAGCTCAATTATTTGAATTAAATATGGCGCAGTTTGGTGATACGGTATTTATTACACATAGAAATAACCCTATACGAAAAATTGTAAGAACAAGTGCTTCAACCTTTACTGTTAATGCTTTTAGCTTTGCTACACATAGTTCAAGCTATCCTCGATATCAACCTTACTATAAATATGAGGACGCAAGTGTTACTTTAACACCTTCAGCTACTTCAGGTAACATTACACTTACAGCTTCTACAAGTATTTTTAGTGCTTCATGGGTAGGTGATACTGTTAGATTAGATAGTAAAGAAGTTGATATAACAGGATACACGTCAGGTACAGAAGTTAACGCTACTGTTCGAGAAACTCTTGGTGGTACAAGTGCTGAATCAGATTGGGATGAACAATTAATTTCTGATAGAAGAGGGTATCCTCAAGCAATAACATTTCACGATAATAGATTATGGATTGCTGGTGTTAAATCTAAACCATCTTCTGTTAATGCAAGTCATGTAGGTGATTATTTTAATTTTAGTGTTGGTACAGGATTAGCAAGTGAAGGTATTGATGTTGCTATTGGTGGTGACCAAGTCAACGAAATACGTCATTTGTATTCTGGTTCTAATCTTCAAATATTCACTGATAGTGGCGAGTACATAATACCAACTTCGTCTGATACTTCGGCTATTACTCCTAGCAATATAGTTTTTAGACGTCAAACTCCTTATGGATGCTCTCGTACTCGCCCAATTCTTTTTGATGGAGCGTCATTGTATACGCAAAAAAATGGTAGAGCTGTTAGAGAGTTTATTTATTCTGATAGTGAGGCTGGTTATGTATCAACAAACATATCAGTATTAGCTCCACATTTAATTGATACTCCTAAAGATATAGCTATGTTAAGTGGTTCATCTACACGTCCTGAACAATTTGCAATTTTTACAAATTCTGGTTCTACACATAATGGCAAATTAGCTGTATTTCATTCTATACGAGAAGAAGATATAGCTGGATGGACATTATGGAGTACACGAACAGGTGATACATTTCATAGTGTTACAAGTGCCAATGAACATTTATTTTGTATAGGTAAACGATCATTAAATGGTAGCACTGTTTATACATTAGAAAAATTTGGCGAAGATGATTCAGTAAGTCTTGATTGTTCCACCACTTCCACGCTCTCCCAACGTGGTACTCCTCTTGTTAAAGGTGCTTCCCAATCAGGACTTACGCTTATAATTGATGGGTTAACATCTAATCCTCAAATACAAGAAGAATTTACTATTGCTGGTATAACTGGCACATACAGAATTACTGCTGTTACTAATAATGGTAGTGGTACATATACGTTAACACTTAATACTGCTTTAGCTTCTTCTCCAGCAGATAATGGCGTTATTACATTTACTAAAGGATTTTTACATACTGTTAATGGTATTTATACTAATGAATCAGTTAATGCTGTTTTTGGTAATTCGTCTTTAGGGGCTTTTACTGTGTCAGGAACTGACACATTAACGTTCACAGTAGACCCACAACCAACAGGGGTAAGTGTAGGATTTAATTATACGCCTGAATTAGAAACTATGCCTATAGACGCTGAATCAGATACAGGCCCCCTTACAGGATTACCACGAAGAATAGTGCGTTGCATAATTGATGTAGCTGATACATTAGATGTATCACTGAAGTCGCCTAATACGGCTTCGGCACATGAATTAGTAATATTACAAAGTGGATTTACTGTGGGTAGTGATTTAACAAAACAAACTGGCAAAAAAGAATTTTACTTTTTGGGATACGATAAATCGCCAACAGTAACAGTAACACAAAATGACCCTTTACCTTTAAAAGTTTTAGGTATGGCGTTGGAGGTACAATTTAGCTAATGGATCCAGCTACTTTAACATTACTTTATACAGGTGCGCAGTCACTAAATACTTTATTTAGTTTTGCTGGTGGACGTAGACAAAGTAAAAATTATTTACAACAGCTACACACCGATAGACTGCTTACACAATTAAATACTAAAGCAAATACAAATAATGTTTTAGATGAAATAGCGTCTATTACAGCTAATAATATATCAGCTGTATCTAATGCAAACTATGACGCTTTTGATAGTGGTTCATTTAAAGCAATACAAGAAAGAGTAGAAACAGCTGGTCAAAAAGAAATAGATAATATTGAGTTATCAAACCAAATTGCATTAAGCAGTATTGATACTTCTCTTAAAAATTTAAAATTTAATATGCGAATGAATGAGTTAAAATTACTTACTGATATTGGCACAACCGTATTTTCAACAAATCAATATATGAAAGATCAACGTGTATTAGAACAATCAAGAAAACAACAACTTAAAGAATTAACAAATATTCGTAATGAAACAATTAAACAAACAGAAAGAATGAATAGATATTACAAAGCACAAAGAATGAAAACACAAATGCGTTATCAAATGGGTACTCTTAATTTTGGCGTTAATGAAAGAAGAACAAGATAATGGTTACAACACCTAAACCAAGTGGTTTACAAATACGAGTAAACACAGACACTAATCCTTTAGAAAGACCAATTCAAGCATTTGGTAGTTACATTGATAAGCAAAATAAAATGAAACTAGATGATTTGGATAATAAAGTTGCATTAGCAAAAGCAGAAAATAAATCTCTGCAAACAGTAAAAGATGAACAACAAAAATCATTAGAAAAAGCTCAAAACGGAATGTACGATAATATTCTTACATCTAGTAAAATTGAATTAACTGAGTTTGAAAGTGAAATGGCAAACACATATTTTGATCAGCCATTAATGTATGAAACAAAAATGCAAGAATACGTTAATGTAAAACTTAACTCAGGTATATTTCCAAACACAGAAAGAGCATTAAAGTATAAATTAAAAGCACAAGATTTAACAAAATCATCATTAAAAAAAATAACTAAAACACATTTAACAAATTTAGAAAATGCGTCATGGGATAATATAACAAGATACTCAGGTATTTTAACATCAAAAATGCGTGAGCAAATATTTTCTATTAATGATTTAGCTCAATTACCTGATCATTTATCATCATATAGTAATAGTATTATTGAGTTAGAAGAATCTTTAGGAAAATTTGTAGACGCAAATCCACAAAGTAATAAATCACCAGCAGACTTTCAGTTAATATTAAATCAATATAGAGAACAGCATGATACAGCTATGTTGGAACATGTTTTAACAAACATGATTATGAATCCTAATATACCACAAACAGAAATGTTAGCTGATACATTGTATGACAAATGGCAAAACGGAACATTAGCGTTAACTGACGATGAAGAATTTGAAAAAATGATGAACGGTTTTGATAAAGAAACTAATAATGTATTATATGATTTAAGAAATTTATTAGACAAACATACTTACGATTTACATGATATTGATACTAAGTTGCGTATTGAATCAAAAATTAAAACAGCCATCAAAAATAAAAAATCAGAATTTGTAGCAGCTCGAAATGAAATGAATAATGACATGTATAATGAAATGTCAGCTGTTAAAAAAATACATGTAAATAATTTAAGTGATTTAACTATGCCAGTTCCAAGTCAAGCTGAAATAACAGCTATGTCTATGAATAAAAAAGGAATGTTTGATCCTGATATTAATGCTCAATTAAATGACATGTTTTTTGTTAAAGATGAATATATGAAAATAAGAGATAATTTATTAGACACAGGTGATGTTTCAACAGCATTAAATGATCTTAGTAATTTATCTAAAATGGAACATTTTACTAAAGTTGCTGGTACAGGAAAAATAGAAGAATCATTATATGAAGCAATATTTCAAACTGATACACAAGGATTAAACATAGACGCTCCTAGAATTGTAAGTCAGTTATCTTTAAGTTATCAAGACGCTAATGCTATAATTGACCCATCAGTAGAATCATTAGCAAATAACATTGAAAGATTTGGACGATTTCCACAATCAATCGTTAATTATGCAAATCAATTAAGAACATTAACTTTTGAAAGTGATGTCGATAAAAACGCCTTAATGAGTATGGCTATGATTAAAGTTAATACTTTAGGTAAAGGAAAAGTAGGTAACTTAGATCGTGGTTTAGATCAAGCATTAGATGAAGTTCATAGTTTAATGCAAACACATGGATTAAATTTTGCAATAGAACGATTTAAAACTATGGTTAATCCTGACTTTGCTGATAAAAAAATAAGAAAAGATTTGATGATGGAATATTCAGAAAATGTTTTTAAACAAAGTGATTTACAAGAAAAATTTAGTGATAAAATTAAATCTGCTGTTGGTAGAAATAATTTATTAGACCCACCTTTTTATGTTTACGGATTAGTAGATATAGGACGATATGCTTTAGGAATGGAAAGTATAAGAGGTGAAAGAAATCTTGATAATATTTTAAAATACAAAACTACATTTTTATTTGGCACAGCAAAAAATATGTCAATGGAAAATAGTGCTTACCAAGTGTTTCAAGAAATATATGAAAATAATGTTGGTGATTACTTAACAACAAATACACCAACAGAAAAACAAATGGCAATAGCTATGGATGATGCTTTTATTGCGTCTATCAAAGAGATGTCAGAACAAAATTATGAATGGTCTTATATGTTATATAATCCTGATCAACCTTATGGATTAACATTAACAAAAATGTCACCAGAAGCTATGACTGGATTAAATACACAAACATTAGCTCTAAACGCTACAAATTTTGCCTATAAACATATTCAAAAATTAGACCCTAATGATGTAGCATTACAATTTTTTGATACACCTCTCAATGCAACTAACATGGATGATTATAACGAATTTCAACGAGAATTTTTTCAATTAGCAGAAAATGGTAAATTAAAATTAGTACCTAATACAACAACATTAGATAGAGAAAATCAAGAATGGTTTATTAATATACAAAAAGAAGATGGGTCATGGGGTTTATTAATGGATGGTGTTAATCCAGCTTCATGGAAACCTAATACAAACTTTACAGATGAAGTATTACCATATGGAAAAGATGGTATTTATAATGAAGTTATTAGTGAACAATTAAATGAATTAAATATTAATGACCCAGCATTAAAAGAAGAAGTTCGCAAAAGTTTAGAATTTGCTTTTAAAGCTCAAGATAAATATGCAGAAATAGGTGATTGGTTTCAAGCTACGTTTCCTACTTGGGGTTCAGATAATTTTAGAAAAGATGATGATGTTGATACACTTACAGAAAAAATTACTTCTATGGCAAGTAAATATGAAGAAAAAGTTGTAGAAAAACAACAAGAGTTAGATTTTCAATTTAAAGATGAAATAGAAGAACAAACATTAAGACATAGAAGTAGATATGATCAAACAATTCCTAGTGACTTAGATGAAATAGGAGCATTAAATTATTTAAAAGATAAAAACACAAAACTTATAGAAACATATAATAACACATTTAATAATATTGGTGTTGTTATACATCCACGTCATCAATTTGTTATCCAAGATATTATAGACGCAGTAGGATTAGAGGCTGTTGGTGAAGGTTCTGCTTTTTATTTATATTTACAAAATGAACAATACCGATACGCAAGAGATTATATAGATAAACTTGCACCTAAGTTTAAAAATAAACAGCGTCATAAAGAATTATTAACTTTATGGGGAGTTCAACCAAATGTCCAAAGTCGCTGATAATCCAATACAGCCACAGGTAATAGATAGGTGGCCTACATTAAAACCAGAACCATATAGGCATGCTCCATGGAACTGGCGACAAGATTCATTTTTAGACACTAATCAATGGCGTGATTTTACTGAAGGTTTTGTAGATGAAAACATGCTTGGTATGTTGTACTCATCTATCTTTAGTAATGATCAAAAGTTTCAAGTAGATAATAATTACAATGTTTGGCAAGATGAAGAATATAAAGATTTTGTTGAACAAGACCCAAACTTGTTTTTAAACTCATTTAGTAAAGATCAAACACGAGATATTATAGAAAAAGAAATAAAACGAAGAAATAAAAATCGTTCACCTTTTTGGTATGGTGCTGGTGTAGCAGTAGGTGGATTAACAGATATATCTAGTGTATTTTTATTTACAAAAGCCGCAAAACCTATTTGGCAATCATCACGATTGAAAAGAGCTAATACAACAACACAAATACTAGGAGCTGAAGAATTAGTTAAACAAGGAATTGATGAACAAAGAACATGGCAACAAGGAGCTACAATACTTGGAGCAAACTATTTATTAAATTTGGCATTACCTACTTTTCGTGGTGGAATGACAAATGATGATATTTATCATGTTAAAAATCATATTAACGGTGCTGATGTTGAACGACAAATTGTTAATGTAAACAAAAATGCTAAAGTACAAGTAATAGTAGGTGGTACAAATAGATGGCGTAAACCTGATGGTACAGCTGTAACTGTTACAAAAGAAGATATGCCGTTTGGTGTACCTGAAGGATGGACAGAAATATCTGCTAGTATGAGAGCTACAGAAGATGGTTTTATTATTCGTATTAATAAAGATAAATTAGTACAAGATTTTAAAAATAAAGTTTGGACAAAACCAAAAATGCAAGGTGTTAAACCTTTACGAAGTGATACATTTAAAACATATGAAGAATTTGAAACATTTGTTTTAAATCATGAATTTGCACATACACATATATTGCGTAAAAAAGGAGAAAGTAAATTTGCTTACGAAAATAGAATTAATGATGTTGCATTAAAACAAACAAAACAAGCAACAAATGTACCACGAGGCGATTACAATTCTAATGAGTTTATGAATAATCATAAAAAATATTTAGAAGAAATTGATAATGAATCGTTTGCTAATACAATTCTTGGTAGGTTAGGAGAAAAATCAAATTGGAATCCTATTCAAGCTGTTGTTAATACTGGTAATCTGACTGCCATTAAATTTGTTAAAAAAATATTAAAATCCTCATTGTTTACAGTAGGAAATATGAAAGGAATTAAAAGTGGTGATTCTTTAGATCAAATTATGCAATTAGATATGCGCATGCTTGGTGAAACACAGGAATCTATACGAGGATTATATAAAGACTTTAAAAAAACATCAGGCAAAGAAGCTACTAAAGTTACATTAGCAGAATTTAATTTACGTGTATCAAGAGCAATCGTTAACCCTGAATATGTAGATAATATTCCACAAGTAATGAAAGCAAAAAAATTAGCACAAGATTATTATAAATATGTAGGAGAAAAAATAACACAAGCAAATCCAGCTCGTAATGTTCAAATTATGCTGGTTGCTAAATTAGAAAAAGCATTAAAAGGAGCTAAAGGCGATAAAGTAACATTTCAACGTACACAGCCAGATGGAACAGTCATTAAAAAAACAATGACAAAACAACAGTTACGTCAATTAGTAGATGAAGAAAAACAATATTTACAGGCACTTATTAATAATCCGTTGCGTGAAAACTATTTAAATAGGTTAGTACGCAAAAGTAAAATTCAATCTAATGTAGATGAATGGAGAGCATTTGCTATTCCAAGTATTAGAAGAACTATGCCTGAGCTATCAGATGAAGAAGCTTTAGCTATTGTTAAAAGTTTTGAAGAAGATGTACCTTGGCAACAATTTAAAAAATATGAACCTGATACAAAAAAAGCTCAAGATGTTGAAGATGTTATTTTAGATGAATATATATTTAGTCCAGCTGGAATGTCAGGTAATTTAAAAAGAAGAAAACTAGATATTGACCAAGAAGAATGGATGAAAGCTGGATACCTTGAAAGTGATATAGATATATTAATGGGAATGTATCATAAAAGCGTATTACCAGATGTATACCTTACTTCCATATTTGGTACACCTAATGCTATGGGTGGTGCGTTTTTAAAACGTAATGGTTTTCAAGCTGGTCTTAAAGATGTTGCAGATGAATATAATCAAAAATGGTTAAAAGCAAAAACTAAAGCTGAAAAAGATAAAATAAAAAAAGAACGTGATGAAATGTTAGTATACATGGAATCTGTTCGAGATTTATTTAAAGGCACATATGGTGTAGCTACTGACCCAACTAGCTTTTACAGTGTTGGAATAAAAAATTTAAAACTCTTTAATGCTGTGACTTCATTACAAGGTGGATTAGCTAGTATTGTAGATCTTGGTCGTTCGGTATTTTTTAATGGTTTTAGTAGAAGTTTAAAACAAACATTTGAATCATTTAATAAAAATACAGGGTCATACATATACGCTATGTCAAAAAAAGAAGGTCGTATGGCTGGTGAATTATTTGAAATGCAAATGAATACTAGAGCAATGGCATTTAATGATATTGATTCATTATATAATACTGGTTCAAGAATAGAAGCTGGTATGCGTAAAATGACAGGTGCATTTTTTATTATCAATTTAATGACACCTTGGAACCAAATGATCAAAACTCATCAAACTATGTTAATCGCTAGTCGTATAATAGAAGAATGTGATAATCTTGTTAAAGGTACAATAAGTAAACAACAACGAGCAAAACTAGCACAAGCTGGTATTAATGAAGCTGACGCTAAAGATATTATTAAACAATATTATAATTATGGTGAAGGTGTTGGTGCATTTAGCAATGGTACTGGATTAAAAGAAATACGATTACCTAAAAGTTTTGAATGGCAAAATAGAGGAGTAGCAGAACGATTTAATTTAGCCGTACAAAATGATTTAAATATTGCAATTATTACACCAAAACTTGGTGATACGCCTTTATGGATGTCAACACAAATGGGAGGATTATTAGCACAGTTTAAAAAGTTTTCTATGGGTATGACGCAACGTATGTTGATTAGAGGTATGCAAGAAAAAGACGCTAACTTTTTTGGCAATATAGTAATGATGGTCGTACTAGGTACATTGGTCGATAGAATAAGAGCTAAAGCATTTAATCAAGATTATGACAGTAAAACTTTTAGAGAAAAAATTTATGATGGATTTGAACGTAGTGGAGTAGGTGGAATATTTATGGATGTTGCTAATATTGTGCATAGAACAGCTAGTGGTGATATGGGTGGAAAAGTATCAGCGTTACTTGGGCCAACTGGCTCACAGCTTGATAAAATCTACAATGTTATAAGTTCTGATGATGATAGTGTTGAAGCTCAGAGTGTGCGTAGATTACTTCCGTATCAAAACATATGGTATCTTGATTCTTTATTTGATCGATTAGAACAAGGTATGCAATAATGTCTATAACAATATCTGATACTACACCTAGAGTACAATATACAGCTACATCAAGTCAAACGACATTTTCCGTTCCTTTTGAGTTTTTTAATAATGCCGATTTGGTTGTTGTAAAAACAGCTAGTGGTGCAGATACAACATTATCTTTTAATGCGTCACCTTCATCAGCTACACAATATTCAGTAACTGGGGCTGGTGTATCAGGTGGTGGTTCAATTACTCTTGGTAGTGGTGCTACAGCTGGACATATATATACTATTTATCGTGACTTAGCGATTGCTCGTAGTACTGACTTTTCAGCGTCAGGCTCATTTCCAGTAGAAACACTTAATACAGAATTAGATAAAATTGTGGCTATGTCACAGCAACTTGAAAGAGATTTAAAATTTTCTCCTAGAGCTTCTGCTACGACATCAAATACTTTTGATTTAACTTTTCCTAACCTTGTTGCTAATAAAATATTATCCGTTAATTCTGGTGGTACTGCTTTAGAATTTGATCAATCAATAACAGATGTATCAACTGTAGCTGGAATTTCTAGTGATATTACAACAGTATCAGGAATAGCAAGTAATGTAACAACAGTGGCTGGAATTGCTTCAGATGTAACTGCTGTTGCTAATGATTCAACAGACATAGGTGCTGTGGCTGGAAAAGTTACTGAGATTGGTAGACTAGGTACAGCAGACGCAGTAGCAGATTTGGCACTATTAGGTACAAGTGATGTTGTTGCCGATTTAGCCCTTTTAGGTACAAGTGATGTTGTGGCTGATATGGCCCTTCTTGCAAATGCAGATGTTATATCAGATATGAATACTCTTGCTACGTCAGATATTATAAGTGACCTTAATACTCTAGCTACTTCTGACATAGTAACTGACTTAAATATTTTAGCAACAAGTGACAATGTAACTAACATGGCAACACTTGGAGCAAGTGGCGTAGTAACTAATATTGGTACGGTTGCTGGTATATCTTCTAATGTAACGACTGTAGCTGGAATTAGTTCTAATGTAACAACTGTTGCTGGTATATCTTCTAATGTCACAGCAGTAGCAAATGATTCAACGGATATTGGTAATGTAGCTGGAAGTATATCCAACGTTAATACTGTTGCTGGTAGCATATCAAATGTAAATACTGTTGCTTCTGCTAACTCTAATATTAGTACAGTAGCTGGAGCTATTGCAAATGTTAATACAGTAGCCTCTAATGTAAGTGGCGTTAATAGTTTTGCTGATAGATATAGAGTAGATTCAAGTGACCCAAGTTCTAGTTTAAACGCTGGTGATCTTGCATTTAATACAAGTTCAAACGTTCTTAAATATTATGATGGTTCGGCTTGGCAGACAATAACTGCTGACACGGACGTTAAAACAAAAGTTTCTTCCAACGATACTACTGCTGGTTTCTTAAATGGCAAACTTGTTGCTGGAACAAATGTGACTTTCACTGAGGGCAGTGATGGTGGTAATGAAACGCTAACAATCGCAAGTGCAGATAATAGTATCCCATTTGCTATTGCTTTAGGATAGGAGATATATGGCTAATAATTTTAGTGACGCAACTGTGGCTCTTTCAAACGCAAGTTTGACTGACATATATACAGCTAGTAATAAATCTATGGTTATTGCTGGAACTCTATCTAATACTGGAACTACGTCAATTAATGTAACTCTTAAGAAATATGACGCTTCTACAACAACTGGATTTAGCATTGTAACTACTGCACCACTTCCTGTTGGAGCTTCACTTGAGATTCCAAAAATCGTACTTCAGACTTCAGATAAGATTCAGGCACAATCAAGTTCAAGTTCTGGTTTGTGTACTGTTGCTCTACAATTATTAACGGATGTTGCTTAAATGTATATAGGCACACCTCCTCAAAGTGGTTTTATATCACAAGAAGCTAACCAATATTTTACTGGGTTAACGCAAAACTATATTGATCTTAACCAAAGCATAAGTTCTCTTAGTTCCGTTATCGTTTTAGTTAATGGAGTAGTTCAAGAAAATTCTACAATGTCATTAACATCTTCAACTAGAATTACGCTTGGAGATACTCTGGTTTCTGGAGACAAAGTTACTTGTATTTATGTAGCTAAAATTTCTAGCACACAAGCACCTGGCACAGGCACAGTTACAAATGATATGTTAGCTGGAAGTATAGCAAACTCTAAACTTGCTACTGACCCTCTTAATGCTTCTAACCTTGCTAGTGGTACAGTTCCAACAGCTAGACTTGGAAGTGGCACAGCTTCATCTTCTACTTTTCTAAGAGGAGATAGCACTTTTGCTGAAGCAGGTGGTGGTGCATGGAATTTAATTTATTCAGATGATGTTTCTGGCATGGGTAGTGGTACTAATGCATATACAGATTCTAATATGTTTTCTTCTACTTATAATTTTTATAGAATTTACATTTTAGATTGGGAGCCACAAAGTGATGGTGTAAATTTAGAAATACAATTTAAACTAGGTGGGGTTACAAGAACAGCAGATTATAAATGGAATGTAACAAGAGAAACTAGTAACTCTGGTGGTGAATCAACTAACTATTCTAATGGAGATGACGTGATAAGAGCTTGGTATGGTTGTGGAAATGCTTCAGGTGAAAGCATGTCTGGTTGGTTTGAATATACAAATCCTACTGGTGATACTGGTAATTGGTACACTACTTCATCTATGTACTCTGGAATAAATACCTCAGGATATGCAATAGGTGGTATTGGTGCGGGAACAAATCAAAATAGCACAGGTCCTATGACAGGTTTTACTATTATAGCTAATACTGGGGGTCTAGGTAATTATAAATTAAGAGCATATGGGTTAAAACAATCATGAGTAATAGCACAATTAATGGAAGATATAGAATACATTATCCTTTTGATAAAGATGATGTTCAAGGTGTTGGTACAGAAAATTTAACTAATGCTGAAAAAACAAAAATAGCTAATGAATGGAATACTTCACATGAAGCTAATAATAATTATAAAAAGAAAAGAGTAGAAGGAAAAATTACTTCATCTTATAATTCAACAACAGGTCATAGAGAAAATATCGTAAAACAAGAGGGTTACGCTCAAATAGGCGAACAGCTTGATAAACTGTGGCACGATATTGATGAAGGTAAATTAGACAAAACTGGAAGTTTTTATACTTCTATAAAAGAAATCAAAACAAAATATCCAAAGGAGAGTGAATAATGGCTTTTACTTTATTAAAACCGACAGGAATTGATTTAAGTCAAACCTTTAATTTCACAGGCAGTGTCAGTGGTGCTGGAGGTGGCAAGGTTTTACAGTTAGTCCAAGCTACTCATGGTACACAAACAAGTAA
>Ga0181410_1000353_pt1 | contig 20680 bp, 31 predicted proteins | sample 33SPOviralmetaG_FD_130112 | JGI IMG/M metagenome (GOLD analysis project Ga0181410, IMG submission 130112) | Marine viral communities from the oligotrophic San Pedro Time Series (SPOT) site, San Pedro Channel, CA, USA - 33 SPOT_SRF_2012-06-20 | ecosystem: Environmental > Aquatic > Marine > Strait...
ATGAGCTTCATTACGAAACCACTGATTCCTCCTCCGAGCATTGCTATAAGTTCTGGTGTCATTTTTTCTTCTTGAGTTCTCTGATTACCTTGACTGCAGAGGCAGTCATATAGATGAAGGTTGCTAGACCTACGCAAAAACCAAGTAATTCATTCACGGGAGAAAGTTCAATGGTAGCAATAAAGCCACCTGTTCCAATTGTTGATCTATATATAATGTCTTCCATTGCATTATGGGGCTACGGGAAAATCTGCTTCGCCGCTGTTGTCAACATTGCCAGTAAGGTCACGCAAGTCCTGGCGGTATGCGGCCCAGGCGGCAATCTTGTCTTCAGCAAGAGGTGAATCATTTAACTGAGTCCAGTCGGATTCAGCAAGCAGGCGATTACGCTCTGGACGCAGGGACTCCTTTATTGCTTCAGGGTTATCATTAAATAACTTTTCTTTAAAGGTAATTAAGTTCCCTTCAACTAGGAACAACGGTTCGCTTGAAGCGTCAATCTTCTTGGCTTTTTCGTTTGATATAGATACAGCTTCGTTGCCTTCAGCGATGAACTTAGGCTCATCTTCTGATAAACGAAGGACTCTGCCCTTTGGGTTAATTATTGCATATTTCATAAGTTATTGATCCAGTTGAATTTTTGATTAAGCTGTTCTGATAGAGAACGACCAAGCGTCTCGTGCCAGTCCTTCTTTAAAGGTTTTACTTCTTGTCGAATAACGTGGTCTCCGTAGGGAAAACCAACATCGTATTCTTGGGTGTATTGCTCTACGTTAGAAGTGTTGTGAATAAACGGCTCTTCGCCTAGATACTCCCAGACCCTGTTCATTACTTCCTGAGGGTTTTCCGTTAAGTCCTCTGCGTGAACAAACATAAGCCTGTCACCAAAGCGTTCTTTGGCTTCGTGCAGGCGTTCGATAGCAATTCCAATGGGAGGAGTTTGTAACCAAGCACTTACCCGTTTATCAATTGTTGTCCAGTTTTGCGGATTCTCTTGCTCTGCACCATTGAATACCTCTGGGTGCTGTATGCGTTTCTTCTCCATACTGGACAGAACGCCCCTAATGTCACGAACAGGAACAAGAACCTTAGCGTCCTCCCAAACTTTAAATAGCTGGTCAAGATGACCAACCCAAGAGCGGCACTTGTCCACGACTACTGGTCTGTCCGTGATGCTGTTGAAAGCATTTTCACAGCCAGCCTTAACATAGTCCAGATACATAGGCTCAAGGACATTCTTCATATCCACCGCCTTGGCTTCTTCGGTTTGAAAAACCTGTCGAGCAATGTAGCCTATTTCGTGCAAGGCACTAGTAGGGGTAGCGTGAACCTTTGGGTTCTGTGCAAGTAGATTACAGAGCAGGGTTGAGCAAGCTCTTGGAAGACCAGATACGAAGTGTAATTTTTTACTCATATAGGTATTCAATCATTACAAGTCCGCAATAACTGTCAACCCTCCATATGTAGTTCCGTATCCTGTTGCTCCTACTGGAACGTGAATTGTTGCACTAATACCATTAAATACGTTTGAACCCAAGGTTGGTGCGGTTGTAGCAAGGCAGTTTATTCTTGTTACGTTAGTATATCTAAATGCACTTGACCCAATTGAGGTTATACTACTTGGAATTACAAGAGTGCCCGTTAAGTTGTTCGATAGACAGCAGGAAGCAGGAATAGATGTAAAATTATCGTTAATTGGGAATGTAACACTCGCTATGCTACAATAAGAGAATGCGCCAGACCCAATCGTGGTCACGCTGTTGGGAACGATAATGCTAAGTAGGCTAGAATAATTAAACGCACCTGACCCAATTGAGGTTAAAGTATTTGGAAGTTTAATACTGGTTAGGCCAGAATATATAAATGCACTATTGCCAATCGAGGTTAAACCTTCAGCAACTATAACGTCACTTAAACTAGCAGTATAATAAAATGCATTACTTCCAATTGATGTTACCTTACTTCCAATGTAAATAGAAGTTAAACCTCCGTTGGTGTAGAAACCACTTGAACTGGTAATACTTGTTAGGTTCTTTGCAAGGGCTGTAGTGCCACTAAAGTAAGCAACATAAGGATAAGCGTTTTCCTCAAATACCCCAATGGAGCTTCTGATGCCAGCGGCATCTGATGATTGCATCATTGTGTCCACTGCTGAAGATACTGTAAAATTTGCCATAATTATTGTAGTCTAATGTATTTAAATGTAGTGCCAGGGCGTAAGTATAAAAATCCAGAACCAGAACTTCTAATGTAGAAAAACTCTCCTGGTGGAGGGGTAACGCTAGATATACGCTCTCCGTTTAATGCAAGTTTTAAACTTAGGAACATATTACTTTAATCCTATACCTATTCCTATGCTCATATTGCCTTAAACCCTGTGACAAGCCACAAGCCCAGAAGTTAAAGACACAGCCGAAATTTGACCGTATATAATTGTTCCTGCTGGAAGTGTAGCTCCCGTTAGAACTTGTAGACTTGTGTCCACGTTGCTTGACGTTAATGTAGCCAATACAGTGTCATTAATAACCTGTATAGCTCCAATCGTTGTTACTGTTGCGGTATCTCCTCCACCCAGTATCTGAGATCCAGCGGATGAAAACTCCAATGTATTGTTTCTTGAACTTGCCATAATTAATTATTATATCACAGGGGTTAAGTGCTATCGGGCTTGCCGATTCACATAAGTAGAAAATCTTTTGTTAATTGTGTTGTTGTTTGATAGAATGTCAATCTTCTCTAACTCCAAAGTCAGGTAGGTCTGAGCCACTTGCTCTTCGGCCAGGGCTTCTTGCTGTCTGTTCTGAACTCTAAGGAAGTCAGCATACACAGCGTGAGCAATGTAATTAAAGAACTCAGCAGGAACCTCTGCCGTCGAGTTGTAAAAATCCGAGGTAACGGTATAGGGAGTGAACTGCTTTTTGTAGGAAACAAATGCCTTATCATCAGTTGAGTTGGCAATGTTTAAAATGTTGGCTCCATCAAAATCTACGAAAAACTCATACTCCAAAGATGAATCATTTAAAAACGCCGCTCTGCGATGAATACGATTAAAGTCACCGATGGAGTTCTTTCCCGTTTCCGTATAGGGAATTAAGTTTTTAAGTGAGATTATTGGAGGTCCAAGCGAGTTATCATTTTCGGTCCAGGTAACAACATCCTGTATTAAATCTTTTTTAACGGTATCTGCTTCGGTAAACTTTACCGTTCCAGCAGATTCTAATGAAATTGTTCCATCGGCTCCCACTTCAAAGCTACTAATCGAGGTTGCAATAACCCAAGCGTTACTAGTATTTTTATATATAAATGTTGTATCGGTTGAACCTCCTTGATACACGTTGGTTGCACTCTTACCAATATCAGCATCGTCAGCTATGTTTCTTCCTGAGTTTAAACCAATAAGTTTATAGTTCTGATTCATCTGGGTATGCTGCCCATTGGTAATGCCAGAAATGTTATAAGAATAAATTTCCCGTTTTTCTGAGCTAACTAGATACCTGGGCCATACTGGACTTTCGTCAAATGCCTGTTGGAACCTTCGGTTTATAAAATTAGATACTTGAGTCTGCTCGTCTGCAGAAAGTTCTCCACCAGTTCCTATCATAGAACTAGTCAATCTAAATAAATCCTTGTAATCCCTAGTCTGCATTAAAGTTTATTGGGTGTAAGATCCGAGAAATTCTTTTGGAAATAAGCCAGGAACTCTTTTGAGTGCACTGTTTCTTGTCCGTATTTTTTAATGAGTCTAAAGTACTCACGGTGCGGTATTGTTGCTACGCAACGACCTAGCACAGGGTGCACCTTTCCTTTTTCCTGCGTGGCTTCTTTACGAGCCTGGTTTACACGAGCTGCTTCTGTCCGTCGCTCAAGTGCAAATCCATTCTTAATTTCATTCATGAAGGCCTCGTCGACCTCTGCGTCAGAATAAGTTGTAGCTGGTGTAATAATATCCATTGCTTAAAATAAAAAATAAAAAAAGGCAAGGGGGGCTTTTGCCCCCCTCGACCAGAATTTAAGTATGAATTACTGAGTAATTTTACCGTGCGCTTGAGGGTGGTATACACCAAGCGTTAGTGTGCAATCAACGAATCCACGTTCACCACCGCCATTGTTAGGCTGGCGAGTCGATCCCATTGGGATCAGTTCGTGCACGCCGTAGTACTCAGGATTGATGAGGTAGCCGTCGTTGAAGTCAGAACCGCCAGCAAGTGTAGCAGGAGCAGTATCTGGGTTCATGTTGACGATGGACACGATGCCGTGATCGCTTTGGTAAAGCTCAACAGAGAGTTTAATCTCAGCTTTGTTACCGTCGTAGTTTACGCTACGGATGTTTTCAGTTGCTCCAGCAGATACACGAGCGAAGTCAGCAATGGTACGGCGAAGGCCAGTATCGGCAACAAGCATAAGGTTGTTGGAGTTACCAGTTTCACGGTAGATCGAAGAGATCAAGTCGTTCAACGCAGATTCGGTAAATGCACCAGAAGTACTGATGTCGTAGATCGAAGATGCAGGAGTACGGAACCCAGCAGGAACATCAGTAGGACCAGCGGAGTCGATCCAGTCACCAAGACCACGAAGGCCGTAAGGTGTACCAGCACCATCTTCGATGCTGCGGTCTTGTGTACCGATCAATGTAGCTTCTACGTCACGCTTTAATTCACGAATAGCTTTAGCTTCAGCTTGTGCAACCTTGGCTGGACCAACAGAATCAACAGCTTCTTGAAGGTCGGAAACCTTGAAGTTGCGGCGGAACTTTTGGACGTAGTTACCAAGGCGAGCACGACCTGCAAATTGGTCAGTGTGAAGAACGACATCTGCACCTTCTTCTACTCCAGCGGTGCTAGGAGCAGAAAGAGCGTCTACTGTCCATTCGGTGAATGTAGCAGAAGACTTCTGTTTAGAAGCAGATGATAGGACGGGAGTTTCTTCGGGAGCCAAGATGGTAAGTACATCTGTGAGGTCTTCACGATTAGAAACAGCGGAACCAGGATTAGTGGTGTCGAATGTATTTGAGAATGCCATAATATTTTATGATTGAATTAATTTATCTATTTTTTAGTTGAAGGGTTCTGAGAGTAATGAAGTCATCTTTTTGTCCTGATTGCTTAAACTGAGTACTCAAGTTCTTGATTGATTTATTAGTGCGGCTAACTTGTTTTTCAGAGCCTGCTGCACTGGGCGTAGAAGTGCTAGAAGGATTAATCCTTACCTTAGACTTTGAATCTTTTATTTCTTTTCTACCATAGATGCTATTAGCTGCGTGAGCTAGTAGATATGGCATCTGTGCTTTTACTTCTGCGGCAACACTAGACATCATTGTATCAACCCTAGGGTCTTTCATAATAGCCTCGTAAGAACGCCGTATATCGTTGTCTTCGCCTTTTAGCCAGGATAGTTCTTTTTCTGCCTGAGCATTAAGATGCTCTTGCATTTTTTTACTTTCCTCTAGGTTTTTTATTTCCTTTAATCTGGCTGGAAGAAACTTGTCCCTAGACTTTCGTGCTTGCAGTAAAGAACTGCGAACATCGGCTTTGGTCATTTCCTTGCCTTCCACTTCTGTGACTACATCATCGGCTTCGTATCCGTCTGCATTGAATAAAATGTCTTCAGCCCACTCAATAATATTACTGGCATCCGTAGCTTTTGTTTGTAGATCTTCGATAGTGTCTACGCCTTTAAACGGATTGTCTTTAATTTCTTGCTTAGGTTGCAGGGGATTGTTTTGCTCGGCAGAAAGTCTAGCCTCAACTTCTTGTAGCTTTTCTTCTGCTGCCTTACGTTTAGCCGTGAGTTCTCCGAATCGGGCTACTGCACGGCTGCCTAGCTTGTCGGCTAGTTCCCGCAGTTCCTTTTCGGACATTTCGTCTAAATCAATCTGAGAAAGAACTTGCTCTTCTGATTCGGCTTCGGGTTCTTCGTCTTCAGTACTCTCGTCTGATTCCTCCGTACCTTCTTCTTCTTCAGTAGCAATTTCGTCGGCCTCCTCTTCCTCAACCTCCAAAGTCTCTTCTTCTTCTGGTTCAGGGGCTGGTGGCCCTAAGCGTTGAATCGCAAAATCCTCCGCTGTTATATTTGTCTTTTCTTCCGCTGTAGAGTTCTCGGGTTCAGCGTCTCCCGTTGTGACTTCGTTGTTCATATAATTCCACTCTTCAACGCCGAGCGATAGCTATGTTTTGCATTATAGCACACAAAATGCGTGCAAGAAATTATTCGGATGGGGAATGCTTGCCCCAGGTAGACATAGTTAAGATCTGATCATAACTAAGTATACGTCCTGAAAGTTGTTGGATCTTGTCTGTAGGAGACTCGTACATCTCTGCGATGCACTCCTCCCGCATCTGCTTTACAAAATCTATAAAGCGGTTAAATGAATCGTGCCGTTTGAGGTGCTCGATGTCTTCTTCGATTTGAGGTTTTTCCATATTAGTATTGTGGCATTTCTTGGGTGCCAACTTCTCCCATCTGTGCAGGAGTAGTACCTATGCGACCAATCTCAGCGTTCTGCATTTGTTGCATCTGGAACTGATATTGACCTGCGTACTTCTGCAACCTTGCAGCAAAGGCTTCGTCCTCTTGTAGCTTCTGCTGAATGTCTGGCTGTTGACCGTATTGCTCAAGGACTTGCATAGCAATCTGTCCTCCGCTTGCACGTGCTGGCATTTCGATGCCAGCGTATATCTTGGTGAGGTCATCGGTTACATCCTTAACTACTTGCTGCTGTGCATCTTCGACAGGTGTCAAGACTGAGTCCGCAAGTATAGGATCGACCGAACCTGCAAGAACAGAAATTAATCTGTCTACGTCTATGCGCCCGTTGCGGTCCAGCTGTATAAGCTGAGTCATTTGCTGCAGCTTAACCTCTTGAGACTTAGGATCTGTGTTCAAGACATCGTAGTTAATAGTAATGTCAAAGTTTTCGTCTGGGTCGCCTCGGTCCATAACTTGAGGATCTGGGATACCAGTTACACGAAAGAATACTTCGTCTGGCCCAAAGCGTTGGAAGCAACGATATGCCATACGCATAACCTCTGCGTTGTGCTGCAAGAACTTATCAACCAAGAACTGCTTGCGTATACTAGAAATCTGAGAGTCTTCGTCAAGTCCGACCAAGCGGTCCGCTTGCGTAGACTGATTGACCTCCATTTCTACTGATCCTTGATTAAAGGCTGGCGTAGGCGCAAAGTCCAGATCGCCCTTACGGCGATAAGGAATCATTCGCCCTGGACCCCAGTCACTGGGTGCCTGTCCTACTGGGTGCAAGATAGGGGGCAGGGTTGCTAAACTATTGCGGTCAATTCTGGAGTCACGCTCTACCTTGACCTGGTTCTGAATACCACGAAGAAGATCTGGAACTGTAGTTGTGTCGTACAAACGCTTGCTGTCTTCGGACAGCTTTGTAACTACAACTGGGTAGTCCTCGTAGCCGTTGAGCAGTTCACGCTTTGCATAAGCAGGTGCCTCATTGTTTTCTCCGCTGTACTCCTTGTGGAATACTGTGCAGTAGATTCCTTCTGATCCATCTTCAGGGTCGACCAGCCGTTGGTACGCATACACGATTTCTATTAGTTCATTTGCCTCATAGGCGTTATCGGTCAAGCTAATACTACGGCGGCCTTCCTGTTCTCTTTCAATGCTGTCAATGTTTACTCCTCGGTAATGCTCAATAATGTAGTCAACAAAGTCTGCGTCCCAGCCTGCAGTTGCTACTTTGTTTTCAAGTTCTTGAGCTGTATAGTAAGTTCTCCAGAAGCAGTAAGGTGCTCGTTGAGGGTCGGTTACATACGGAGGAAAAAAGAAGTCGCCGTCTGGGGCCAGTGTTTTAATTTCTGGAGCATTAATTTGCCTGCGAACAACGGGGAGTTCGGCTTCGCCTAGATCTCTAAGTTCCTTTAATGCTTTTTTTGCACGCTTGTCGGTGACCCCTTCAAAAATCTTTTGCAGTAGAAATACTAGTTCGTCATCGTCTTCCCCTGATTGGACTGCACCAAAAATATTTGGATCTAGTTCTGCAATTTGTTGAAGGGTAAGTTTTTGCAAGAACTGTCGGTCTTCACTGTGCCATCCTACATATGTAATTAATAGGCCTCTTTCTAGCAAGTAGTTAGCACCTAACTCCATTTCACGCTTATAGCGTGGAATATATCCGCTAGTGGTCATCCACTTAAGAAATGAAGATACAATCTCTGCACGAGAAATATCACTTGCTTCTACTGGGTAAGCACGAATGTTTGCTCGATTAAGCGAAGACATAAACAGAGAAACCAATCGTGTAATACGTTCGTCGATTACGTGGCTCTCTGTGTCGGATGCACCTTCCCAGGGGAATGCGTCTGCTCCATGCTTGCGGTGATCACGGCTTTTGCCTGGCCACCAGTTCCTGCGGTCATCGTAACTAGTACGACATAAATCAAAGTAAGTCTCTAGCTCGTTGACGGTTTCATCGTATGCATTACGAAGTGCTTTAATATCTGGAATTGCATCAACATATGTCAACGCCTCAAAGTTAGATTTATTTTGCATTTAGTTTTCTTCGGATTGATTTTGTCATCTCATGGATGTAACCCTTGTGAACGCCAATTTTATCACATAATTCTTGTGGAAGCATAGATTTGTCTAGTTCATGCCTTACATGACGATTTAAATATTCCCATCCAGACAAACGATGCACCTGTTCTTCTATCCATTCTGGATCAAGAGTAATATCTTTTTCATCGGACATAGCGATACGATGTTCCCCTTTCGTCCTCTATAGCTTCTACGTTTACTTGTTTACCTTTTGTTAGCCAATCCTCAAACTTGCGAGCAATAACCATAGGTACCTTCTTTTGTATTTCGTGTATGTAAACGTAGACATAGCTGCGGTTCGGGGCCTTTGAATGAACTATGCCCCTGTATCTCTTAGGCATAAGCTCTGGTATATCAATGGCTTCGGCCAGCAGTTCCTGTCCTTCTTCATTGATCCACCTGGCGTAGCCAGTTCCTGTAATGGTATGCACGGGTAGTTTTGAGTCTACCAGTTCTACGATGTAGTCCAGTTCAACTTTGTGCTCTTCGGCAATTGTCTTTAGTCTTTTCTTAGGCATATTAGTATCCTCCTTTATTTGTTCTTGTTGTTTGCATAGATGCGCTGGACATGAAGTCTGGTCCCTCGCCTCCGTTAGACATTCTTAAGTATCGTATTACATCGAAGAAATCCTTCAGGGGTTCGTCTGGTTTTCCCTGCTTGTTATAGTTTATCAGACTATCTATAAGGTTTCCGCAGTCCTTGTGTATGTAGCACAGGGGCCTGTTGCTTGCATCAATGCTCACGTTGGGGTTATAGTTAAACCAATCATCCAGGGCAGTAATGCCCTGATCTTCCATAGCTCCGTTCGACGGTATAAAACTTAGACCAAAATCATAGAACGAAGTAAACAGGTCGTCGTTGTTTTCGTTTTCTTTGGCAAAAAACCTGGAGTCCCCGATGCGTTCAGTTACTTCTAGGCCTAGGTCGTCTTCGATCTCTTTAAATAGTTCGCAGTATCCTTCTACATTGAGGCCTACCTTCTTAGATGCTGGACCGTATCTCCACTTAGGATCTCCGAATATTGCCCACTCACCAAAGCTATCACGGTCGGGCCACTCCTTGCGGATGTATACCTCGCCGTGCTCGTTAACTCCAGCCCATATGCAAGTATAGTTCCTTGCGCCCGCAGGGTCAACCACCTGGTAGCAACTGAACCTGGACTTATCCGAGATGTCGGGGAACTGCATGCCGTATTTGTTAGGTTCTGCCGTTAGTACATTTACCTCTGTATTAAAGTAAGGAAGCAAAGCATTTGCTGATTTTACTGGTACGCCGTAGGCACGGACCAGTATCTCGGAGTCAGGCCTGCCGATTAAGTCTTTGGCTATACGTTCATAACCCCCGAACGGGTTCTCGTCTGAGTGCAGGTAGATAACAGAAGCATCACGGCTAGGGCTGTATTGCTCTATGGGCACTGCTTTTTTGTTCAGCAAAGCCGCAGGCTTTGTCTTGAGAGTTTCTGCGTTCTTAAGGTATTCCGATATAAAGGGTGTATAGCCGTCAATAGGTGTAAATCCTATAAGCATCTTGGAATCCCGAGTAGCTAAACGAAAGCGCAAGGTATTGACCAGCGCTGCGTCGCCGAGGTATTCGTCCAACCAGGCTCCGATGTTCAGCCCCTCGGGCTGCCTAAATCCAAACTCAAAGCCTTCTAAGATTGTCTGGTTGTTGCTGTACTGCGTATAAGTCTTAAAGTCTACACGTGTCCTGGTGTCGGGAAAGATAAACGACGATGCAGTGAATCCGTTCTGCATAGAGTAATTAATGTAACCGTCTACGCTCTTGGTCTTCCTCTTAAACTCCTTGGGCATCATCTCCCAGATTGCAGCCTGCTGCACCTTGATGGACGTATCTGCATTTTGAGAGAAGCATACAATATGACCGTCCATGCTTTCGGTAACAGCCTCCATGAGCATCTTGGCGCAGCCAGTAGTCTTGCCGCTGCGGTTGCCGCCCAGGGCCAGGACTTCGTTGTTCTTCTGCAAGCCGTTTCGGATCCTGCCCCAGCCCTCTAGGTCAAAGCCGTATCGCATAGGGTCCTCTGTTGCCGCCCTGATTCTACCTTCGTGAGCCTCGTGCAAGTCTGCCAATAGCTGAGGGTCCTGCTCTCCAAGCAGGACTATCTCCTCGTCCGTAGGAGGCCGCACTATAGGGTGCTCTGTAAAAGTAATAGGCATTACTTAGACTTTTTCGGCTGCTCCGTTTTCGGGGCTACTGGCTTCTTACTCCAGTCAATGTCGTCGTAGTTCTTGCGCTGCTTAGCAGCGTCGTGTCCCTTTCGGGGTGTGCATCCTTTACCCATCTGTGTCCTCCTGTACTAGTTCTGCTTCTTCGGCTTGTTTAAGATTGGCGATCCTGTCTCGGGCCGCCTTGATAGTTTCTTCGTAGTCCTCCTGAGTAATGACCTGGCGGTCCTCAGTAATCTGCGTGGCCTCGCCACGTGAAGTAAAGGCCTGCCTAGCTGCATTGGATACAGAGATCGAAATTTCCTTTAAGTCCCTTACAGTGGGCTTTAGTTCTCCCGACTCTAGGTCTTCCCTTACAGAGTTAATCAGGTCCTCTTCTAAGCTACTGAGGTTTAGGTAGTTCTTAGCGGCAATCTTGCCGCTTAACTCTTTGAACTTACCCAGGTGATCCGTGTAGTCCGACAGGACGCTGATCACGGTTTCCCTGTTGATTCCGTACTTCCTTACTATCCTAGTCTGGCTACTGCCAGTGCTATACAGATACAGGATGGACGCAACCTTTTCGGGGCTGTGCCTGGATAGGCTGCGGACCTTTTCGATCTCTTTCTTCTCGGCTACTTCCCATATGGCGCCCTGGATTTCCTGCATCAATGCAGCCTTTTCATCAGCAGAATTATTCTTTGGTTCCTCTAGCATTTCTTCATTATTTACAAATAAGACTTGACAGTCAAGTAAAAACTAGTGTATAATCCTTTTATACTCCTTAGGGAGTTCATACCTTAAGTTCTTTTCCTGGCCCGTAGAGGCCAGGGAAATAAGGAAGGACATAAGACAAGAGACTCCTTAAGGAGTACGGGAACCTAGCCAGGTGGCCCTGGCTTGCCCCATGAGTTGGGTATTTTTTTGTGGGGTGCTTTATGAAATACAAATAGAAAGCCAGTCATAAAACCAGACCCCCACCCCCCCTTATTGAGACACCTGTCTCATTAACGAACCCTTAGCTTGTTGAGATCCAGTCGCATTAGCGAGGAGCCGTAGCTCTGCTGAGACTGAGACTCATTATCAACAGGCCTGCATAAGCTCGGCTAATACGGCGGCCCACCATAAGCTACCCTAATGCGGGCGGGCGGTCATAAGCTCGGCTAATCCAAAGGGCGGCCCTCGTGTGACATAAGTTTTTCTTCTTTGATGAGTGAAAGGATCTACGGCATAAGTCTATCTACTCTCATCTCATATCTGGCCCCAGCATTAGCACGTCTACTTTACTGGAGTGGTTACAGGGCTTATTGAGACTGAAATCTCATTAAGACAGAAATGCCCTGTATGGCCTTCTACGGGCCTGCGAAGGGTGCAGGTCCAGTCGAAAATCGGACGCCTTGTAGGGCCTCCTAGGGGCCTTAGAATCGATTTTAGATTTTGACCCTTTACTGATAATCAACGACTTACAAAAGCGTATCAACGACTTACGAAAGCGCTATCAACGACTTACGTAACTATATAGGCGGCTTGTGGCCGCCATCCTTTCAATAGTTTCATTATTTTGGATACACGGGTTCAAAAATAGTTACTCAATAGACTTGACTAATCACAATCTATGCACATATTGGTGGTGCAGTTCCCGTTCTTTGACAGTCCAAACGCTACCGACTCCGACCTCGGATGTCGACCGCTAGCATCTCTACCGTTACCAGAAGACCCTCTGCCTTGAGCTTTGGACTTGCGGATATATGACAGCGACTCGGCAGTCGATACGGTGACTCCTCGGATGATCGATGACGTAGCAAGTGGGACATAGATTGGTAAACTAGCCGCAATTCAGCGACGGTCACAAGCCCGCCGAGTCTAAGCGACTCGGGTAATAGTGAGTGGTCCAATCATCAGCACATCAAAACTATGGAAAAAGTAAAATCATACAACGGTCACAATTATGTCAACGTCACTGGAGCCGACCTCAAACTTGGGGACACAATCATCTCTGGAGAGCGTTGCGGCCAAGTTGCACTGGTCAGCCCGAACGGGATCTGGTGCAGGGTTACACTCGTAAACCACCCATACGATACTGAGGTCTACCACCTCAAAGGTGAGAACACAATCCACTTGGTGGTCAAAGACCAAGCCGAATGGGATGCTCGCCTCAGCAGTCAATACTGCGCCTACGAGAGCTTAAACTCATAACCATCAGCCCGTATCCAGTCCATCTGGTGCGGGCTTTTTGGGTAGAAGCACACTGCTTCACATTACAAATCAACCAATCAAAATTATGGAATACACACTAGAATACCTACGTGCAAATACAGTTAACACAATCTACGCCTTTGATGTCATGAACCCGATCAAGTCGATTTTCGTCGGATGGCAGGAAGGATCAGAGCGAACCTTCATAGAGGTTCAGTCCTGCGAATACATGAAACTCAGCACTCAAGATGCCATAGAAATGGCGGAAGAGCGGATGCTTGAATTAAACAGGGAGCAAGACGGAGAGTCAGACGTCACAGTAGTTAAGTCACTTGCCAAGTAATACCACAGCTCGCACCCTTACAGGTGCGGGCTTTTTGGGTAGACGGATGTCCCGTCGAACTAACACGAACCAATCAAATATTATGAAGAATACATATACACTAAACGGAAATATCATCGTTGAACTTGGAGGTATGCAAATCACCAGAGATCAGCTCGACGCAGTCAAGGCTGTCCGCAAAAAGGACACCGACCAAGACGCAGTCGATTACTTGATTCAAGTCGCTGAAGCCGCCTTCACAAAGGATATTGAGCAGGCGGAGTTTCTCGCCGTCGATCTCAACGACGATAACTGGGGCCGAGAATATGTCTCGCCCGACGAGCACCTCAGCGCCGCTTACTGCGACGCAATCAGAAAGTAATCCATCAGCTCGTAGCCTAACCGCTACGGGCTTTTTGGGTGTAAGCATACCGCTTCAACTTAACCAATCAAAATTATGACTATTGAATATATCATCTTCGGAATCATCGACAACCTTGTAATGATCATCGGTGCCATGACTGGCATCGAGGTCGAAAACTACCTGCCAAAGGCTTTCCAAAAAGGTCTCGGCGTAGTGGTCGGAGCAGGCCTCGGCAATGCCACAAGCGACTGGCTCGGGGGAGCCGTCGCAGGCAACCTCGGGATGGCCAACGGCACGGCCCTCGGGTGCATCATTGGACTAGGATTTATCCCCGCCATAATCCTCATCAAGAACCTCCGCAAGGCCAAGCAAGAATCCAAGTAATACACACAGCTCGTAGCTCCCAAGCTACGGGCTTTTTGGGTGTAAGCATTCCGCTTACGTTTAACACATAACCAATCAAAATTATGACTGATAAAAACGAAAGTTTAATCCGCTACGTAGTAATCACAAACCACGGTCATTGGGGCAGATCCCCAGAGCTGTTGGGTGCATTGAAAAATGCCAAGGTCAACTCGTTCTATAGCTTGAACGCCACGAAGGACAGTAAGACTCCTTTGGCACACGTCTATCGTCTAGAACTTGACCCTGTAGAGAGCCGATGGAGCGACGAAACCAAGGCGGAGCTGAAACGATGCCGAGTTAACCTTACAGGTTATGAGAACGGCGATCTAATCGAACCTTGGGTCGATGACTGGGGTTCCCTGCAATCATGGGGTGCCAAGGGGGAAGCCGAGAAGGTGATCGAACTCAAGATCAGAAAGTAATACCACAGCCGTGGCTCTTCGGGGTCACGGCTTTCTGGGTAGACGCACCTTGCGTCTAATTAACAATCAACCAATCAAAATTATGACCGATGAAGAATATCAAACCGCTTTCCAAGCAGGTTTTAAAAAGGGATATGAAGCTCGTCAAGACGAGCAATGGCACAATGCACTTAGCAAGGCTAACGAAGACCCAACAGGGCAGGACTTAGACGACTTCCTAGATGGAGGTCTAGATGAAAAGCCTTGGGATTACTGCGAGTGTCCAATTCAAAAAGCCGAACGTATGTTCGGGGCTTAACAATCAGCTCCAGCCCTTCAAGGCTGGGGCTTTTTGGGTGTAAGCATTCCGCTTCAAATTAACACACAACCAATCAGAATTATGTATACTATAGACCAAGTAAATGCTATGTGCCAAGACAGGCAGAAAGAGATCATTCTCGAAGAACCAATTATACGGGCAATCGAGGATAGCGGCTATATTAAAACCTATTGCTCCGAATCCGAAAGGGGTCGCATAGAAGCCTACAAGGATGGGTTCCTTGTCCTTCACATAAGAACAGGTTACAAGCACCCTCACAAGACTTGGGGTGACGCTTATAGCCACTTCAAAAACCTTAGTTGGTAACCCACAGCTCGCACCCTTCGGGGTGCGGGCTTTCTGGGTAGACGGACACGCCGTCTGACTAACACATAACCAATGCAAACTATGATACAAGCAATTATCTCCTACGAGTCTGGCGAAATGAGCCAAGACGAAACCATACAATTCTTTGCCGAGCTAGTGATGACAGGTTTCATCAACGCAATGCAAGGGCACTACCAACGCACCGCTCAAAACTTAATTGAGCAGGGCATAATCTCCGAAGACGGGGAAGTAAACTAACACACAACCAATACAAACTATGACTGATTATAATAAAGTTCTCCGCTCTTTCATTCACTTCCAAGAGGCCGCAGGCTTCAAGCTAGTATCGGCTAGTGACGGTGAAGACCGCATCAAAGATCCATCTACGGCGAAGGCCGTAGAGTGGGCGACCGCCGCCGAAGAAGGCACACTATCCTTCGTCAAAGACGGGGATCGCATCACCGCCTACACCCTTATCGGTAACGAGGCATCGGCCACCATCTATGACATAGGTCACGCCCAACTCGCCTCGCCTCGTGTCGTGCAGAATTTCGACGATGCGTGGACCGCATGGATGAATAAGTGGGACGCACTGGAAGCGTAACCCAACCTCAGCCTGCACCTTAATCGGTGCGGGCTTTCTGGGTGAACGGGGGTGCCACGGTTTCGACTTGGATGCAGTCCAAGGACGGAGGTTCGACTCCTCCCACCTCCACCAATAACTAATACAACTAATACAAACTATGACTATAGAAAAATTATCCACCGTCGAGCTATGGCTCGCCTTAGACAAACTCAACAGCGTTGCTTACGCATCGCTTTCCTACGAAGAGAAGGCACTACTAATAGATGTAGCCAACGAACTAGAACACAGACGAAAAGTATAATGAAAATAATAGAAGGGGATTTCCCATACGAAGAGATCGGCAAAGAATCGGGCGACTACTTTTGCTCATGGCAAGAGGCTAAGGACGCAGGGTTTAATGACGATCAGATATGGTCTATAACTGAGTGCGAAGACACATACAGTTACGGGCCGCCGCATCACTACGTTAACCACATCGGACACATTGCCACTCAAGAGCGGCACGACTTCGATACCTACTACGAAGAAACACTATGAAGACATTTAGAATCATTCTAATTACAGCACTGGCCGTGCTGTCGAACCTCTCGGCCAACGACTCTGATATCGTAGCGGCGACGCTGATACTAGAAGCGGGCGGAGAGTACGCTGAAGGGGCGATGCAGGCAGTGCATGAGGTTATACTCAACCGAGCTGTCAAACGCAGGCTCACGGCCAAGCAGGTGTGCTTACAGCGCAAGCAGTTCAGCTGTTGGAACAGCGGCAAGATTGCCGCCCTGCTAGCCAAGTCAAAGCGGCACCCTCGGTGGCACGAAGCAGTCGCCATCGTTCACTCGGCCCCGACCAATTACACGGGCGGTGCCGATCACTACCATGCTGACTACTGCGACCCATACTGGGCTAGCTCCATGCAAAAGACTTGCAAGATCGGTCGGCATATCTTCTATAAATAACCAACTAACACAAACTAACTATGACAGACCTAGAAAAAAGAATAGAAGAAATATATTTCAGAGCCGATGGCATACAAGAATTAATATGCGAAGGCGGAGCCGAAGGGCAATACACCCCCAAGGAACTATCTGAAATGCAAACCGAGGTGTATGCCCTTGAGGCCTATGCAAGAGACCTAGAAATACACTACGTAAATAAACATGACAACTAAATCAAACCTACAAATCGGACAGGCCTACATCGTAGACGACAAACCTATGGTGCTGACCGACATAACATACGGGAGGCACAGCTTCACCGACGGGTGCTACGGCTTTGGCCGCACCCTCGGTCGCCGTCCTTCGGACTCCAAGATACTCGACTGTCTTCAGATTGCTGAAGGCATTGACCCTCAAGATATACTCGACAACCTTCAGAGCACCATTCAATATATGGTGGACTGCAACCAATAACATGTATCCATTTATGAAAAAAAATACAGAAACACAATCGGACTTCAACCGCTACTGGTTGGAGCCTCTCGACAATGCACTGCAGGAACTCAGCAAGTGCGACGCACGCCAAGCTCCCATCAACGAGCAGGGCTACACTCACTTGGCCTTGGCCGAGCTGTCTCAACTCCGTGTTGGCATTCAATACCTCAAGGACATCCTCGATGATCCTTTCGATGAGCCGAGTGATCGGATCGAAACACGCAGGGCTTTGGACACCTTCAAGCAGGCCTTGGGAGGCTACGACATAGAGGAAGAGCTTGGAAAGCTCTCACTATGAGCGAGGTCAAGAGCACCAACCCAAAGGACAGGGTAGGTATACGCAAGGCTCCTATGTCTGGCTTGCCTGCTCCAGTCCTAATGGAGTGCGGCCTAGTAAAGTTGCACGGAGACTTGAAGTACGGAGCATACAACTGGCGACAAGAAGGAGTCAGAGCATCGGTATACTACGACGCTGTATGGCGGCACCTCACGGCTTGGTACGAGGGCGAAGACCTCGACCCAGACTCTGGCGAGCATCACATAGCTCACGCAATGACAGGCCTAGCGGTTCTTCGTGACTCTCAAATGTTTGGGAACTGCGTAGACGACAGGCCTAGATCTCACGAGCGAGGATGGTTGAAGGGCATGAACAATCGTGCCGCCGACATGGTCGATAAAGCTAACGATGCAAAAGGCCATTGACATCCTTAACATATTCCTTAAGGATTATTCTTACTAAGGAGATGCCCCTGTAGGGGGCACTTCCTTAAGGAGTTATTCCTTAATTATAACTAACACAAAACGCACGTCAAGCACAATTATGAAATACGAAAAAGGCACTACACTAACGGGCAGTCATGGGAGGTTTACTCTCACGGACTGCGAGGTCATCGGCATCAGAGAATCCGACGGAGAGGAGACGTGGTTATACACGTGGTCTACCGACGAGGATCGTCGAGTTTTAACCACAGGAAGGGAGCTGTCTGGAGCAATCGCAGACGGAGCCGTCCTTGAGCACCCATAGATCAAGCATTATGTACGAACTACAGATCAGCACCTACCCCGATGGGGTAGCAAGAAAACTAGGACAGGACGTTGTTGTTCAACGACTGAACCTATTGAATAAGTTCGATGATTGCACCATCGAAGAACTACAAGACGGAGATCAATACTTCGTCCCAACTCATGAGCTACCACAGCGTAGCGCAGAGGACATCTTGAACTACATCGAAGAGAATCAAATCGACATCGTTCACGTGCCGATCGAAGTATCATGTGATCTCTTACCCGACGACCCAAAGTTTGAGATCGAACTTTACTCGCACGGGACTGAACTCGTCGAGACTCTCTGCACTGACTCGGTCCGTGATGCCATCAACTATTTGATGGATATGTCCGAGGAAGAAATATGATTGACAGGGCATAGAGTGAGCCTCTTAATACTAGGATGGCTCACTTCTATGACTGCAATGACACACTCGATGCCTTCCTTCGTGAAGACATAAGTACCGTAGCACAGGCCCGCAAAGTCCGTGCTATTTATCCAAGCGTTACAACCGTACTAAGCATCTGCAAGGACGAGTTCCTAGATGGAATCTACAAGCCCCGCATGATCACCGATCTGGCACGGGAGAACCCAACGCTACCTTGGCAGGCCGTAGAGAAGATGACCTACGGTACACGACAGCACCCGAGCGACGGGAAGATCATACCTTCGTCAGACTTCGGGACTGCAGTGCACAAGAGAATTGAAGAGCTGGTGCAGGCCAAGTTGCACGGGCACGAGGTGCCCGAATGCCCTTACACTGAATGGGCTACACCTTTCCTTGACTGGATCGAAGACGAGCAGGTCAAGCCGATAGCTACTGAGTGCATCATAGCAGACAGACTGCTTAAGATTGCAGGTAGCGTGGACTTCGTAGGCTACGACCACGAGGGTAATCTTTTTCTAGCGGACTACAAGTGCCGCACCAATACACGAGGCAAGGCAAAGGTATACGACAAGGACTGCGAGCAGTTAGCCATCGAGGCCTTTATGATTCAGCGTCAATACGACCTGGCCTACACGCCCGAGTGCAGATCAGTAGTCATTGACTGCGACACCAAGAAGCACTGGCACCACGTATGGAACACCGACGACGTGAAGAAGGGTATCGCCAACGCAAAGCTGATGGCGAAACTCTACTGGAACAAACGCATGAAAAAGTAGAGGGATATCATGGACGCATTCACTATATTTATTTTCTTCTTGGCCGCCACTTTCTTTATCGTATCTTTTCAATAAACCTATGAAAGACTTAGAACCAATCGATTGGACAGAAATGGGCTACTACATAAGCGACGACGCTATACAGCTCAGCGGTTGCGACTCAGCCGTACTGGGTATCACCGACGAGGGAATCCTATGCTACAGCTACGAGCTACTCATAGATGTATTCGTTACACGTGACGGGATGCAACCCGACGAAGCCCTTGAGTGGGTGGAGTTCAATGTCTTGAGACTGCAAGGTCACGGTGGTAAATTCCACGTGGTATACACCGACATCTAACCCGTGCTGTTTGAGATAAAGTACAAGCACGCAATGATGCCCGAGGACTACGTCGGAAGATGCATGAAGCACGCTCATACAAAAGAGCAGGCATTAAAATATTTCGCCCCGAAAAAACCCGACAGGAACGGATGGACTCGGACCAAGCACAGGGCCTCGGTCCAAATCATAAGCGTCAATGAAATACCTAGCACAGAGTAAACTTAAAGAGTGGAGGCAGGCCAACCTGCCCAAGGAGTGCCCGATATTTAAGTGCAAAGTAGACGACGCTGTCGTCGATCACTGCCACAGCACGGGGCTAGTCCGAGGTGTACTTCACAGGCAGAGTAACGCATGGGCAGGCAAGATTGAAAACTCTTGGAAACGATTCGGCCAAAACAATTCTGACCTTACTCTGCCCGAGGCACTGCGTGCCTTGGCTACATACCTAGAAGAAGCTCGCACCGATGTACTGCACCCCGTGGGACTGCGGCAGAAGTGCAACCGATTCGGCAGGCTAACTAAAGACGAACAGATAAAGACTCTCATAAAATTTAAATGCGATGCAGATGAAATTAATTCTTGCAATAATTCTAAGGCTCGCACAAAATGCTTTCGCACTGCCCTTCTTAAGCAGTGCACTTAACGCAAACCATAAAACATATGACCAAAGATAATACACCCAAGATAATGCAGTCCATCCAGACCGAGCTAAAGGCTCCGAAGGGTAGGACTAATAAGTTCGGAGGATACTCTTACAGATCCGCCGAAGATATACTAGAGGCACTCAAGCCTTTATTGAGCAAGTACGATTGCTTCCTTACCATCAGCGACGAGATCGTTGAGGTTGGCGGTAGAGTATATGTCAAGTCAACAGCTACGCTAGAGGAATCTCACCGAGATGTTGTTGCAGAGACGAGTGCTTTCGCAAGAGAAGCTGAAGTTAAGAAGGGCATGGACGAAGCCCAGATTACTGGCTCGGCCTCCTCCTATGCACGCAAGTATGCGCTCAACGGACTTCTTTGCATCGACGACACCAAGGATGCCGATGCAACAAACACTCACGGGAAGGGTGAA
>Ga0181410_1000354_pt1 | contig 20623 bp, 36 predicted proteins | sample 33SPOviralmetaG_FD_130112 | JGI IMG/M metagenome (GOLD analysis project Ga0181410, IMG submission 130112) | Marine viral communities from the oligotrophic San Pedro Time Series (SPOT) site, San Pedro Channel, CA, USA - 33 SPOT_SRF_2012-06-20 | ecosystem: Environmental > Aquatic > Marine > Strait...
AGCACCAACACCCCTTCTAAAGACAGCTTCTAACATTCTAAGCGTTGCTCTTTTTGTTTTTGTGCCACCATGTTTTTCATTATGGTCATCTACTTTTTTTTGTAATGCTGTTTTAACTTTACCTGATAAAGCCTTTTCATCTTCTTTGCTTTCAATGTGTTCTTGTAATGCAAACTCTTTATCTTCTTCTGTGATTATTTGTTGACGCTTTCTTTTAGCCCAAGCAAAGCCTGAATCTGAACCCCAAAGCATCCATGCGATCTTTCCTGCACTTGGATATCCATCTTCACCCTGTCTAAAACCCTCTGCTTGTTTATCTACTTCATGCCTTTTGAAAAAGCTATACATTCTTTTGACTGTAGATATAGATAGCTTGTCCTTTCGTATCAACTGGTTTGCTCTTGCGACACCAACGCTTGTACCACCCCTGTTAAATTCTTTACGCATTTCTAAACCTCTTTTAGCTTCTTTTGCCATTGCATCTGTAGGTGTAGTATCTATATCAGATAAAGCTTTTTCTTCTTGCAATAAAAACTCTATCTCTTTATCTATTTCATCATCATTGTCATAATCTTCTAAATCTTCTTCATTGACTGGGTTCTCAGGCTTATCTACACCTTCATCACTGATAGGAAATAAAGTAGCTGATATGTACAAGTCATCTGCACCATCTACTGGCTCTAATCCAATGATTCCTCTTGCTTCATTTCTAGTCATTATGCCTTCACGAACAGCACTAGTAACATTTTCATATGTCTTGCGTTTTCTTTCTGCTAATGCAGGTATTGAATCAACATCAAATTCAAGTGTTAAATTGTCCCCAAACATAGGCACTAACCATTCGTTGAGATCAGAAGATATTTTTCTTAAATGTGGGATAATTGTCTCTTCATATAGAGCAAGTCTTGCTTCTGCTACATTACTATAAGTTTGGCTGTCAGGTACACCTACAAGCTGTGAGGGTACACCAAAACATAAAGCTATATCTGTAGTTGCCATGTTCTTTAATGCATGAAAATCCATGTCTTTAGGACTAAGACCCATCTCCTTCCAGTCAAAGTCACCTTCAAGCAACATAGGTCTACCTGCATTACCTGCACCACTAAATCTATTGTTTAGGTCTGTAAGCAATTGTTGTCTTTGTGATTCTGAAAGGTTTACAGCAAATCCTGAATCATCTTGTGGTTTAAATACAACAGCACCACTAGGTCTTGCACCATTTTGCAATAAATTGACATTGTGTTTACTAGCCATGTTGAACTGGTCAACTTCTATAGCCGCGGCACTCATAGGACTTAGACCATAGTAATCATCTAAAGGATTCCATAATTTAACGTGCTTTACTTCGCTGTATCCATTTTCTTGGTCAACTTTGTACGATTGTTGAACTCTGCCATTAATAATATATTCATATTTATCAGGAATAGCATTACCACTTCCTTTTATATTGATTCTATCAGGTCTTAATTGATGTAGTTCTTTTGGCGCACCATTCACACCACCTACTTTAAGGATGTAAGCATTACCACTAAGAAGCACATAACCAAAAAGGCTATTAAAAAACTCTGAGTAGGACTGTAAAGGGTTTGGTCTGTTAAGTAGGTTAATAAGTGGGTGTTGTTCAATTATTTGATCTCCTGACTTTAAAATAAAGGGTACAGCACTTGCACCTTTAGATATTTCGTTTACGCACCTATATACAATTGCGTTTTTTAAATATCCTTCGTTTGCTAAGTCTTGGTATTTGTAAGTCTTGGCTTCTTCAGTGCCTACACCAAAGTAACCCATCATGTTTGAATTTTTTTGTTCGTCTATAGGTTGTACATTAAATAACCTTTGTAAAAATGTTTTTTGTGTCATTAGCTTATTCTCCAGTTTACTTGTCCTTTAGATTTGCTTAATTCAGTCAAACCCCAAACCAATGCATCTAATCTATCAGGACTTGGTTTAAGCTGACCTACATATGAACACATTTGCGATTCTAACTCTGCAAATATTCCCATATGATGTACACGCTTCTGCTCGTATAAAGCCGCAATAGGTTCTGCTCTTAACATCTTACCTCTTGTAGCTCTAACTGACCTGTAAGAAACATTATTATCTTTATCTCTAATAACCTTTTCTACTAAATCGCCACCATTATTAACTTCAGCTATAATTCTGTCTGCTTCCCATTCATAGTAAGCATTTAATACTATTCTACCCCAACTATCAGCAGTATGTCTTCCTGATAAGTCTTCCAGTACATAATACTCGTTATTTCTATCTTTGCCTACTACCACAATGCCTGTTTCATCACTATTATCTCCTGTTGTTACAGCAGGGTCTACAGCTACTATTATTTGTGATAACTCCCTTTCATCTTCAGCTTGTAATCTTGTTGTTTCAATCAATGCGTTATTCCATAAAGCACCCTCAACATCATCTAATATTTCTGCATAAAGTTCTTGCCTACCTAAAGCAGTACCTTCATATCTTTCACGCATCATCTCTAAGGCACTTTCTGCTAGATTTTCTCTGTTTTCAAAAGTGTTACCTTTCGTAAGATGTACATCATCTCTAACTATCAAATCTTTTAATATTTTTATTGGCTTTGGTGTGGTTGTTATAAGACATTGAGGATTTTCTCCTAGTCTTAGACCAAACATCAATTGGTCAAAAGCATCAGGGTACTGCCAAGAAGCTAACTCATCACACCATGCTCTATGAAACTGTGGTCCCCTTAACCTTTCAGGACTTACTGCCGCATATCCTACAATCTTTGAGCCATTTGCTAATCTGATCTCCATGTTTGAACTTGCAAAACCATTTGTACCAAACGTATTGTCTGTGCATTCATTTGGTATTATAGATAACAAGCCTGATGGACCACCAAAACAAACCCTTCTTAAATCACCAAAAGTAGGAGCAACTACAGCACATATAACATTTGGATTTCGCATAGCGTATATAGCGATATCTTGTGCACCTGTTTTTGTTTTGCCCCAACCACGACCTGCAAGAATCAACCATATAAAAAAGTTTTCATCTTGTGGTGGTATTTGTTTGGGTCTAGCTGTTTTTAACCATTCAGTGTATAGAGCTATCGCTTTCTTCTCGCTTTGCTCTTGCAACCGAGTCAAGCAGTTCCATAGCTTCTCTGAAGGCATCTGTGTCTGAGACTTCTGCATTTAGTTTCATGTTTTCTGTTGATTCACCTAGTGCTAGTTTTCCTAGCTTCTGTGCTTGTAAACTTGCACCTGCTATTTGATTCAACATTTGGGTTGTCATTGTTGGCGAACCTTGTTGTCTTTTCATTGCGTTATCTTGAAATATCATACCTATCTCGTTAAACATAAACTTTGCCATAGTTAATGCGTTATCATCTAAAACTTTAGATTCCTTTACCATTTCTTTTTGTCGTTCTGCATCTAGCTTTTGCATAAACTCATCATGGAATCGTTCTTGTTGGGATTTCCAACTTTCTTTTTGTGACCATTTATATAGTGTGCTTCTTGCTATCTTATGTTTGATCGCTAGTGCATCTATAGTTTGATACTTGCGTTCAGTACTGCCTAAATCTATACCCTGTACAAATTCAGTTCTTATCTTTTCTGCAAGTTCTTTTGTAAGTTTGATTGTTTTAGCCACTAAAAATTATCCAATAAATCTCTATTTATCTCACAAGTCTAACACATATAAATTGAAATATACAAAATGGGTTTGCAAATATATTTAGATATGTTTATAATTGTAACTATTGAAATTTGATATTTAAAAGGAGTAACAATGAATATTACAAAAACTGAAAACAGAATTATTAATTCACTTACCCTTTCTTGTATTAAGCATAACTATCCTGAATTCGTTGCAGAGTTTGGTTATGAAGATGCTGATAGAAGAATGGAAAATCTTTTTGGTGCTACATGGAATGATTGTAAAGAGTTGGTTTGGCAGTGGCATGATTTTAATACTGGTGAAGTAAGGAGTGTGTCTAATGAAAGCTAAAACATTTGCCCAAGCTTCCCATCAATGGTCTTGTTATGTACAAGATAATATGGGTTCAGTAATGAATGAACACTCTTACCCTTTTGAAGAACTATCAGAAGAAAAGAAAACTGTATGGATTCTTAAAAATAACTTTGGTGTTTTATGTGTTATAGATAAAGAAACAGGTGAGGTAGTTACATGAATATATTTGCAGTAGAGACATGCCCCATTGAATCAGCTAGAGCATTACCTGATAAGTTGATTGTTAAGATGCCATTGGAAACAGCACAGATGCTTTCAACTGCACATAGATATTTGTCACCTGATGAATACTGTGTAGAAAAAGGTTTGTATAAAAAAGCTTATTACAATCACCCATGTACTATATGGGCAAGAAAGTCACATGAAAATTACAGATGGTTGTTATTACACTTCATAACCTTATGTGAAGAATACTATTTTAGATATGGTAGAAATCATGCTTCATGGACAAAGTTGTGGAGTGGCTTAAAAATATTCCCAATGAATATACAAGAAGGCGATCTCACAGAATTTGCACAAGCCATGCCAATAGAATACAAAAATCCTAATGACCATATAGATGCATACCGCAAATACATGATTGCAGAAAAACATTACGCTAAGTGGGAAAAGGGTAGAGATAAGCCAACTTGGTGGTCGTAAAAAAACTTTAATTATTTTGTCCTAGAGGGTTGCATTTATAACTGTAGTTGTTATTATAACTACATCAAGATGATATTTAAAAGGAGAAAAAAATGACATTTGATAATAAAAGAACATTTGGAGTAGAGATTGAGTTCATTGGTCAAAACAACCAAAGAACAACTAACCAAGAAATTAATCAATACCTTGAAAGACAAGGTGCTGATTTCAGAATGCACACTGCATACTACAGTGATTCAGATGCAACTATATGGAGACTTAAAACTGATTCATCAGTTAATGGTAGTGGGTTTGGTCTTGAGGTTGTATCACCAGTATTACAAGGTGATTCAGGTTACAGAGATCTTATGTTAGTTTTAGATGCAGTAAACAACACTGGTGCTTCTATAAACAGAACTTGTGGTCTTCATGTTCATGTAGGTGTTAGTGACTGGGGCATCAAGCAGTTTAGAAATCTTTACAAAAGATATGCTAAGTTTGAAACAGCTATTGATTCAGTTATGCCTTCTAGTAGAAGATTAAGTAACAATGACTACTGTAATTCTACAGTTATGGCTTTTGGTCAAACACTTGGACAAGCTTTTGAAACTATCAACTCATGCAGAACTGCTAGAGCAATATCAAGTCAAATTGGAACAAGATACACAAAACTTAATATCCAATCATTTTGGAAGCATGGAACTATTGAGTTTAGACATCATGCAGGTACTACTGACAAAGAAAAAATCTCTAATTGGTTAAAGGTTTGTTTATCAATGGTTCAAGCCGCTGATTTAAACAGAGCAATCAAAGTAAATAGATTTGATAATGTTAGTGAGTTCAAAGATAAGATTAGCCTTATGTTAAAAGGTCTAAGTAAATTAGAAGGTTCTTTAATAGAATCAAGCACAAAAAGATTTTTCACAAAAAGGAGAAAAGCATTATGCAACTAGAATATACAGTAAAAGGTGGTGGAATCCTTAGAGGTTTCACCAAAGAAGATATAGCTTATTCATTATATGAGTTATCACTAGCACCAAGTTCCAGTTTTGATAATTGGATGCAAGGTACTAGCACTAGAATCAATACACAATTTGGGTATAACATTAGTTATGACAACCCAACTGATTTTGTTAATGACCTTGCAAGACATGGTCTTATTATTAGGAGTTCGTAATGTTTTATTTTGCCTATGGTGCCAATCTTAATTTAGAAAACATGAAGTATAGATGCCCAAATGCCAAGCCTATAGTTAAGTTCTCTATGCCTAATTACAAACTAGTATTTAAAGGTGTTGCTGATATTGAATACTGTGCCAATGAATCAGTAGAGGGTATGCTTTGGGAAATCACTGATAAGTGTGAACAAGCATTAGATATCTTTGAGGGTTATCCCCATTTATATCGCAAAGAGTATTTTACAATTAAGATGGGTGGAAAACTTGCACATGATTTTGGCGATAATGCAGATGTTATGTTCTATGCAATGAATAGAGCAGACTATGGCGAACCAAACCAAAGTTATTTTAATTGTATTCTTGATGGTTATATTGCTAATAAACTAGACACAGATTTTCTTTATGATGCACTTCTCCATGCACAAGAAAATAATTCTATTTATAGATACGAATCTAAGTCTTGGAAGTAATGTTTACAGGGTGTGGTGTTCTCCTACCATGCCCTGCTAATCAAACTCTCTACCTTTAACATCAGGAACCCAACCTTTCGTAAATTCTTCTTGTGAACCTTTCTCTGTCATTGGTTGATAATCGTAAAGCCTATCTATTTCTTCTTGCTCCATTCCTAACAATTCAATAAGCTGTTCATCTGTATAATTATGTTTCTCTTTCATCTTCCTGACAATACCAGTCATAGGTAATATTCCATGATTACCTCTTGCTCTATTATGAACAATGGTTGCACACATTTGTTGTGCTTCATCAACCACATCATCTAAAAAGACAACAGGCACATAACCATCTGTGAGATCAGAAATATCTTGATCTCCTGAAACAGTCCATCTATGAAAACCATCAACAATTTCATATGACTTTCTAATTACAATGGGTTGTGTCCACCCACTTAATTTAATACTTGTTTTAAGCAGTTCTAACTCCACTGGTGCAACTTTGTTGGGGTTGTACTGGTTAGCCTTAAGCTTAGACCTTTTTACCCACTGCATAGCATTGATTGGTTGATTATTTTTACCTTTTTTGACCATGTCTTTCTACCTCATATGCTTTTTTTTGTGCTGCATATTGTTTTTTATTACTAGTAAACATTGGTTGTTTACGACCTTTAAAATCACCACGCATAGCTATACGCAATAAAAACTTCCAACCTATACCTGACTCAGGGTGGTGTGTTCCCATCATTGGTTCAGATGTTTTTTTGTAATGATTGCCTACAAAGTCATTTATTACTTGTGCAATTTTAGACCTATATGGTTCAGGATGTTTGTTTAAAAAGTACTGTATAAATTCTTCCCATGAAGTGTCTTTTGGTTTATCAGGAAGCCCACCAAAAGCGTAAAGTTCAGTATTAGCGTATCTTGCCGCAGTTGCACTGCCTGGCACTCTGTTTTGCATTTTTTCCCATAGTTTTGGAAAAGCTATAGAGTACTGCCAAAGTCCACGCATAGGTTCTTCTCCATATGGTGGTGCGCACCTTTGTTGTAGATGTGTAAGACCGACTTTTTCTAATATGTCATAAGTGGTGTTGTAATCCCAACCAAATTTTTTTGGACCACTCCAAACATCAACTGTTTTCATGTCATATATGGGGCAAACTTTGACGCAATTAGCTAATGCAGTTTTAGATTTCAGATTTATCATATAATCTTCATATCTTTTTTCGCTTGTTTGTAAGATTGTTCTATAACGCATAAGGCTTTCTTCTGACCTAATTCCCATAATAATACCTACCTCGCCCCATTCTTGTGGTGGAAAAAGCAAACCATTGCATTCAGGTACTGTTGGTCTTTCATCAATGTTTCTTGGAAAGTTAGGAATGTCATCTAAACCAATAACACTTGAATGTGTTGGATATGGTCTACACCATTTCTCTTTATCTTCAGGTGCCCATGGCCACCAATGTGGATGATTACGACTGCAACCATTTCTATGTTTTACTGGTAAGCATAACCAGTTCATTTTTATTTCAGGGAGATCAGCAACCCTTTCTACATAATCTATTGTTTCATATGGGATAGCTTCTTCATCAAAAAAGTATACATGCAGTGGTAATTTGTTTCTTTCCTTGGCAACTTGCAGTGTCATGTTTAGACAAACTGTAGAGTCTTTGCCACCACTAAACATTACAACAACATTGTCAAAAATATCATAAGTTCTATTAATACGCTCTAAGGCTAATGTGTAAACATCTTTATCAATATCGCGTTTTTTAGATATCATTCCCATAATTTAACCTTCTCTAAGGCTCATGACTGGCTTCTATAGACTATGTTAATACCCTAGAACCTAGCTTTTTCCATGATCTATATAAGTTCTATTTAACATTGGATGGTTGGTATCTGTTGGACCAAAGTCTGAATCAGGATGATATGCAATTATATCCATATAAGACTCAGCAGTTCTAAAACTATGAACTTCACCTTCTTCTAAACAAAACATCATGCCTTTTGTTAAATCTTCTTCCCAACCCTCGCGTTTACCTTCAGGTTTTTGGAATGCTTCACCTTTGCCACCTATGACAATACCCATTCTTATACTTGGGTGTAAATGTTGGGTTTGGTCTATACCCATAGGGAAATGTAAATAGTTTAAACATGGGTCTCCTAATCTTGGTGGCATTACCAATAAAGAGTCTGTACATCCATCAATGTATGACAATCTTCCATGTTTTTCAGAGTGTCCAACCATATCTATACCTCTGAAACCATATCTGATAATTACGAACAATTGCCCTTCTTCTAACATTTCTATTGGTGTCTCACCATTTAGAGGTGTTTTTATTGTGAAAAAATCATTTTCATTTATTGTCCAAGTTTGCTCTCCATGTATTGCAAAAGTACCTTTAGTGCAGAACCCATACATATTTCCTACAGTATCATCTATAACAAAATCATCTGATATAGAGATCATTTCAGTTGGATACATGCTATCTTTTTGGTCTATTATATCGGCATGTTGTGGATTGGGTATAAGTATCATTTGTGTTTCCTCATTATGTAAAGCAGTGCATTGTTTTTAGTTTGTAAATCTTTGTCATCTCTTACTGTTTCTAAAATTTTCATAACTTCTGCTCTATCTTCTTTTTCTAAATAAAATGTTATTGGTTGTTGTGTGGTTAAATCAGAAGCACTATAACCAACCTCAGGTTCATCTATCTTAACATCACTAAAACTTGTGTCAAAAGGTGTAAATGCAACTTCTTTTGGTTGAAAACCTGCAACATCTATTCCTTGTAGTTTTTCTAATTCTAATTCAAGAATTTTATCTTCCCATTGTGTCAATTCACCAACTTTATTATCAGCTAATCTATATGCATTAATATTTATTTCATTATCTTCGTAAACTGTGCAAGGAACCTCATCAATACCAAGTTTTTTTGCAGCTAATAATCTTGTATGACCCACTACAATTACATTGTCCTTATCTATAACAATTGACTGTTGAAATCCATGTTTATGTAATGATTTAGCAACTTCATCAATTGCACTTTGTGAAATAACTCTTGGGTTTTGAAAGTAAGGAACAATATCTTCTGTTTTCTTATAAATAATATCCATATTGGGTTATCTTATATGTAAAACTACAACATGACAACCTTATTCACCCCAGTGTGGCGGATTATCAAAATCTGAATAAAAATCATCAAAAGGTTCAAATATTCTTTTTTTAGAATTAAAGCTAAACTTAGCACTACCAATAGAACCATATAAGTCTTGTTCTCTTATTTTTCTAGTAATAACTTCACTGGTATTATCATCAAAATCTCTGTGTACTGTTAAAATTACATCTGATTGATTATTCCAATGACTAGCACCACTAATGTCATATGCAGTTGGTGGCGTATATCCACCATCACCCATTTTTTGTAACTTGGTAGGATGTGCAACTACCCAAAATACAATATCGTGAACTCTAGCAAATCTTTTGCACTTAGATATAAAATCCCTTATATGTTCATCTTCTCTTTTACCGCCACTACGACTAGCATTAACTTCATTGTATGGGTCAACTATTACACCATTACAACCATGTTTTAATATTGCACCTTTGCTTATGTTTAATATGTGTTCAATTGTTGGAACTTCATCTGCAGTTTCAATAAAAAAGAAATGGTCATCAAGAAATTTCATACCATCCCTTAATTCACTGGTTGACATTCTGTTATCTTCACCAATATCAAAAGGTTTCTCAGCGATCATTTGTACCATCCTTCTTAGATGCATTTGTGTACTGTGTTCAGGTGAAAACAATGCAAACTTCCAACCATAAGTCTTTGCTAACTTAATTAGTATCATATCTAAGAAGTAACTTTTACCATGATTGGGTATACCAGTAACAGTATGGAAAGTACCCTTCATTATTTTATATATCTTGTCTAGATTGCTGTAACCTATCTCTACTGGTTTTGTGTAGTTGCCATTATATAAATCAATGACAGCACCAGTGTAATCACCACTTCTATACAAACCATCTACTGGATATGGAACTGCATTTGTTATTACTTGTTTTAGCCTATCAACACCATGTTTTATTAAAACATCATTTGCATCTTTACAATCATCAGGTCTTTCAACAAACCAACATATATCTTTGCCAAATCTATGTAATAACTCCTTGTGTAAACTATTACCTGCTGAATCGTTATCAACAAACAAAACAACCTTAGTTGCTTTAAGGTTACAATTTTTTAATGGTAAAAATCTTTTATCATCAACTTTTAGATTTGCATTCTTTGGTGCTCCATCAGGCAATGTAGTTACGTTTGTATAACCTGCTTCATATAATGCAAGACAATCCATCTCACCCTCAACAATGATTATTGTTTCTTCACTATGCACTCTTTCATAATTATATAAAGATTTTTTACCATTTTTTGTTTGTTTAAATTTCTTATCAGCACTTCTATATTTTATATTTACAACATCTTTATTTAGATTGTAATAGGGCATACCAATCCAATAATCGTTTTCCATATATATGCCAAAGGCATCCACTGTTTCTTTACTTATGTGTCTAGTTGCAAAAAAGGAATACATCTTAGATGGTTTAGATGGTTCTTTTGGTACTACAGGTGGTACATATATTTTTTCAGGTCTATTTACTTTTGATTCACCCTTCCATCCTGTATTTGGATTGCAACCCCCAGTGAATTCACAATGATGACAGAACCATACACACTGTCCTGTAGCTTCTATTGTTAATGCTAATGGGTTATCACTTGGATTATGGTTATGTGGTTGACAGCTTGGAAACTTTATTTTTTGTGTACCCACTTCTGTATTTTTAGGTGATATGCCTTGTTTTCTTAATTCGTTTTCAATGTTCATTTTTACCCCGCTAAGTTATTCAATGATTGTTTTTTAATTTCAATGTTTTGGTTTTCGTAATCTAAGAATCTTTTTTGGTTTAACCAAGTACTTGGATGTGGAATAAACTTTTCTTCAGTCCTTTGATTTTTGATCTCATTAGAAAATCTAATTGCACAAACAGTTAATTTTTTAGTTGGAAAATCCTTAGTAGCTATAATCCATTTTTGATGTGCAAGATGTTTATTTATTTTTCTAGGATATGAATCCCAAAAGTCCTTAAAGTCTTGGTCATATTTGTCCACCCCCTTCTTTTTTATATTAACTTTAGTATCTTCTTTAGTGTTATAGGTCGTGGGTGTCCTAGGGGTTTGGACATCAGTGTCCACCCCTATCAAAATAGTATATAGATTACTTGTACCTATTCTCTGTTCTATTTTAATTAGTCCTAACTCTGATAATTGTGAAGTGCATCTACGAATAGACCTATCACTTACACCAACTAATTTTGCTAAATGTTTTTCACTTGGATAACTTGCACTATGCTCATTTGCATAATTACAAAGTATCATTAAAACAAGTTTTGCTGTTGGGTTTGGGATTTCTTTTTTAAGACACCATGATAACGCTTGAATTGACATTCAGACATTTTGGGCTAGTTAGGACAAAATTTCAAGTCCTAAATATTATAAAAATCATTTGCTGAAACTTCACCATTTGTAACTGTATAAATTTTACGCATGTCATTTTTTCTAGGTATCCTTTGCCCATTACACCATTTATCTATTGCGCCTTTGCTAACAATAGCATCATTATTTTGTAAATAAACAAGAAAGTCATCATGTGTTAAACCTTCTTTTTTTAACCATTCTGATAGTTTCATAATGTCTAGTCTATCATAATATTTGCAATTAACCCAGTTTGTCCTTATAATAATAGTCAACTAATTGAAATTTGATAATATGAAAACAAACGACAAAGCATTTGAAAAATATGGGATTAAGTACCTTAGTCCTTCAGCAATAAACAAATTTAGAAAAAACCCTGCTAAGTGGTTAGTCAATATTGCAGGTTATAGAGACCCAATATTTTCACCTGCTATGACCTATGGTATTGCAATTGAGCAGGGTATAACAATGGGTGTAATGACTTCTGCATCTATCAATGATTGTATTGATTCTGCTATGAATGAGTATGACCGAATATATAAAAAGATTGAAGATGAGAAAGCCAAATATGATTTTGCTAAATGTCTTGAAAAACAAATTACAGTTGGTGAAGTATTAGAAAAGATAATACCTATGTACAGACAATTTGGTAAGCCTATAGCATGTCAAGAATGGGTAGAGATATATTTAGACTTGCCTATTCCATTCAAGGGCATAGTTGATTTATTATATGAAGATTCTGTCAGAGATCTTAAAACAACAGGAATAATGCCTAAAGCAGTCAAAACCGACTATCAAAACCAATTAAGCATCTATTCATTAGCTACTAGTAAAAAACCATATGTAGACTATGTTTATGTAACCAAATACAAAAGAGAATTAATAAGCTTTGATGTTCCTAATGTAGAAGAGAACATTAAAAACGCAAGAAGAATTGCAATGAAAATGTGGCAGTTGCTGTCATTTTCTAGTGATATCCATGAAGTCTGTGCTATGTCATGTTTAGAACCTGATATATCTAATGAAGATTTTATGAACCAATGGAGTGACACTGAAATAAAAGGTGCCACAGAATTATTTAACTTGAATACTTGAGGAAATTAAAATGAATAACTTAATACAAGCTTTACTACAAGCACAAAAAGAAATTGCACACGCTACCAAAGATGCTAACAACCCATTTTTTAAAAGTGGTTATGCAACATTAGAGCAAGTGATTAATACAGTAAAAGAACCATTAAATAATAATGGGATATATTATCAACAGAACAGTAAGCACAGCGAAACTGGTGCTGTGTGTGAAACTATGTTTTATGGGCATGATGCTGAACTAAGTGCAGGAAGTGTTTTTGTACCTGCAGATAAACATGACCCACAGGCTTTTGGTAGTGCCTTAACGTATGCTAGGAGATATTCTTTATCTATGGCTTGTGGTATTGGTTCAGCAGATGATGATGGTGAGACAGCTATGCAGAGAGATAAGGGCAAATATAAAATGATTGGTAATAATGGTAAAGTTGTTTTATCTCGTGATAGCGAAGAAGAATATTTAAAAGATTGTGGAAGAATGATGAAAGATGCTAATAATGTTTTAAGCAAAAAAATATATAAAGCTAACTCTGAAACAATTAAAAAAGCTAAAGAATCCAGTACAGGTGAGATCAAAGATTCATATGAAAGACTAATCGCTTTATATGAGGGCGAAAATGAAACACAAAAATAAACCCACATTACACGACTGTGTCTATATGGCTATGTCACAAGGTAACTGGTGGGCGCCACATGAACTAAGACAATTTATTTTACATAAGTTTAATAAAGCTTGTAGTGAAAGTGGTCTAACTGCATCTATGCGTGATTTTAGAAAACCTGAATACAGGGACAAATATAAATTACCATTAGGTGAAGTATTAGAAAAGAAAAGAAACTATAACAATAGTAGTGGTTGGAAATATAAACTAATAATTAAATAAGGAAAAAATATGTCACAAGAAAAAAAATTTGAACAAAAAGAAAAGAGTGGTGCTTTGTGGGTAGACAACAATGCCCAAATTTTAAGGAAGGGTTCTATGTTGTGGAAATCTGCATCACCTGAAAACGATAACAAAGATGAGAAAAGATATTTCGCATTAGTTGAAAGTGAAAATAATTTTGGCAAAAAAAAGCTAGAGTTATTAATGTCTGTAGGTCTTGTTTTTGTAAATGAAAATAAATTTTCAGAAGATAGTCCTGATATAAGTGGTAATGTAACTATTGATGAAGCTATCTATAAATTTTATGGTCGTAAAAAAGAAGCTAAAGATGGATTGCCTTTTACCTCATGTCAGTTGGTTGAAAAAGATGATGAAATATTTGTTAAGGAAGCAGAAGAAAAACTACCCTTCTAGTTAATGGCAAAAAGAATAGTAGATAAAAAACATCTAGCATATGTAAGAACCCTGCCTTGTTTTATACAACGTGCAGGGTTTTTATCTTGTGATGGTCCTATACAAGCACATCATTTGCTGAAACCAGTAAGTGGCTACAGAGGTTGGGGTCTTAAAAGTCATGACACAGAATGCATACCTCTATGTCAATTCCATCATGCACAATTGCATACAAAGTATGGGAATGAGTTTAAGTTTTTTGAACATTATGGAATACCAAAAGATGCAGGACAAAAATATGCAGAAGCTATATACAAGAGATCAATATACATTGATGAATGTGACGATGATTTGCCCTTCTAAAAATAATTAATTTTTTTGTCATATGGGGTTGTATTTATAACCAATGTTGTTATAATAATCATATGAACAACGAAACAATGACATTTAAAAAGGAGAAAACAATGAACATTGAAATTGATACAACTAAAAGCACAGACCAAATGATTGAACAAGTACTTCCTACTTTATTAGACGCAATCAAAGAAAAAGCATATGTAAATGGTTACAAAGCAAGTGATACAGAAGCACTTGGTTTAGTAGTCAGCAAGTTCACTAAGTGGGACTTAGGTGCAATCCTTAACGTAACATCAGAAGCATTAGAAGATGCTAACTTTGATGATGTTGCTAAACAGATAGACAGAATAGCGTAAGGGTAAATAATGGCTAAATTAGAAAGAGGTCAAAAAATCTACTATAAAGACTGGACTGATAGTGACAAGATATATCCTGCTAAAGTAATACATTGTAAATACAGATATGTAATTATTGATGTGCTAATTAATGAACACGGAAACACTTGGGAAAGGTGGGAAGTAAACATTGATGATTGCAAACCTACAGATGATTTTAATATAGTTAGACCTGCAGGTAGTTTTTTAGGAAATATGATTCAATACAAAAAAGGGGTAACAAATGAAATATGAACTATGGGTTTATTTAGAAGAACAAGGTTTTTGGTGGAAGCATTTGTCTACAAAAGACAAAAAACAATCAGAGATCAAAAAACAGAAGCTTGTGTCACAAGGACATAAAGTAAAAGAAAGCATTAATTATTTAGGAGTAAATTAATATGGCACTTATAGACGGAAAGCAATTAGCAAAACTACGTTCTGAGTATGGAACTACACAGGTTGAATTAGCAGAATATCTTGGATACATGACCAAGGGAAAACCAAATAGAAGCATGATAGCTAGATTTGAGAATGGACATGCAGAAATAAATCCAAGAATAAGCAAACTTCTTGAAAACTATTTTATGAATCACAATGTTTAAGTTAATAGATGTAGTGGTTATTGACCCTAATAAAGAAGAGGTAAGATGGGAAAGTTTCAATGACAATGGAGACCCAAAAGAACTTACAGAAATTATGAACTGCGCAACTATTGATGTGGTGAGACTTGGGGGCGATGTAATTATGTTTGTTGATGATGAGGGATTACTTGCACAAGAAAATAGATATTTTTATTTTAAAGACCTTCCTAGTTCTACTTTTGCAGGTACTTGTGTAGTTGCAAGAACTGATAGTAATGGAAACACTTTAACTTTTAACAGAGATATTGATGATGTTAGAGAAATAATAGAATGGAAACCAAAAGGGTATAAAGAGGAACCATTTATGGCTTTTATGCCTTTAGATGATGGAGTTATGCACTAATGAAATTTTTAAAAACTTTAGATTTGTTTTTTGACAAACAATGGCGAATTACACATGAAACTATAGTCCATTTATTTAATATAAAACAAGAAGAAGATATTGACTGGTTAAACATGCACAACAATATGGTGGAGGATAAAAACAAAGATGAGTAAAGTTATTAATATAAAAGATTACTTAAACAAAAATAAACCTAAAGCAGAACAACTACAGGATATGATTGTAGAAGTGCATAAAGAGATAATAAAAATGCATGAAAAATCTATTTTGAATTACCAACAACATAAAATACTGCTTGGTAGATTAAATGAAATTGTTAATGACAAGGAGTCAAAAAATGAAGATTAGAAAATTAGAAGATGTATATAATCCAAACAAAAAGATTTGGGGTGGTTGGCATTACAATGCAAGAAGTAATGTTATAGAACTTTTTGATAAGCAAGAAACATATTGCTGTGTAGTTGATTTAAACAGTTTGAAAAATGCTAGTGATGTCTTTGCAATGATTTTATACATGAAGCCAAGAATTAAAGATGCTGAGGATTTTAAAGATATGATATCTGCTATTGAAGAGTTTAAAGGTAACTATAGAAGTATATTATGCTAGTATATTTAACAGGGGGAAGATTATGAATAATTTTAATTACGATGATGAAGCGCCATATATTGTAAATTTTAATAGATGGTATCATATGAACACAGTTGAAAGAGAAATGTATCAAGAAGAAAAAATGTCTTTTGATAAAGCTGAACTTACTTTCAAAAAGATGTGGGGTTTTAAAAAATTAGAAGAAACAGTTTTTGTTAATTAGATTTTTTCTCACTTTGGTACATAATATTTAAACCTGCTAATGTACAAAGTCTATTTTTTTCATCTAAGCCTTTTTCTGTGAGATCATAACTCTGACCATTAACTTTTATATAACCTTCTGTGATTAGGTTTGTTAATAGGTCACTTGGTATATCATCACCAAACATGATTGTAAGAATTGAGCCTAGTCTTTTTGTCTGTGTTTTACTTAAAGCCATCAAATATGTTCCCAATCATTGCCTTCAAATAATAGAGATTCAGCCAATCTCCTTCTAGTTAAACCTTCAAGAACCTTGCCACCTGCTTTATTCCATCTTTTAATTTGTGCAGGAACATCTTCATATGCACCTTTGTTTAAAACTTTAAGCATAGTTGATGCATTAAGATTTGCACCACCTAGATTAAATGTCCAAGAAACAAGTGCATCAAATTGGTGTTGTGACAATGGCACAGTCACGGCTTTATCTATTTCTTCTTCAAATACTGCAACATCTTTAATTAATAATTTTTCAGCTTCGTCCTGTGTTATAGACATGCCCTGCGTTATGAGTTTAGTTGAACCATATCCTATAGTCCAAACACCTGCTGAACATTTATAAGATTCTAATTTACACCCTTCAAATTTCTTTATAAGTGCTATTCCTTCTTTTGATATTTTCATATTATTCTCCCCATGTACCATCTTTTTTAACTTTGGCTTTTTTTGTTCCACCCCAGTATTCAACTGCGTGTCCTTCTTGAATAAGGGTTTTACAAATATCTTTTTTACCTTCTGTAAAAGGTGTCGCGAGAATCCGTCCATATTTTCCTTTTCCATGTGATTGAATTACTAATTTATCAGCACATAGTTCTTGTAGCCTTTCTTTTGCTTTTAATCCCAGTGCTTTTTCTTCTAAATTTCTAGTTCTTGACTCAGGTGTATCTATACCATTGAGTCTGCATCTTTGTTTGTGAAGCTTTACATCAAATCCTAAATCAAGAGTCACATCTATGGTGTCTCCATCTATTACCCTTTCCAGTATAGCGTTGTATACAAATGGCGTGACTGATTTAGACATAGCTAATTACTTTTTAGCTTTGCCAATATTCAATGCCAACATCTCTAATATTTTGTAGAGCTTTCCAATCATGGCATCATCTTTTGGTGATGGAGTTAAAGCACAAATGATTGATGCACCGCATACAACACCTGTAACTATTCCTAGCCATTCTCCTATCATTCCCATCATATTATTCTCCTATGTGATAAATGAACCTAAAGTCTAACAAATTATTTGTTTTCTGACACCTTTTCTGCATCTTTATCTTCTTTGTCATATTCTCTATAAAATTCAATAATATGTAAGGTTTCTTTTATATAGCGTTTGATCTCTGCCATATTCATAGATAAATTTTCATAATCTTTAGAAGTTAAAGAATAATATGCTGTTTCAGGTGCAGAGCCTAAATGTAAGTCTGACAGGTACTCTTCCATAAGTTTAGGGGTTAAAATTTCCCAATCAATATCCGCCATAGATAACTCTATTGGGAGTGGTGGATGATACATAGGGGACGGCTCTGCAATCGTTATTACTTCAACAGGTTTAGTTTGCGTTGGCAACATAGAACATGCAGTGAAGTAGAAAAGGGTGATACTAACTATTATTAGATTCTTCATCATCAAATTGGTTAGGATTAGTTAATGCTATTAATTCTTCTTTGACTTTTTTAGTTCCTTTATTGACTATGTTTTCTATCAACTTAGGTTTTGATAGTGCAAGATTGTCTAGGTCGTGTTTTGCAAAAGTATTTTTTAATTTATTAACTTCTCTTTGTGCTTCTTGGTTTTTTGCAGTTAAAACATTTACTTGCTCTTGTGTTTGTTTTTGTTTAGCTAGGTGTTGCTGTATTGATTCGTTTTGTTGTTTTATAGAGCTTTCTAAGGCTATTTGATTCCCTTTAAGTGTTGCTATGTTGTCTTGTAATCTATCAATATACCAAAATGAACCACTAGCAGTTACAAGCAATAAACCGCCTAGTATTATTGATAATTTGAATCCCATGTGTACACCTGTAGCTTTTCACTTTTTCCTTTAGCTTCTATTGGGTCTAAAGGTATTAAATCAAATTCTATCGCATTTTCAGTTGTTTGACCAATTAGCAAATCAACACCTGCATTTTTGGTTCCTGATTCAAGCCTTGCCGCCACATTTACTGCATCACCAATAGCAGTATAATCAAATCTATTTTCACTACCCATATTGCCTATAACTGCATATCCAGTATTTATGCCGATTCCTATAGTAACTGGTTTAATTCCTTTACTAACAAGAACATAATTTAGTTCATTCATATTCTTTTGAATATCTATAGCACACAATAAAGCTTTTTCTTCATGATTTTTTAAATCTAAAGGAGCATTAAAAATAGCCATCATTGCATCACCAATATATTTATCTACCATACCACCATGTGCCTGAACTGCTTTTTGTTGAGCAGTAAGTGCTTGATTCATAATATATGTTACTTGTTCAGGTTCTAATGATTCTGATAAAGCTGTAAATCCACGAACATCAGTAAATAAAAATGTTGCGTATCTTTTTTCACCACCAAGTTTAAGAAGTTCAGGATTCTTTTGTAATTGTTTTACTTGTCTAGGGTCTAAATAATGTTCAAATTGCTTCTTGATTTGTTGTCTTAGTTTGTATTGTTCTCTAAATCTTAGATAGAAAGCTATAGAACCTGTAATAAACTGTGAGATCAATGCCCATGTTACATCTAACAAAATACCCCTGTGGATAAGTTCATATCCTGTATAAGCTGTTGATAACATTATTCCTAGACCTAATACTAAACCCCAAGTTATGCCTAAAGTGTTTAATACAAGCCATATAAGGCTTACTGAAGCAATAAATATAAGGATTTCTACAGCTAATGCCCAATCAGGTATATAAGGGCTATTTTCTATAAGTATTGATTCTGCTAAAGCTGTTTGTATCTTATGTGGTTCTAATAATCCAACTGGTGTTGCTATCTGTGGCATTACACCATTAGCAGTTACGCCAACAAAAACAAACTTACCTGCTACATCCATTTCTTTTAAGTCTGTTTGTGGTGTATCTACCCAACTAATCCACTTACGACCAAGACTGTCTGTTTTTATAGGTGGTATTCCTCTGATTGATATTTCCTCTATACCATTATCATTAGTTTTTATAATGTAGGTTTTTACACCAAATAAGGCTTTATAGATTTGTGTACCAAAAGAAGGTATCCATTCGTTATTAGGTGTGCTTACAAGCAATGGGATTCTGCGAACCAGTTGGTCAACTTCAGTGGGAGCAATGGCTAGACCCTGCAGTGTATTTTCTTTTAGAGTGTTCAGGTTTTCCTTAACTCCCATAGACAAGTATGCACGAACATCATTACCTTTGACAACAGTTCCTGTAGGTTTTGGATAATTACCACTGTTATCTTCAAACATAGCTATTACAGATGGTGCATATCCTAGTGTTGTAGCAAAAGTTTGATCTCCACCCATTCTGTCTGCTTGTGGAAATGATATAACCCAACCAACACCAATAGCACCTGAATTAATAAGTTCTACTTGTATTTCTGCTAATCTCCTTCTAGGTAAAGGATAGCCACCCTCGTTTTCTACATCTTCTTCTGTAATGTTAAGAATTACAAAATTACCTGATGGTTTTTGTGGTTTAACTAAAGCATCAAAGGTTCTAAGTTTTATTATCTCTGTAGGCGTACTTTTAAATATAAGTGGGATTGATAGTAGTATGAGTATAGGTAATATAAGTTTTTTCATCAATCTAGATACTGGTAATTATTATGCACAACATAAACAAGTGATGCATTCGTAAAATACATTTGTGTTTTATCAATATTATTACCAACTAAACTGGCTAGTATAATTTTACCAACTATTAACTCTGTTAA
>Ga0181410_1000355_pt1 | contig 20613 bp, 47 predicted proteins | sample 33SPOviralmetaG_FD_130112 | JGI IMG/M metagenome (GOLD analysis project Ga0181410, IMG submission 130112) | Marine viral communities from the oligotrophic San Pedro Time Series (SPOT) site, San Pedro Channel, CA, USA - 33 SPOT_SRF_2012-06-20 | ecosystem: Environmental > Aquatic > Marine > Strait...
AACCCGGTCGTTAACGAGTCGAGAGGTTGGAAGCCCATCCCCCGAGGTTGCACCGGCATCGTTCTCGACGTTAGGGAGACCACGTGGAATAGCCAATGGCGCGCCAGCGGCAAGGGAGATGTTTACGTCGACGTTCTAATGACCACCCCTGAAGGTGACACACACCGGTGTGGTAACTACCACTCGGGAAGCTTCGAAGTCATTCACTCCATGGAGGCATAGTGAAACGCAAAAAGACCAAGCCGCTTCCCGGTGCCAACATCATGACAGAAAAACACCCGGATTCCCCGTATAAAAAGAATGATTTGTTGTGGTTCCAAGACTACAGTGGACAGTGGCGGTGGGGAAGCCTTGCGTACTTCAGTAAAGCACCCGCCGGAAAAGAATGGGTTACCCTGTGTGACTTCAGCGAAGGAGGCGCCTTCTACAGTACCGACATTGACGGTCTTCAAGAACAGGCTCCTGATGCAAAGATTGAGAGAAAAGTAAAAAATCAAGTTAAGAGAAACAAGTCTGGAGGAAAGCAATGAAAAGCGAACCCTACTCAAAGTCAGAGCAAATCAAGGACGCGGTGTTTGTAGTCGCAATGATACCTCTGGCATACGCATTCGTTGTTCTCACTTTCTTACTGTAAACCGATACTGTTAATGTTAGAATAAAACATGGAGGGTTCATGAAGAACTTTAAGACTGAGCAAACTATGGAAGAGTCAATCTTCCTCAACCAAGAGTTTCCTAAGCTTGTTGCCAAGATTACAAGCGAGATGACAACTCGCGAACATAAGAAGAACCGATGGCGTCATCTTAAGAAGCAGTGGAATAATGAGCTCAATCAACTCCTTGGAATCAATCCTAACTGGGGAGTGAAGGCAGGCAATCTGTTCAGCTTTGATCTCGATGCACGTCGAAAGCTTGTCTTGTTCAACTATACGCCCCAAGCCCACAACGTGCTTCACGATGTCGCAGGCGGCGATGGGTGGACTACTTCACTTCGGCTAATGAGAGGCCTAGTCTATTCTTATGAAACGCCAGGTGAGGTTTCTGGCGTGAAGCTTGCCTCGCGAAGCTTCCGGAAGTTCTTTAATAGAGATGAAGTCCCTAGTTCTACAGTTGACAACATCAAGGATATTGCGGGATCTGAGCCTGTCATGATGCAGCGTAAGGAAGACGGTGCAATGCTTCAGTACTTTGTTCACGGTGATCAGCTGTGTGCAACTACTCGAGGAAGGCTAGAGACTCCGTACGTTGACGCAGCACTCGGCCTTCTAGACCGAAAGTCATTCGATGCGGCAGCTCACGCATGCAGCCTGTTTGGCTATTCTCTGATGACTGTCGTTGTGGAGCTTGTTCACCCTATCAGCCGCGTGCATGTTGATTACGGTAATGAGGAGTCAGTTTATCTTCTTGCAGCATACGACACTGGAGGTAATGAGATTCCTTCGGCTGTACTTGAAAGAATCGTTATGAAGATTCATGAAAAGAAAAACACTAACATCATCCTACCAGAACGCAAGATGATGACGGTCACAGAGGTTATTGATGAAATCAACCGTCGCGACGTTCACAATAACGAAGGTTGGGTAGCCTGTATCGGATCGGGGACTAATGCTAGGCGAATCAAGTTTAAGTACGTAAACTACATTGGTGTGATGGTTAAATCTAAGCTTAGCTACAAGTATCTCATGAACTGCATGATTAACGAACGTCTTGATAAGATGCTCATTACGCTGCCTGAAGAGATTCGAGATGTTGCTTATCGGATGGTTGACAAGATTAAACGCCTATCAGGTTCTAGCAGCTACAAGGCTTTATACATTCTCCACGGGGATCAAGAAGGTGGAGTTGATTACTTCCGAACAGTTTGCCGAAAGTACTATCGGTGGAATAAAGAGAAGGTCATACCGCAAACTTCATCAAATGATTACCTTCCTATCTATGCATCTTAAACAATCGAGCTTCTGAGGAGATACTTAAAAATGGCAACAAGGGAAATGATGAACGATGACCTCCCAGAGGAAACGGTAGAAACCATTTTAAGTCGCCTTACTCCACTCGAGAGAGCAACTTATGATGCTACGATGTCGGCAATCATGCTTTCAACCTATGCCAACCTTCAGGAAGTTGTTGAACAGATTGATGAGGTAGAGATTCTGCGTAACGATAGTGATCTCGAAGAACGTGCTTTGCTGCCACTTGCTGAGGCAGGACTGATTGAACTAATTAGTTCTCTGCCAATTGCGGGCGAAGCTTAAACATTAACCATCCGTTTGTTATAAAACAACACAAGAGGTGAAACGATGATTGCATTAGTAATCGTGGCGCCGCTAGCTATTCTAGCGGCATCTGAAATCCTGGGAAATTAACCCGGGTGTCCGACGCGGAACAGGGCCTTATATAGTTCCGCCCTCAGACTGAGAGAGGTATTTAGAGGGAAGTGTTTAATGCATTTCCTTAGGTGAAAGGGAACTCAGTCACCTTAGTAACCACTTGGGAGATTAGCTCAGTTGGATAGAGCAACGGCCTTCTAAGCCGTAGGTCACTGGTTCGAGCCCAGTATCTCTCGTTTGCTTTGGGGCCTTCGACCGCCGGGTCGGAGGAGTCGACGACGGAAGCAGAAGATCAAAACAAAAAACTAAGACTGTAGATTAGTTGCCCTACGGTCGGTTATGAGAGATGGCGAAAGCAACTTACTTGCCATCTCGTCCGAACCTTCTGCTTCCTCGTCTCCCCTTTTGCCGCCTTAGCTCAGTTGGTCAGAGCAGCTGATTTGTAATCAGCAGGTCGTCGGTTCGAATCCGACAGGCGGCTTTTCGGGATATAGCGCAGTCTGGTAGCGCATCTGCTTTGGGAGCAGAGGGTCGTTGGTTCGAATCCAGCTATCCCGATATCTTGCCCGTTTAGCTCAGTTGGTAGAGCAGGTGGCTGTTAACCACCGGGTCGTAGGTTCGAGTCCTGCAACGGGCGTTTAGCGAGTGTGGCGGAATTGGTAGACGCGCTGGATTTAGGATCCAGTGGGGTATCCCGTGTGGGTTCGAGTCCCACCTCTCGCATACTTATCCTCATCAGTATGGCATGGGGATAGAATGAAAACGATTGATAGGGTAATCATTGATTATGGTCACGGCGGAATGATTGCTGGAGAATACCAGACACCTGGTGGAAAGCAATATCATTTTACGCAGCCGGAAAAGTTTGACATTTATGAAGGCGTATTTAATCGAGGAGCGGCTAGCAAGCTAATGAACTTGCTTTTTGCTGCTGGTGTCCAGACATATGATTGCGTTGCCGGAAAGTATGTAACCGAGGCAATGAATGCAGAAAGCTTGGAGCAATCGGATGTTTCTCTTTCACAGAGAGTGGCCAACGCCAATGGCGAAAATAAAAGCGGAACAACTCTATTCATATCTATTCACGCAAATGCAATAGGAAACGGAATCACTGGGCCTTCACAGAGCGCCCGCGGTGCTTCTGTTTATGTTTATAAAGCATCCAGTGATGCGGGTGAAATTGCTAGCGAGCTGCTAGCACAGTACGCCAATACTGGATTAAGGCCCAGGAAAGTAGTGGAAGAAACTTCGTTCTACGTTCTTAAAAAAACCACTATGCCTGCTCTGCTTTCAGAGAACGGGTTCTTTACCAATATCGAAGATGCTAAATACATAATGACCGATCAAGGCCAAATGGAAGTGGCTAAAGCTCACTTTGACTCAATCAAAGATAAGCTAAACATACAGAAACCATGTCCAACCTGTGGTCGACCAATCAGCTAATCATTGAACAGCTCGTAGGTCTGGAGTACAATGGTTTGTATAGTGGAGATTTAAATGACCAGGCCATCAGATCACGTTGGAAATACACCTCTTCTTCAGGTTTCAGAAAATCTGTATGGAAAGTTTGAAACCTATAGTCCATCCGGAAGTGTAAAGGATCGTCTTGCAAAGTACATTCTCGATGATGCTGAGCTAAAAGGCGAGATAAGTCAGGGAGACACCCTGGTTGAAGCAACATCTGGAAATACCGGGATTGCTTTTGCATTACTGGCTGCAGAAAGAGGCTACAACATAAAGATTGTTATGCCTTGCAATATGTCTGAAGAACGAAAACAGATGATGACAACTCTTGGAGCTGAGCTAATTGAAGTCGGCCCAGGTGCATTTGACGAAGCAATTGCTTTACGAGATCAATTAGCCGAAAAGAACGGTTGGTACAATACGAACCAGTTTGGAAACCCTCTCAATATAGAGTGCCACTATCAGACAACTGGTGAAGAGATTGTTCAAGCATGCAAGTCTATGAACACAGAGCCAGCAGCCTTTGTTTCCGGCACTGGAACCGGTGGAACTATTATGGGAGTTGCTAAAAAGCTTCGAGAGCACTATCCGAATGTAAAGATTATTGCTGTTGAACCAGCTGAATCTCCGGTAATGAGTGGCGGTGAGCCAGGTCTTCATGGAATCCAAGGCATTGGCGACGGAAGTAAGTTTCTTGTGGACCTAAAAGAGATCGATGAAATAATTGTAATACCCACCGAATCTGCAAAGCAAAGAGCAAGAGAGCTTATCAAACAAAACGGGATGCTTGTTGGCATTAGCTCTGGTGCAAATGTTCTTGCATGCGAAAAGTGGATTAGCGATAACGATTTTGAAGGCACGGTATTTACAATGCTTTGTGACCGTGGGGAACGTTATTTAAGTTGCATCTGAGGTTGCTAAATGATTGACGAAGCCGACGCATACAGAACAAAAAGGGAGTGGTTTTTGGAACATGAACCAGAAACATTGTTGAATAATACTGATAAAAGCAAAAGCAGCATTGATATCTATGGAGACGGAATTGGTCGAGTGGATCTTGTGGATTGGATGGGCAATGATCTTACTATTGTTAATAGTGCTCGTGTCTCTTTCGGGAAACAAAAGGAAGCGCTAGATGAGAAAGACGAAAGGCTTATCAATTATTTGGTCAAGCATCGACACACGAGCACGTTTGAGCACAATGTTATTACTTTTAGGTTTGTTGTTCCTCTGTATGTACGCGGACAACACCATCGGCACAGGACTTGGAGCTATAACGAAATTTCTCGTAGGTACACAGACGTAAACATCCAGTTCTACGAGCCAGAAGAGTTTCGTACTCAACACAAGTCCAACCGACAGGCATCAAATGCCGAAGAGTTAATCGATCCAGAAGTTGAGTGGGGCGGTTATGCGCCATGCCCAACCTCACATCTTGTTGCGATACATAATGAAAAATCTCTAGACTTATTTGACAGCCTCATCGAAGCAGGCGTTTGCAGAGAGCAAGCAAGAGGCGTTCTACCACAGAACCTCTACACCGAGTATTATGGCACAGTCAACCTAAACAATCTTCTAAAGTTCATTGACCTCCGCACACACGAAGGGGCACAATGGGAGATTCAAAAGGTTGCCGAGGCTTGCTTGGAGATCGCAGAGCACCTATGGCCTGTTGCGGTTTCTTCTTATCGTCGGGCCAAGAAGCTTAGGCTTCGACTTGAAGGTCTTCGCGCCCTCATGAAGACTGACGAAATTGTTATCACTCTAAAGGAGACGGGAGAAGTTCTATCATACAAGGAGCTTCTTGGGCTGATTGACAAGTTTCTGGAGAGCGAAGAATGAGTAAAAAACAAGCCACTTGTGTCCAATGTAACAAAACATATTCTCATACCTCCGACCTATCCTTACAGTATTGTTCGTGGTCTTGTGAGTGGGGCGCTGACGCAGAGCAATATTACGAGTGGGAAGACATAGTAAAAGAGGTAAAAGGCACTTGGGTGCCAGAAAGTGAAAGAGTGATTGTTACAAGTACCCCGCCACAGACAACATCTCCTTATTACAAAATATTTAAGGAGAGCGAAGAATGACCTATAAAGCATCAATGGAAATGGTCGGATCCTGTGTCAAGGTAGAAGATGATGGGACAACAAGTGTCGTAAAGCACGTCCTCTTCGCCGACACAGAGGGCAACGAGGTCAGATATCCTTGGCAAGCCTTGAAGGAAGTTGTTATAGGGTGGATGAAGGTGGAGAGCGAAGAATGAAACTACAACAAGGAGGGGCATAATGCACCCAGCTGTACCAATAGTCATAGTATTCCTGCTGACAGCAGCAGAGATTACAGTTTTGAAGACATGCACGATGTGCGAGATTGCAGATTATATTTCGCCTGTATCGTTTAGGATTGACGATTACGCAGATTTCCTATGCCCCGGTGAAGAACTGGTACACATCCCAGGGACGCTAGATTGCGAACTAGTATTAAATCCTGATGACGTTAAAGTGCCAGAGTGAGAAGTATAGGGAGAGCGAAAGTGAGTATTGTTCGTCATGATCATACCGGTACTCTTTGTACTCGATGCAAAGTCGGAAAGTATTTCGAGACGCGACTACAAGATGATTGGGAAGGGACTCTACACTGCACCTCGTGCAACCACTGTGTTCGGCGTTATCTCCAGAAGGAGAGCGAAGAATGATTAAGGGAAGTAAAGAGTTAACAAAAAAGGTATGGTTAAGCGATGATACCTTTAACTCCGACAGAGATGCAGCCCGAAAAGCAATATCTAAGATAATAGCCGATCACTATGAAGTCCCTCTAGAAAGTGTTGAATGGCAGGACTTTCGAAAGCCGGGGTGGCATATGGATCCTCCCGGTAGGTTCTTTATAGATGGAGAACCCTTGCACATGTATGTGATCGGACCTTGGGACGAGGAGAGCGAAGAATGAAAGTCGGTGACAGAGTAAGAGTCAAGAATGGTACACAGCTTTGCTGGAGTAAGTCAGGTAAAGTATACATTCCTGACTTGTATGTCGGATATGTCACTTATGTAAACTGCGGGAATGGAAACTTGATGGTTCACCTGGAAGAGCTAGGCGAGGATGTCCAAACCAATATTAAGCACTGGAAGGTGGAGAGCGAAGAATGAAAATGCCACCGATAATGCCCAGACTCAACAAAGAGCAGCAAGCCTATCAACATGCTAAAGATTGGTGGTATGTCTTTGGTGGCATCTTCATCGGAGCTATCCCAGCTTTTATTTTGGGATTTGAGTTGGCGAAATAAGGAGAACGAAGAATGAGTTTAGCATCGTTTGTTTGGTCTTTTAACCTTGGTCTTTTTTTTGGATGGCTCCTGTTTCGAGATGCAAATTGCTGTCTTAATGGAGGCAATGATGAAATGGATTGACTTAGTCGCACTAGTGTGCGGTTCAACTTTTGGAACCGTCGACTTAGCAAACAGTATCGAAACTATCTCAAGTGAATACAGCGTGGAGAAGACGCTGATACTTAGCGTTGTTTGGACAGAGAGCCGTTGTAAACCAGGTGCATTGGGAACATCGGATGATCGAGGTCTAATGCAGGTTATACCTAGGTCTCACAGACCTAGACTTGATAGGCTAAAGGTCACAGACCTTTTTGATATGAAGCAAAACCTTAGAGCAGGAACTGATTTTCTTTCCTCGTTGAATGTTAATGAAGATTCCTGTAGAGCTTTAGCAATCTACAATGGTGGTTTTAAACCACCGCAACGAAGTCACGATTATGCTCAAGCTGTCATTAAAAGAAAGAAACAATACGACTCGCTGCTTTCCGAAGACGAGGAGGGCGAAGAATGAGAAGAACCGTAAGAGCAAAGGTGACTGCCATGGCCATTACACGCACATTAAGAAATACAGCAATCGGTCTTAGCATACTTGTTTTAGTCTGCGGCTTCTTGCTAATTGAAATAATTTCAAGATAAAGGAGGAAAGTATGACCACTTCAGGAATGATACTCACAGCAGCACTGTGTTTCATCAGTTTTCATTTAGGCCATGTTTACGGTGCTTTTAAACAAAACTGAGTGCAGATAACAGCCATAGCATAGTATTATATCATTGTAAGTGAGAGCATGCCGCTCTCCTTGCACTGGTAAAATCATGAACGCCACTACTCATCATATTACCTCCCAATACGACGGAGCTGTCGTTTCGCTCGCATACGAAGTGCTGTTCGATGCGCGACGAAGCTGCGACAGCATAGAGGAAGCCGTACGGCGCCTCGAGGCTTCTTTCGACGGCACTCAGCCGGACACTTTGATACGTGAAGTCACTGAGCTAGCCCAGCTTCTTTTTGGGTAGGTAGCATAAGGAGTTCAACAATGTCGCTTCAACCTGGTGATTTAGTTCGTTATGTTCGTGCTTTTCCTGGCGAAGAGCACCTGGTATATGAGGTTGAGTCAGTTCGCCACTCTTCTGATGGCGATCGAGTTCGCCTTATTGAAGAGGTCGAGGATGATGCCGAGGTCCGCCCGGGTGTTATGGGCGGATTTGGAGGGTGGGAGCAGGCTCATGAGTTTGCTCTTATCGTGGATTAACTTAAGCCATCGGAGAAAGCTATGCAAGGTCACCAGAAGAAGTCGCTAGTCAGCGAGGGCTACGTCAAGAACCACAATCATTTTTTCGCCGAAATGGTTGATGCACTAAACAAGGTTAACCAAGTCTGGGGTACGATTCTCGAGGACCTTCGGGTTGCCGAAGTTGAGCGCATCGAGCAAGAAACACAACCAGCTATTCCTGTCGGGGCTCGAGTCAGGTCAGCCAGTAATCGAGGACGAACCGGGACTGTCGTAAGCACCAGCGTATCGCTGTTTGTAGGGTCTAGTGACTTCTATCACCCCGAAGAATGGGTACATTTAGGCGAAGATGAACTCCGCCGACACGAATATCCGGATATACGAGGCCAATGGGTCTACGAAGTTCGGATGGACCCAACAGAAAATCAAGCAAAGCGAGGGCGCAAGGGTTCTCTGTCGTGGATTGATATTGATCACCTTGAAGTTGTGGAACAATAAAGCCTGGTGCAGAACATGAAAGCAAGCGAGCTAACGTTGGGGATGGCAATCAAAGCAAAGAAAGGCTGTACGATTTTGATTTACCAATCGGGTTATCAAGCGCCCGTTCCTACAGCCGGATGCTGCAGGTTGGACTTCTGGACAAGAAAATGGTCCAACACGACAATGTCAGATGTTGCAGTCTATGCTGGGAAGGGGAAAGACCTTGGGCACAAAAAGAAAACAACACGATTTGTTCTACTCGACGGCCAGCTATTGCCGTTTTGGCCTCAAGACTGGAGACATTGCGAGAAAGTTTGAGTGCAGATTCCCTCTAAACATGGTATAATCATGATGTAAGGAGGTGCTGAATGGAAAACAACAACGCTAGCCCCGTCATCTACAGCGGCCGCAAGAACACCCTGGGCGACGAGCTCTGCTTGGTCGAGGCCTTCTCTGACTTTGGGGAAAATGGCTGGATGGTCTGCGAAGAGGTTCGCTGCCCAGGGCGCAAGACACGACGGACTCCAAAAATCTGGTTTGCAGACCGGGCCGAGGCCTTCGATTGCATGAGCAACGATGAGTTCTGGGGGTTTGACCAATGAAAGAAGTTTACGAAACAATGGTCAGCACAATGTCGGATGATGACATTATGACCCTGTGGCATGCGATTGCTGAGGAGCACAAGCGGCGCAAGAATATCAGGGGCGCCGAGAACAAGAAGCTGTTGCGTAAGGGGGACCACGTGGCGTTCTCAACCAAAAGCGGTCAGGTCACTGGTACCATCACCAAGGTGAAGCAGGTCAACGCCTTGGTTAAGTCAGATGGGACTTCCTTGGTTTGGAATGTTCGAATAAGTTCACTAACAAAAATTGCATAAGGAGTAGCCATGTTCGTTTCAGTTCTTCACAATCTACTAAGCCCCCTTGTTGGCTGGCATGCTCGCTATCACTCTAAGGTGATTGCTGATTGGCTAATCGCCAATGATGCTGATTTTTCTTCTGCAGTTGACGACTTTAAGCCAAAGCGTGAACATTACGAAATGAGCCAGTCCGCGAGGAAGAGCTGGCGTCGTAAGTGCCTTAACCGGCTTCGCAAGACATGTGCCGACCCTGACGTACGAGCGATCATTTACAATCGCTACCCCCCACTTTCTGGTACTTGGAGTTGACATAAAGTTGAACATTCTTGCCCTGACCGGTATAATGTTTAGATTGCTTTGTGCAATCACATACAACACACACACAACACAAGGAAAGAGAAATGAATCCATTTGAACTACGATATCAAGTCTTGAGAGATGCCAAGGACATGATGTACGAACAGTGGCATGCCAACAGAGACAAGTCCACGTTCGATACAGCTCCTACAGCCAAGGAAATCAAGGACCTCGCAGCTGAACTGTATGAGTTTGTATCTAAAAGAGATTAGCTGTAAACCGCTGGCACACCGGTTAAAGTGTGCTATATATGCTCACCACCAACATAGGGTCCGAAAAAGTAAAAACTCCAACCCTCCTCTCTGACGGTTGCTATCTGGTACTAAGGCGTAGATTAGCTAAGCTGAAACTCGACAGTCGAGGACTGAAGTATGTGTTCCTGCGGAAGTCAGATGGTTTTTACAAGTATCACCCGTGAGCGGGTCGCGCTAATGATGTTGGAAAAATCTGAAAAACCTTGTAGAAGGAAGTGATTACAGACAATGGGGTTTGCAGCCCGAAGTTGTAAGATCGGAAAAGGTTGCTCTTTGCACTTACAACATCCTTCAAAGAGGCCGCTGGCACACCGGTTAAAGTGTGCTACCCTTACGGGCTCTTAGCTCAGTTGGTCAGAGCACCCGGCTCATACCCGGATTGTCCTGGGTTCAAGTCCCAGAGAGCCCACTTTTTAATTGACATTTGTTGAAAACATAAGCTAAACGTAGTAAGATAAAAGCATTGGGGGCATGATTCATGAGTGATCTTGAAACGCTAAAAGAGATGCTGGATAAAAGAAAAGTTTCATACAGCGAAGAAGTCTATGGCGATATAGTTCATGTAGATGTCGAGGGCGGATATAGCCGATCCAGCGAACCTCTTTATACCACATTCGAGTTTAGTAATGAAGGATCACTGTTATCTATAATGGCGGGCGAGTAATAAGGAATGGGATGCTAGCTCAATTGGCAGAGCACCGGACTCTTAATCCGTAGGTTCTGGGTTCGAGTCCCAGGCATCCCATTCCTTGGCTTGAGGAGAATACTGTGCTAGGTGACGACTACAGTTTTTGTTGGGAGAAATATACCCGACTGCTTCGAACAGCTTGGCTCAACCGCTCAGATAGAAAATCACAACTTGCAGTTCTTGAATACGAGGATATCAATGCAGAGTTTTTAAATCCTTTGTTTAATAGATGGCAAATCCTAGCCAATAAAAGAGAAACTTAAACATATACGGGACGCTAGCTCAGTTGGTAGAGCACCGGCCTTTTAAGCCGAGGGTCAAGGGTTCGAGTCCCTTGCGTCCCATTTCCCCCTTCCCACATGAAACGAGGTAAACATGCTAGAAGCTAATACAGAAATCATTGTAGATAATGGTCATGATGAAAAGTACCGTGCAGAAGTTCTTAAGCTAATGCGCTGGACACTCAACGAAGATGTATATCTGATTCGAATCACGCAGGGTTCAAACTTTGGATGTATCACTCATGCTCGCGAAAGCTGGCTGACCCCGACGGAAAATGAGTGAAAGTAGGAGACCTCGTAAAGGTTGTTAGCAGAAAGTTTCTTGATTCTGGCGAAGTAACCGAAGAAATCGAAGTTGGAATATTTATGGGAGATAAGTTTGGAGCTGGTTGGTCAGAGGTTTACGGAAGGGTTGCTTACATTCTCGGCAGGAAAGAAAATATCATTGGCTATCAGATAGGGTTTATTAACGACAAGACTAAGTGGGAGTTGCATAGTGTCTGATACGGTTAAGAAGGTCATTGCTTGGAGGCTAATCAGTTTTGTTGTTGCGATGATCTACAACCTGATTTTTCTCGGAGGTTGGCAGAAGTCGTTTCTGCTTACAATAGCTCTTATGACATTTCTTACTATCGTTCACTATGTCTTTGAGAAGTGGTGGGACAGAGCCCTGATGGTGGAATAGGTAGACACAGGGCACTTAAAATGCCCTTTCCGTAAGGGAGTGAGGGTTCGAGTCCCTCTCGGGGCACCACAACTTTTGTTTATTTGAGTGCAGATTCTTCGGTGATGTGGTATTATATCATTGTAAGGGGGTTCTGTATGCCACGCATGAATGACACACGCCGCGGCGAGCTGCTCCGGGCTCGCGTCCTCGAGTATGAGTCTGCCGGTCTTGGCAATCACCGCAACGCCGCGTTCGCGCGCGACATGATTGCTCGCTCCGAAATCGGCAAAAGCTTCACCGCCGGCCAGCGTAGGTGGGCGACGAGCATCATAGAAGAACCTCTGCCTATTGCTAAAGACCCAGAGCGTCATGCGGCGATTTTGGCAGCCGCGGCTGTCGAGGGTCTGAAGCCTGGTAGTCGGGGTGTTCTAAAAGACTTTGCAATCAAAATCTTCAATGGCTGGAACCTCAGTGAAAAGCAGGAAGCATTCCTCGAGCGGCTCCTCGCTGAGGCCGTCAACGTAGCCGAGCACGGCCCTTGGTGCCCAAGCGAAGACCAAGTTGCAAAGATTCGCCATTGTGTTCAGCTTGCCAAGCGATACGACGACAACTATCTCTACTCTCATGGCGGTCTCCACAAGGCTATTACGAAAGCTATTCTTTTCCTCAAGGCCGGTGCAACCGTAGAGATGGCTACTAAGTACGACTTCGATGAATGGTGCATGGATAAACTTCTTAAGCAGTTCAAGACGCCACTCGCTGAGATTGCAAACCCCAAGCACATGCCGACGGAGATGCGGTGGGCACCTATTAGAGACGTCATTCCTCAGTCTGCATGGCAAAGCACATACAAAACTACTTGGCACCTTTCGATGGTTGTCGACGCACCGGTCGTTGATGACAAGGGCCAGGTTGCCTACCCAATGATCGTTGGCGGCACATTTACGAACGTACCATCATTCGAGATTAAGAAGCGTCAACCAAAAAGTTAAACTTGTAAACTAGAGCACTTTGCTCTATAATGAATCTCACAACGATAAGAGGAGTTCCTCATGGGCTATCCGCAAACCATTCTACTTGCTTTCTTCGCAGCTCAGGTCATATACACCATGCTTAATCATGGTAGCACTTATACAGTCAGCGCAGCCCGGGCTACGGCCTCGACCGCGTGTACAGTATTGCTCCTTGTTCTTGGTGGTTTCTTTGATTCCTGGGGTATTGTACAGCTGTCTTACGTGCCAATGACAGTGCTCAGTGTTGGAACTTGTTTTATCCTAAATGGTCAGAAGCAGGTTCTAAACTTTTACGCTGCCGTTATTTCGGCAACAATCCTTCTATCGTGGTATTGGTCGGGAGGATTCTTCTCCTAGTTTTACTTGGTTTCTTCATTCATTTGAGTGCAGATTTCTTGCATGTATAGTATAATCATGATGTAAGGAGATGATAACATGAATGAAGAAACCAAGTCAATGCTCGAGCTTATGGTCATGACTATGCAGAAGCACGAGCTCGAGGCTTTCATCGACGTTGGTGTTAGCGCTCTTAGCATCATTCGGAGAAGAGAAACCGACGCCAGGCGCGAGCAGCTTCGCAAGGATCGCAAGCAGCACGAACTCGAGCTAGATGCTCATGAAGCAGAAATGCGACGGACGCTGCGTCCTGGTGACGTCGTACAGCTCAGCTACGACCAAGAGCGTGACAAGGCACCGAGGAATATGCACGCTGTAGTCGTCAAAGTCAACCGCATCAACGTCAAACTTCTTCCGTGTGGTCCAGCCATGTCTAGCGGCAAGCGGCTAGCCAATACATACAGGGTCTGGACGCGCCATCACGAAGCGGTCATCTACCACAGACCTCGGTACGTAACTAAGCTCGAGAACGCAACAGTTCTCGACTGATTCGCTATTAAACAATTAGATTCGACAGGAGATTAGCATGTCTGCAAATCGTGAATGGTATGGAACCCTTGCTCGCGACCTCGTTACCCGCGGAGAGTGGAAGGCTTTCTGCAAGGCAACAGATCGCAAAGACGAATCACTTCGCCAGGAAGACCCAGACGATGCGCCTGTCGTCGGAATCACCTGGTACGAAGCAAAGGCTTTTGCAGAGCATCATGACTGCCGTCTTCCCACTGAGCAAGAGCTCAAGGATGCTGAGGGCATGATGAAGGGCTGGATTGATGCTGAGACCGACTGGTCACAGTGGCCTCTCGAGCGGCCCGAGTGTGGAAAGGTTGGGGCAACTGCTCCCATCCGAGATCTCTGGGGTGTCGTCTATCAGTGGTGTGCTGACGAGGCATAGTTTTGTTGCGTGCCTCTTCGGAGGCACTTACTTCTCGAGGGGGAAAAATGGTTCGAAAGATTAGCTTGACCAAAGAAGACCGCATCAAGCTTGATGAAATCATGCAAGAGGGTAAAAAGATTGCAGGAATCAAGTTTGTTCGTGACGTCGGAAGAGCAATCCCTGCTGATCCTGACCGTAATCCCCCGAACAGACCTGGCATTTCTGAAGCAAAGGATGCTATCGACGTCGCCTACTATAGCGAGAACATTGCGAACCGCGTCATCAAGCCGCGAGCGGTCTTTGGCTCTTTGTTCAAGGTCAAAAGTATCGTTGTCGATGTTGCCGGCGAAGGTGATGTTAAGCTTGATCTCGAAAGTCTTCAGATGAGGTTTCTGCAAGAACTTACGGAGTTAGGGCTATCTGAAGTTCAGCACTTGTTAAAGCTGATAGAGTTTGTTCAAGAATGGCAGGAGGCACAGTAGTGCATGATTCTGGAGATTTGCTTTGGCTGAACCGGCATCCTGGCGGCTGGTGTTTGTTCTTAGAGTCCGAAGAACACGTTGTGGCAGATCTTGCAGAAGTTGCTTATGAACGTTACACGGTGGTTCATCCAACAGACGGCGTTATTACAGCTGCCGATTGGTACTTCACACCTTGCAAGGAGAACGGAGAATGAACGTGGGCGACTTAGTTAAACCACTAGCGCAGTTCCATGGCGATGACTACTGCGGTCTCGTGATTCAGAAAGTTGACCGACCCGGAACCTCGGTTCGTAAACCTCGAGACGTAGTTGTAATGTGGGAAGACGGAAACATTTTTGACTATGACAGCACGGACCTCGAGTTGATCAATGAAAGCCGGTGACCTCGTTGCATACAGTGCATACCGGAAGAATCAGATCGCAGGGAGGCTTCGGGGTCGTCAAACCTATGACCCGCTTCCAGATGATCCAAATGTTACCGGCATCGTGATAGAAGTTAGTGAGGAAAAGACTTGCGGCTTCATGGATGGCAACCTACCACCTCTGCCTTACAAAGGTTACCCTAGGACAGCTACAGTCATGTGGTCGGATGGCGTCGTTCGAACGCTGATAAGGCCTTGCCACAAGTGGATAAAGAAGTCTAAGACCGATGTGATCAATGAAAGTCGGTGACCTTGTTCGTTTTCAAACTTACGGCCATGATCGTATTGGGATTGTCATTGATGATAATGAAAGAAACCATGCTGATGTTAGGTTCTTTGTGGCATTCTCACCTGGGTGGCACCCTCATCCGGATATGAACCCAGGCCCATATTATCACGGATACTACCCGTCACCCGAATACGACACAAAGGCGGAGGTGGTAAATGAAAGTCGGTGATTTGGTAATCCGGAAGACTCCACCAGCATCAAAGCCATGGTTGCTTGAGATCGCAGAGCGACAGCGCGAAGAGCTGGGCACCGGCATTATTCTTTCGAAGCACATGGCAGGAAGTCCACCTCATCCGTGTATCAATGTTTTCTACGGCAAGGCAGGCAAGTCCTGGGAGATCGCGGAAAGCCTAATGGAGGTCGTTTAGAAACAATAGAAAAAATGAGTGCAGATATCTCCATACTATAGTATTATATCATTGTAAGGAGGTTCTGTATGGATTACGACGCTACTATTCCGGGTATGCCCACAGCACTCGCCGCGGCCCTGGTTATCAAACTCAGCGAGTCCGGGTTTAGCAAGATTGAATCGCGTGGCGAGGACATCTACGCTCGCGAGGTTACTCCTGGCATTGAGGTTCGTGTCTTCACCTCTGTGGTCAACGGCTCAGCACGAGGCTGTGGCAAGGACTCGATTCGAGTTGCTGCAGTCTACAATACATCGGATGGCAAGACTCGCGGGCTTGTCAAGAACCGACGAGTTCATCGGACCGGAAACATCGACGACATCGTGGAACGAACGGTCTCTCGCATGCGAGATGTCTGGCGTAAGGCTGCTCGTCCGGAGCGTTGTCACTGTGGCGCACCGAAGTTTGTGACGAAGAAGGGTAACCTGTGTTGCGCAGAAATCTGCTGGCTTCCGGTGGTGAAGTGATGAAAGTCGGTGACCTTGTCAGGGTGAACCCTGCGTATTACCGCGGCGGTGACGACCAGCGTGCTGAAACCTTCAGGCTTTTCAAGAACGGTCTCATCGTTGAAGCCCTAAGCGACGGGTGCATTGAGATTCTCTGGCCGAACGGGCGCTTTTCCTCTCTCTATCCAGAGTTCCTGCTTCCGATGCAATCTTCTGGATAAAATGAGTGCAGATATCACCCAACTGTAGTATAATCATGATGTAAGGAGGTTCTGCATGGCTAACAACGACATCAACACCGGAATCAAAGACGCCATCGTCCCCGAGGCCACGCCCGAGGAGATTGCTGCTTTTGATATTCAAGACCACCTCATCCGCTTCTTGCTGGATGAACCTTTCTTCGGTCGCATCACCCGCTGCCTTGATAAGGAAGCTACTACGAGCATCTCAACCGCCGGCGTCACGGTAGTTGATGGCAAGCTCAAGCTCTACTACAACCCTGCCTTTTGTGCTGGTCTTCTCAAGGAAGGTCCAAGCAAGGTCAAGGGTCTGTTGAAGCACGAAGCGCTTCACCTCGTCTTCGAGCACTGCACAACTCGCCGATTGTCTCCGCACTCTGTGGCCAACCTTGCTGCTGACTGTGCAATCAACTCGCTCATCCCGGATAACGAGCTGCCCAACTGTGGCATCTGGCCTGGCAAGCCTGAGCTTCTCACCCACGAAGACCCCATCATGAAGCTCATCGGCGGTTTCCCCAAGGGTGAGAGTCAAGAGTGGTACTTCACCAAGCTCATGGAAGACCCTAACGTTCAAGAAGCTCTCGAGAATGCATCCAACGGCCAGTCTGGCGGCGGTGACGGTGACGGTGACGGACCAAGCATGCCCGGCTCCATGGACGACCATGGCGGCTGGGACGAAATGTCTGAAGAAGAGCGCGAGGTTGCTAAGGGCAAGGTCAAGGCTGCTCTTTCCAAGGCTGTCGACGAGTGTGACAAGACCGGTTCATGGGGTTCCGTAAGTTCTGAACTTCGCACAGACCTTCGCGCAATGGTCTCCAAGCAGATTGATTGGCGTAAAGTGCTTCGCAACTGGGTTGGAATGACACGTCGTGCAAACCGAAAAGCTTCTTGGCAGCGTATCAACAAGCGTTTGCCTGGTATGGTCAAGGGTCCACGTCGTGGTTACACCTGCTCGATCGCAACGTACATCGACCAGTCTGGTTCTGTCGGAGACAAGGAGCTCGAGCTTATCTTCGGTGAGCTTAACAACCTTGCTAGTCGACGCCAGATTGACCTCTTCAACTTCGACACAGAGGTTGATGAAAAGTCCAAGGTCACTCTCAAACGTGGTCGGTCAGCTCCTCCGCTGCGTACGCGTTTTGGTGGCACCAACTTCTCCGCTCCGATGAAGCATGTCGGTGATAACAAGGCTAGCTACGACGGAATGATTATCCTCACCGATGGTGAGGCTGCTGACCCTGGTCCTCCGCTGCGGGGCGTGCGTCGCTGCTGGGTTATCGTGCCCGGTCGGAAGCTTCTCTTCACCCCTCACAAGACGGACACCGTCATCAACCTTGAGTGGCCGAAAGGAGGTAGCTGATGTCCTTTGATTCAAGGCCTTCGCGGGCAACATTCCCATGGGACTCTGAATACCAGTGGCTAAAGCATGATTTGTCCCGATCTGCCGGCACGGCCTGTGATCTCAACCGCACCGAGACATTTAGTGATTACTCAATCGGTGCGAGAAACGAAATCCAGGGGTTGAGGGTCGCGCGCGAGAAAACAGTGGAACAGGTTGAACAACCAGATGCGTAAACATTATGATGTTCAGAAGCCATGCAAACCTTACTCCTTCTGGAGATGCTGGGTTGCACCGGCTGCTCACCAGCAATACTGCTCTAACTACGCGAGACAAAATAAGAAGACCGTGGATAACACGGTAGCAGCAGGCATCCGCCTTTCTTACGGAGGCCTTAGGATTGCCAGGGGCCAGGTGAATGAAACTATCAAAGGACTTCTTTAAAGACTTCGATACCGGGTGGTATCAAGATACCGCTTGGGGGAGTCACTGGGACTGGTCGAAGTCGGCAGCTTCGAAGCCCGGCGGTGATGATGCTCTCAGGGAAACAAGCAGCGAGTTTACCGGGTTTCGACTGGCAAGGAAAGAAGATGAACAAAGCAATGAGAGTTAAGTACTACGGGCTGAGGGTTTGGTCACGTAGATTCCACCTCTTCCTTAACAAGCAGCCGGTGATCTCGTTCGCCGGAGCAGTGAACCGACACGATCCAATCGGCTTCCGACTAGCCCAAACGCAACAAACAATAGAAAACACTGAGGTAAGCAATGGATGATGATAACGACGACAGCTGGACCGGTCTTACAGATGTGGACATGAACATCATCATGGGGTGTTTAGAGTTGGCAAAGAACAGCTGGATGATCTGGCTCGAGAAGGACGAACTGCCACCTATGTGGGAACCCCGACATGCATCTCACATGATTGACCACATCGACGAAATCATGCACAAGTTCCAGGACGCAGGCGTACCGCTCCCGGCCCAGGGAGAACAAGAGCACGAGGAAGAACCTATCATCAACAACGTCTACCAGTTCCCCAACACGGGTTCTAACTCGGAAGAAGAATGAGCAACCGCGGCCACTACCTCATGCTAGGGTTCGGGTCAAGCTGGCAGACCTTTCAAGTCGAACGCGAGAGCACCCAGATTCCGAAACATCCCATACGTCGCATCCACCAAACAGGCCTAAGGCTGGCGAGATGACAAACACATACAGGGGAGAGATGATGTGGTGGTTCGACGCCACCTTGCTCGAATACCACTGCGCTAACGTCACCGGGCGAGCGAGCATAAACGCCAGCCGCATCCGCTCCACCGGCTTCAGGCTAGCAAGATGATGCGCTGGGGAAGAGGTGATTGGTGTACTGCCCGATATCGCTGGTGGCACGTAAGCACAACTCAGATAAAGGGAACCGGCAAGAACAGTCAAGGACAACCATACGCCAAACTACCCCATGAACCGTTCATTGGCTTGCGAATCGCAAGGAGAGAACTTGAGTAAAGAATGCAGAGGAAACATAATCTGGTGGATGAATGCCGAGGGCCTTCCTCGCTGGTGGATGAATGCCGGGGCCCTCGATAACCTTTACGTCAGCATCGACTACCCTAACGGCTACCTCTACGCCAACAACACCGGTGTTAACAGCTTCCCCGGCCGGCACCGAGGCATGAGCTTCCGACTAGCCCGAACGCAACAAACATTAGAAAACACCATGGTAACAGAATGGAACAGCTAGAGGAACGCTGGAGGGAGAGACCGGTGATAGGAGGGAACTGGTTGAAGAGAGGTTCTCGGGACTCAGGCTACATGTGGGGCATGGTCCGACTGGTATGCAACGGAATAAGGGTTGCAAGATGAAGCACAGGTACAGGGGATTCGCAGAATGGTTCGAGACCGTCTCGATCTCTCGAAACCCTTACACCAACACCACCGAAACATCATCTCTTCGCCGAGAGCAGCGGGGCTTACGCACACCTAATGGCTTCAGGCTCGCAAGGTGAATCTCATGTACAGGGGAAGCTCATGGCAAAGGCCGGCCCTGCATCACCTTCCCGTCCGAGCATCGTCTCGGCCCCTCACCATAACGCTTTGCAGCCTCTCCGCATCACCTCAGGATCTCGACAGAACGCAGAACTCTGGCTTTAGGATTGCACAGTGCAACCTCTCATGCCACGAACGGTCACCAATGGCCGCACAACCATCTCTTAACGACCGTGGCCCCACAAGCGACAAGAGGACTCCTGGTAATATGTTTCTCTCATGGTTACTGAGGATGATTCGGTAATTGCTGGGTTGGTTCGGTGCTAGGCGCGCCAGCGCGCCGATGTACACAAGTTTATTCGTTAACACCGTTTTTACGACTATCGATGTACAGTGGCCGCGTATGGGATTAAATTGGTCACCCCGGGGCACGATGGTGTCCCGCCTGCCCGGAGAGCTTCATGCCTGCTGCCCACACCGTCATCGCCCGCCTCCCCGCCGCCAAGGCGTCCACCGTGCTCGACCCCCTGCACGCGGTAATGGGGTGGGTCGTGTGGGATTACTGCGAGCGGCCCGAGTGGAGCGCCGAGTTCGACTCGCGGGCCGACTGTGCCGAGTACCTTGCAACCTGGCGCCAACACGATACCGGCCGGCGCGGAGAGCACGTGCGCACACTATCGGACGGCACTCTCCAAGTATCGGTCCTCGGCCGATGGGAAACTGTCGAGTTCACGGACAGCGGCTATCGCATCGACGACATCCTCGAGTTCTGAAAACCACTTTCTAAACGTAGCCCT
>Ga0181410_1000359_pt1 | contig 20576 bp, 20 predicted proteins | sample 33SPOviralmetaG_FD_130112 | JGI IMG/M metagenome (GOLD analysis project Ga0181410, IMG submission 130112) | Marine viral communities from the oligotrophic San Pedro Time Series (SPOT) site, San Pedro Channel, CA, USA - 33 SPOT_SRF_2012-06-20 | ecosystem: Environmental > Aquatic > Marine > Strait...
CTCCGCTTTCATAGCGGGTAGTAAATCGTTGTTCACAGCGCGTTTGATAAGCGTGTTACGAAACGCACGGTTACGGTTCTCGATGCCTAAAGCTTGAGACAATGAACCACCGCTACTACCTTTGCCTTTGATCTTGTCCATGACATCAGCGTCAGCGACCTTTAAAGCTTCGTCCTGTCCGATAGCAGTTTCAACACGGGCGATCCCTGCGTAATTCTCTAGCATCGGATTAATCTTCGATAAGGACGCCGCTAAGTCCATCATCTTATTACTTCCGGCTTGTTGCACAGCAACGCTGTATTGACCGCCGCTTCTAACCGTAGGCTGTAAGCCGGGAGCGTCGGGAAGGTCTTGTACTTGTACTCGTTGTGCCATTATGGTTCTTTTATTTCTCTCCCTAGTGCTAATCCCGATCGATACCCACTTAATCCGCTTCCTGCGACGTCTAAAGCGCCGCTTAAAAAGCTTGGTCTATTGATCGGTCTGTTAATGTCGATTTGTCTATTTTGAGTGCGGAACCCTGCGTCGGTTAGAGCGAGTCCCGTCTGTAAATCTCTCATGTCTTGCTGTCTGGAAACGCCCATCTTATACGCCGCCTCTTGACGGGTGTAATCGTCGATAAGAGCGTCAACAGACAATCCTGCTACACCCGCTTCTCCTGCGCTTGTGGTCGCTCTGGCACGTGCTTCACGCGCTTTCATGGCAACGTCCGCAAGCTCACGATTAGTCGATTCCTGTTCCTGCGCCTGACGCATACGAATAGAACGTTGTTCTTGCATCGCGCGTTGGCGTTCGGCTTGAGCCGCTTGTGCTTGATAACGCGCTTGTTGCTTCGCTTGTTGGCGTTGGCCTTGGTATTGAACAGCTGAAGAAGCCGCGCCCACTCCCGCGCTTGCTAACGCTATAGCTGTGGCAGTTGTTATTTCGCACATATTATTTATAGATTTTAAATTGTTTATAACCGTCGATTGAACACTCTTCGAAGATGGCTCCTAACCAAACCAACCATCGCATGGAGAGTTTGTTGTCCGTCATAACGACGTTTGTAAGTACGTCATAATCGCCCATCATTCGTTCTATCCATTCTTTTGAGTGTTTAATAAAAGTCTTTTTAATGAGGTGCATTCGATGCGTTCCTAATAACCACGGTATTCCTACCGTCGGGTCTTCAGACGCACATACACCGAAGCTTCCAACCATTCGATAATCGTCGGTCAAGATCGTCCAAGCGCGTTCAGAGCGTTCGTAGGACTCTTTAAGAGCGATACGGGGATGATGACCCAGACCGATACACTCAAGCATATCCATCGTTCTCATATCGTCGTATAGCTGTGGTAGATCAAAATCGCCTTTAGCGACTTCAATACGGCAGTCCGTATATTCTTTAACTGTATCGCCGGGATCGTGCATGAATGAAACTTTCGAACTCTGCCGCTAATAACTTCATAGGCAATGCAGAGGACGATTTAACTTTGATGATAACGTCATCGTGTTTGGTGTGGATTGGAAAGCGAAAGGAACCACTATCTAAAGATAACGATCCGATTACAGCGTCCGCTCCAAGTGTGGTTGGATTAAACGCATAGGAATACGTGTCTCTAAATTGTGGTGTTACCTCAACGGTAAAGTGTCCAGTATCATCGTATTCAATCGATCCGTTACGTAGGACTTGATTGGTAAAGTTAGATGCGGCACGTCCACCTCGTTCGGTAGGTTGCTTTAAGGTCTGCGTTGAAAACGTGTAGGAAGCTTCGTATTCAAACCCGACAAAGAACGCGGTTCCAGATTGTGTAGAAGACGAGAAGTAATTTCCCGGTATGGAAAACGAGGTAGATGAAATCCTTGTAGTAGGAATCCGTATCCCGTCAGCGGTGTAGACGACGGCTCCATCGGGGTCATAAGGCATCCCTGTGGCGATCGTCTTGTTTGATGTGGTGTCGTATCCTAGTTGGGGAGAAGGGCCATGAAAATCAGTATGAGCCAAACGACGATCGAGATGTATCGAGTACGTCTTGCCTGTATCTTTATGTCCTGCTTCCATCGCCATCTTCTCAAGATGTCCATCTTTGGTAACAATGAATAAATCGCTATCAATAAATCCGCTTCCTACGATGTCCTTAGCGAAGTCAAAACGCATCCAAGCCGATTGTACTTTTTCCCTGTTCGTCCAGTAATATTTATAGACATACAAATGTTTTAAATTAGAGCCTGAAGCGGCGACTATAACGTCTTCACTAGGCGTACCTGAAAGACTGCGCAAACTTGACGGTATGTAAGTAGGTACTTGAGAAGTGATTTCAGATGCGTCAAAAGTGTCCGTATTCTTATCGATATAGAACTCGTACATTCCTTCGTATTGATCGCGTGGAAAACTAAAGTAGATATAGTTAGTAAGCGCGAGTGGAGCGATGTCACTAGACACGTTGTACTCGGTAATCGGCGATATGTTGACGGTTTTAGGCGTCAATAAATCAGCACCTCTTAATACGAACTGTGACTGAGGACTAAATAGAATAAGCTTCTCTTGGAACGGTATAGCGTGTTTAAGAAGTGATACCTTGGTGTGTGCGACTCCAACGTCGATTGGGGCGCTGTCAAGAAGAGCTTGAGTAGTTGTTCTCCAGAAATTGAAATACGAATCAGCTTCGGAAAAGATGACGTTATTGTCAGTGAGGAGTCCTAATCGATTCTTAAAGAAGAAGATGTCGTTAATGGTGTTTTCAAAGAACGAAGGAATTGGGTTAGAAGTTAAATCTCCTGCGCTTCTCTCCGCCCATTCAGATACATCTACTTTGTAATTCCCATCGGATTGTAAGATCAGTTGTATTGGTAGCGTAGAAGCGTTGAAATTAATTACCTCGCCTGACGTTTGTCCTGTTACTGAACCGTCTTGTCCCCATCCTTCGCATTCTATCCACGCTCCTTCGCCGTAGTCTTCGTTATCTTTCGTTTCGAACTTTACGTAATAATCGTCTTGATCAAGCTCAACGTCGCCTCTTACTTGTATTCTAAAACCGTTAAAGCATTTAGATGGAAGGTCAGATATGTATGCGACTTCTTTATAAGCTACGCCTAAACCAGTATTAGAAATACCGTCTTTTGTTGTAATCCTAAAATCCGAACCGTCAGACTTTTTAATCTTTAATATACTTCCTTGTCGCTCGACTTGAACCGTCCCTGAAGCGACTGTACCCGTTGCGGTCGTAGCGCTTGAATAAGATTGTCGTTCCCACTTCCATTTCATCCTACCGATCGGAAAGAAACCGCCGTCGTTAGTATCGTGAGGAATGCTTAGACCCCACAAACGTAACGTAGCGGCTAAGTTGCTCATGTATTCTACAACCGTTACAGTCGGCGGTGAGGTGTACCCGCTTCCTCCGTGTGTAATCGTGATGCCTGTAACAACTCCAGAAGAATTAACAGAGGCTTCTCCTTTTGCACCACTTCCTCCGCCTCCTGATATTGTCACTTCAAAACGATGACGTTGGTACATCGGCTGTCCGTTCCCGGCTACCAAACCGTTAGGACTAAGTAAAACGTTACTACCTACACCGTAGTTTGTTTGAAAATAAGAAGTGTAGTCTACAACGCCTGATGAATAAGATGACGAACCGTGGTTTAAAGTACCAACACCTGTGACACTACCCGACGCAACGCTCGTTAAAGCGGTAGCTAAAGAAGTTGCAATCGCATCGGAATTTGCGTCTCCTGCCGATTGTCCTGTGGTTATAGAAGCGGAGTCGGTGTCGTCTATTGCTACAGTATAGTTAGTATTAAACGCACCTTGTTTAACAAACACCAAAGCTTCTTTCTCTAACGGCGTTGAAAACTTAGTACCGATGCCGACTGTAACTTTCTTATTCGCGATAAACGTCGAGTCAGCGACGGTAAGGGCTTTTAAATCCTTTAACGGATCAGTAGCGGTATTTAAATATGCTTGAGCCTCTGACGTAACGGTAGTCGTTTTAGCCACACCATCAGCCGTGTCATAGACGTTTACGGAAGTCGTTCCGCCAGAATGATTAAAGATAGCGACGTGTTTATTTGAGCTATCTCGATTTATAAAATGTACTAAAGCGTCGTCTTCAAAAGACGTGTTTAGATTACCTACGTGTTCGGTATGGGGGCGTTTGGTAAGCCCGTCCACAACGGAACTAAAAGCGTTTATTTGTTCTTCAGCTTGTCCCGGAAACCTCAGATTGTCAGGCTGTTGCGAAACGCCTTGAACGAGGTTTGGTACGGAAGTAGTGAGTAACGGCATATCTAACGATCTATGACGCGTCTCACGTCGTAGTTATCAAATATCGTTCTATCAGCGTTCTCGCTGTCGCTTTCAACCGCTGTAGCCTTAGACACAACTTCGTCACGAAGGGTAAAGCTTTCGATCTCCTGCGAACCGAGAAACCGATTGGCGAACTTACGCGCCGCCCGAATCGTTATGTAGCTTCGGAACTGTTGTGGTAGTTCTTCGAAGGTAAGTTCAAAAGTGATAGTGACGTCTAAGTCTTGAGTAAAGACGTCGGTATGGTTTTTACGATCATAAAGCGTTGAACCGCGTTGAACGATGTCAATGTCGGTGTACTTCTCGATCGGTGTATCGATCTTCAAAACGTTGTTAGGAAGAACGAATTTATTAGCGGTGTCTCTTACCAACGGATATTCAAACTCAGTATTATAGTGCCAACCTTCGGATTGAACTTCTCGATTAACTTCGTTCAACACGTTTAAGGCTGTAACGACAGATACGGGAAGACTGCTTCCGACGATTGTATTAACAGGCGATTCTCCGATCACCCCAAGCATCGTGTTGACCGCTTCTAACTTAGTGGTAAGTGACATATATATAAATAGTTATAGTTAGGAAGTGAGCGAGGTCGAGTATAAAACGAATGAAAAACTCGACCCCGCCACACAACCAAACAAAAGGATTACTTCTGTAATTCGATAGCGCACTCAGGACGGAGAACTCCGTGACCCATAGCGTACTTCGCAACAAACAAAGTTCCTTGACGCTCCATTTGATACTCGGACTCAGTCGCGAGATCGAGAAGCTTTACGGTTCCAACAGCGGCAGGGTGAGCAACGATACCAAGCGAGTTGGTGAAGTTACCGTTATATCCGCTTCCGCTTCCACCGAATACATCATTAGATGCGGCTCCGTCACCAGTCGCTACAGCCGACAAGTCGGTTGATGGAAGGTGAGTGGATTTGTAGATGCTGATACCCGCAACTTGAGGAACGGTTCCAGAAGCGATTGATCCTACGCCTCCAACGTCTTTATTGACGGCGGAAGAACCGATGGTCAATGCTCCGCTACCACCAGTAATGAGACGGTAGTATTCTTGAGGACGTAATACGGCAAAGCGTCCGTCTTCAGGAACGTCGTTCTCATCAAGAGCTTGAGCGGCGGTGAACAATGCGGCAACCATTTGAGCGCCTGTAACGTCGTTGTTGGTGCTGTCATCTCCGCTGTCGGAAATGTCGCCCATAACGTTAGCAGATACGTCGAGTACTCCTCCGTCTTTTCCACCAGTAATAGTAGCGGCGGAACGAGCGGCGGCGATGAACACTTTAGCGATCGCGGAATCAAAGCGGACAGCCAATGCTTTACCTAGCTCGGAAGCGTAGACGGAGCGGATGTCGTAGTGATTCTTTACATCGTCGATGGAAGCGAGGAATGTGGAAGCAAGAAGGACGTCGTCAATAGTGATGACTTTTTCGTTCTTCTTGATGTCGCTCAAGTAGCTAGGACTCTGACCGCTATCGGCAATGTTCTGACCGGGAGTGTAGTAGTTAGCGGTTGCGATTCCTGTTACGGGGAACTGCGCGCTTTTACCCGACTCAATGGTGCGGATGGTATGAAGAGCTTTGAATACGTTATTCTCTTCAAATGTCGTTAATATTTCGCCAGCAAATTTCTTCAAGAAAAGAGCATCGACTGCTCCGCTTGAATTAACCTGACCGACGCGTGAGGGAGAGGTGTCTCCATTAGCCATAATTAATTTTCCTTATTTTAGGATTGATATTTAGTGATGATTAGGCGTCGCTTCGTCGGTCAGTTGTCCCGCGCACGGGGCTTGTCGTCTGTGCTTCGTCTAAAAGGGTTATTAGCGGCGTCCTCCGGGTGTGAAGTAGAAGCCCACGATCATTGGGAGGACAACGGTCGCCTGAAAAAGTGCGATGTGTCCTGTTGTAACGACCATAGGGGCTTGTGCCGCTTGAAAAGAGATGAGTCCGAATAGGAACTCGTTGCGTCCTTCGCCTGTAATGTTTGAGAGGGTAACGAGGGGAACGCTTGGGTAGATGGCGGTGATACAGGTGATGAAGGATAACGTTCCCATTCCAATGAGTGCGAGCATCCGCCTAGTAGCGCGAGTAAAAGCACCGCCTTCACCGCTGTTAAGGTTGTTCTGGAACTGTAATGCAAATTCATTGTTTCTTGTTTCACGTGCCATTTCTATTTCGAACTTCTGTTGACGGCTGTCTGACAGCATACCGAAAACGCCTTTTAAAACGCTTCCCATAGCGGCGCTTCCGCCGCCTGTCAGAAACAACGTCAACAGTTCGAACATAATGATTAAATATTAGATACAGCCAGTCTTCGATCGACCTCGGCGTGGTACGCCTTATCACCGCTTTTATAGCGTGGGTCTTTCATCGCTCTACTGACTTCTTGCATGGATTGATATGGCATCGTTGAAGTACCTGTCGTGTTACCCGTCACCAACTTCGGTTGTGAACTGCCGTTCTGCGCTTGGTAACGCGCATACAAACCGCTTACTGCGAGCTTTGCTTGATCGACTGTGCCGTTATTAACGACTTCATTAAATGCGTCCATCTCGCTGTCGCTTAGAGATGTTCCTGCCCATTCAGACATCGCGTCATAATCGCCGTTTGCGGCGGTCTTGATCTCTGTGGATTCGTTATCTTGAATCGCGGCTTGTCCACGGGCAAAGCTATCGACCAACTCGCGACTGATACCCGCTTTAGCTAACGCTTCGTAGGTCTCGTCTTTAAGTTCGCCTTCGTTTTCAAAGAACTCAACAGATGCGTCTTGGATGAGTTGTTCCGCGCCCGAAGGCTCGCTTACTTCTTCCGACTGTTCTTCGGTTTGTTCTTCTTCTTGTTCGTCTGCCCCTGCTCCCATTTTTGATTCAAGTTCTCCGTAGGCTTTTGCCATTGCTTCCGCTGACTCAAACTTCTCTGGTAACCATTCTGGGCGTTCTTGCTCGCTTTGAGGTTCTTCAACCTCCGTTGCTTCGAGTTGATCGGGTTCAATCTCGTTTGGAGCTTTTTCGTTTATCTCGACTTTTTGGTAATCTGCCATATCGTTTATTATTCACTTGGTTGTTGTTATGGATGTGTTTAAAAATTAGCGTCGAGGTTTACGCCTGTTAATGGAAACTCCTCTGCGTTTAGGTGCTGACTTCTTCTTAGGAGCGGGTTTCTTCTTTCTTTCTTCAGCTAGTTTCTTTTGACGAGCTTTCTCTTCTGCTTCATCTTTAGCCATTTGTCTTTTGACAGTAGCTTCGTCTTTAGCTTTTTTAGTTTTCTTTAGTTTAGCCTCAGCACGAGCGGCGTTTTCTCCCGCTTGCTCAACGACCCAAACAGGTACTGACATTATGTCTTTATCTAGTTTCTTTTTAATCTCTTCGTAATGCTTAATAGCTTGTCTCTCATTGCCACCTGGTCTTGGGTCGGCGGCTCCTCTTGTAACTCCTTTTATGTGACCGTGACCAATCATGTGTTTGCGTTTCTTATTTAGCTGTAAATTCTTTCTAGTAGCCATAATATTTTAAACTTGTACTTCGGGATTTTGTTGTTGTTGTGCAATAGCGTTTATAGTCGGCGCTACAGCGGGCGCTCCAAGCTTCATCATCATTTCCTGTTGTTGAGCCTGTTGCATTTGTTGTTGAATTTCTTCTTCCGTCTTAATCAAACCTTCGGTCTCGATTCCCAACGCGGTTGCACGTCGTTTGAAGTAGTCGCCTACATTGACGTATTGAGCGACCGCTTCCGGGCCTACGACTTGGTTCGCTCCTGCAAGGAACATATCCAAGCGGTTAAGATCATTACCACGACCAAGCGCTTCAACGCCTGTTACGATCGTAGGTTTAACAATGTCCTTTGGAAGTTTAGGCAGTCGATCCTTCTTGCTCATGCGATCCATAAGACGCGTCACAAGCGGTAGTTGGAACTCCTGCGATAAAATTGAATAGAGTCCGCCCAACGCCGCTTCAAGTTCTTGTGACAACATGCGGATTTCTTCCGCTGTAACTCTCTCGGCGTCACGCACCACGGAACTATTCAAAAGGAAAGCGTGACTAAGGCGGTCTTGGATTTGCGCCATGACGGTCTGAGCCACACGAAAATCATTAAACTTATTAAGTTGTAAAACCGATACATCGCCGTCAGAGCCTTGTACGATTGCTCCGTTTGGAGCTTCCGCTAAAGTCTTCGCTCTGGTGGTTCCGTTTGGATTGACCATGAACAACACCTTGGCGGCGGCGGCACTACCTTCAACGATCGCTTGGGTCAATGACTCTAACGATTTAAGGTCGCCAATATACTCTTCAACAAATCCTCTTCCGTAGTCTTCTCCGTCAATACGTGTGTATCTCAACGGCAACCAAGGAGACTTATCAATCGGATACGATCCTTTGGTCTCTTCTATGACGATGCCTTTGACGTCCTGTTGTACAACGAACTTGTTTCCTTCGCGTACAACCGACGTGTAAAGATCGCAGTTGTTATCCTTTGATTCTTTATAAACTTCTTGCCTTACTTCTTCTGGAAGCATGAACGGCGCTACAGTCTCCTTGACGGCGATGTGCGTGACGTTCCCCATCGCATCACGTTTTACAACGTAACGGTCAGGACGAAAGACTCGCATACCGCCGTCGTCGGGGAGATAGAGTAGCGTGTTTCCTGTGATTAAAAGGTTCTTTAAGGCTTCGAAAACGCCGACTCTAAACGCCTCTACTTCAACCTCTTGCGACACGGCGCGTTCAACTTCGCTTAAAGCTTTCTCAAGGTCGGTACGGAGTTGTTCTCCTCCTTCTTCACCCATCTCAGCTTTCGCTTTATCGAGTTCATATCGATCGATAGCTAGGCGGAAGAAAGGCGCGTTAGGTGGAAGCAACGCCATCAAGAGTTTAGAAGCTAGGTTATTGACGCCTCTAGCTCCGATACCTTGGTAGGGTGTGTAATACTTCGTGTGAGGCCCGTGTCCTTCCGGCGGTAGAACGTATGGTATTGTCAGTTCAGACGATGTTCTAGCGCGATCAAGAAACGTCCACCGCGTATTTTCCAACTGCGTGTAGAGACTTTGAGCCGTTTCTGCGTTCATTCAGGAAGTTCTATTAATGGGTCTTCAATATCTTGCACATTAAAAGCAATATCATCAGCTTTCCACGGGCCGCTTTCCTTTACTCTTAAAATCCACTTTCCATCTTTTAATTCTGGATTGGCATAGTTAGTTGTTCCCTTGCCATCTGGTATTCCGAGTAATCCCATCAATCTAGTGTTCTCTGCTTTCGCTTCATCTTCGGTGTCAAATACTGAATATTTCATAATGATTAAAAACTTACTTGTGCTTCCATGCCTGACCCTCCGGCTCCGTACTTTGTCGTAACATAAGCGCCCCACGCATTTAGATCGGCATCAGTTAATTTAGAATTAAAAATTAAAACCTCATATAGCTTACCATCAAATCCTTGATCTCTTAGTTTACCAATACGTCCAAATCTTATGTCGTTAGGATTTGCATTCGATCCATTACTACCTGCATTATCACCGTCAATATAATGATTTCCGCCGCTTGCATCTTTTCGATAAATAATTGACCTCGTTTCACTATTATAATTTTTACCACTCGTAAAAGTATGTACCCCCGGATAGCCTTGTCCTGCATCTGAGAAAAATAAAAGCACACCGTTTGAACTATAACCTCGAAAAACTCCATCAGTACCTAGTTCGAAATTACTCGCACCGGGTGTATCATCAGAACCATCAACGCTCAAAATACCAAACGTTCCATTAGCATCTGCTTTAGCAATTAACAATATTGTAAAGGACGCATTACAATACAATCGATCTGTAAGATCAAGAAAGTCTGTACCGTCAAAATCTAGGTATGGTTTAGAATTTTCGCCTGACGCATTCCATGTAGGTTGAGATGATGCAGTACTTTGCGCAACCGTTGTTACGCCACGAACCTTAGATATCCATTGCCCCGTAAAGCTTGTTCCATCACTTGGGTTTCCAGTAGCATCGACACCGTTAATAAACCCGGCATCAAAATGAAAAGCCGGTGACGCTGACATAACATTCGTGCCGTCTAAGTCGTAACCTTCAGCATCGTCCGCACCAAACACCCTCCAAGTATTCGTATCGTAAACAATAATTTGTTTGGTATCGATCTGGTAAAGTGTGTCTCCATCGCTTGGAGATGCCGGACGATTAGCGGCGTTTGTACAGGTGTTTATTGTACTCATAATTTCTAAGTGTTCTCGTAGATTTGGAAGTTTGTCCCGTCAAAGACATACAAGTTTTCAGTATCCGAACCAAAAGCTATAGTGCCTACTGCATCTCCTGCACGCGCAAAAATATTAGATTCAGTATCCCGAATGCTTATATTAAAACCCGAAGCAGCTCCGCCTCCTCCGCCTCCTCCGCCGCTTGCATCAAACCCATAAAGAGTACCGAATGCAGGACGTTTGAACGCAGAAGGAAGCCCTGTAATAGCGCTTGGCTTCTTTGTTGTTGCGTCTGGAAATGTCAGGGACATAATTATTAAAGTGAGTCAGTAGTGCCTGTAACGAATACCGAGTAAGTACCGTCGGTTCTAGCTGAGACGTTTCCACGTATCTTTTCGTAGTGACCGTGATCGTCACGTATTACGACGTTTCCGTCGGCGGTTACGGTTTCGCTGTGAATGACGCGGAAGGCGCCGCCGATATAAGCTTCAACATCTACAGTCGCACCGCTCGTTACCGAGGTAGATGCAATGGTAAATGTCCAGCCTTTTGCGCGTTCAACGCTGAAGGACGAGCCGGCTCCTGTGGCACTAACGCCATCAAGAAGCGTGATCTTCTGGAGTGATTTAAACATAGTTATTCTTTCTGATTTATAGGTTTACTTAGGTAAATTTACACCGCTACCGCTTGAGTAGTTACCGCCCATTGATGGACGTCTTGTAAGTTGTGCTGTACCTCGACGCTTCTTTGACCCTGATTTACGAGATGCCCGTGAGGGTTTCGCAACTGCCGCTGTCGCCGTCGGTGGTGGAGGCGGAGGAGGCGGTGGGGCAGGGGGCGGAGGAGGAGGCGGAGATGACATTCCGATGCACATAATTATTCTTTCGGTGAAATGATTGTTGTATGTTGTTCGTCATAAACGTCTTGTAAAAACTCTACGACTTTTCGTTGTCCGACTTTGATCCAGATTTCTCGTTCGCTATCGCTTGGATCAGGACAGCGTAAAGGGAAACGATCGCTTAAAGCGTCGATTAAATCCTTGCTCAAATCGGGTAATTTTCTTTCAATAGGGTACGTCACTTATATATCCCCTAACGGATCGAACGGTTTAGGGCGAGCTAAATCTTCGTCTAACTTTCCTGTAACTTGTTGGATCATAGGACTATATTTCGCCTTCTGTTCGTTGGAAAACTCGGCGGGCATCCATAGATATTTAAGTTGTTTATTAACGGGATCGTACTCTTTGTGTTGTATGAGGTACGCCATCCACGCGTTCGTAAGTGCCTCTTGTTCAGAGAGTTCGGCGTCGCTGTAAGCCCTAACAACCGTATCCCAAGTCGCTCCGTTATTGTCGAGTAATCGGTTTGCTTTAACGACGCCTACACCGGGAATACCTTTGTATCCATCGACAGGATCACCCGCCATTGTTTGCATAAGGTGATACTTATTAGCGTCTTCCACCGATACATCGTGTATTTCATCGCGATTAAAATCGTAGAAAGTACACGGTACAGATTTAAAATCTTTATCAATAGATACGATGATCCGCTTTTGATCGGGTGTAAGATCGGTTGCAAGGATCGCTAAGACGTCGTCTGCTTCGAGGTTGGGATAGATAACCGTTCCGTATTCCTCTGCCATCCAATCGCGTATAGGACTAAGACCGATAGGTGCAAACTTAGATCGTCGGTTTGCTTTGTACATTGGATTTAGTTTACGTCGGAAGTTGTTCTTATCGGAGATAGCTAGAATAAATTCTTCGGCTCCTGTCTTTTGTTTGAACATATCCAGACGTTCTATGATCCACGTCTTAGCAATCGCTAGGTCGCTATGAACCGTCCATAAGTCTTCTTCCCATTGTACGTTTGCTTGTGCGGTGAAGGCCGATTGGTAGGCGAGTACATCGGCGTCTATAAGTAGTATCGTTTTCATTGTTTATAAAATAAGCTCCAGTTGTTTTGATATTGTTTGAATTTGGATTTGGACATCGGTGCAGGACAGAGATTAATAGTCTTCATAGTTCCGCATTCCTCACGTGGGATGATCCACCAATCGCTAGTGGGTAAGACGTAACAAACGAGTAGATCAATATCCCTACTCATCTCTGCTTTATTGGTACAACCCGCGCCTGTGCAGACCTTATAGGCTTTACCTTTGTAGGGAACCGAGGTCGATTTAACTTGGACTTTTAAAATACCTGTCGGACAAGAGACGAGGTAGTCCCAAGGCATAGGCGTCGTTGTAGGGTGAGGTTCAAAGTCACGTTCTAAACATTCTCGAACGAACGCTGTTTCAGCGATTGATCCGATCCGTTGTGCGCTTGAAGAGGGCATAGGGCATTAGTGTGTTTCCGCCCAATTCTCTCCGACTTTGTATTCACCATCTAACGGGCATCGCATCTTTAGTTGAACACCTGCCGCTTTGATCGCTTCAACGGCGAGCTTACCGTAGGTCTCTGCTTTAGCGGGTGCTACCTCAGCTTGGAACTCGTCGTGAATGTTTGCAACAAACGCGTACTCTCTGGCGTGCGCCCATCCCAACATTGTCAACTTGGAGAACAACAGGATTAAAGCTTGCTTCATAACGACGGCTCCCGCCGACTGTAACAGCGTGTTAAGCGCAGAGTGTTCCGATCGTATGGGTAAGACACGTCCGTCTAAACCGCGAAGGAATCCGCCTCGTCTAACCTTTTCTTCAACCGCTTGCTTTAATTGTTTGAGAGCAGGAAGCGACGATAAGAACTTCGCCTTCAACGCTTTACCTTCTCGACTACTACCGCCCACGATCTCACCGATCTTTGCATCACCCGCGCCGTACAAGAATGCGTAGATAAATGTCTTCGCTTGATCTCGCGTTTCTAATCCCGCCGCTTTTTGATTGGTAGTATGAATGTCACCTGTCAGCAATTCAGTAGCGTATTGACCGCCGTCAAAAGCCGATAGGTAATGAGCAAGCATACGAAGTTCTAACCCGCTTGCGTCGCACCCTACTAATTTATATCCCTGTCCCGCCTTAAACAGTTCACGACATTCCTTACCGTAAGGAGCGCGAACAGCAGGGACTTGAGCGACGTTAGGATAGCTGTGTGTACAACGTCCTGTAACCGCTCCGTTGCTGTTGACCTTACCATGTATGCGACCACGACGTACGCATTTTAACCACGCGTTATCGCCTTCGGCTAACATCCCTAATCGTTTAGTAACCATGAGATAACGCAAGAGTAGTTCAGCCGCCGGATGCTTGACGCCTTTAAGAACAGCTTCGTCGATCTTAGGTTTACCGTCTGGTGTGAATAGCTTTGGCTTCCATCCGAACTTCTTAAGGCGATCCGCTATCTGATCTCTACTACCGGGATTAAACGGAATGGACTTAGTCTTGTTAGCTAGTTTAGTTGCCTTGTTAGCGAGCGCTTGAACTTCTCCTTCTTCTTTTAACATACGCTTTAACGCCGCCTTGGTCTCACCGAAGAACTGCTTTCCGTTGACTTCTATCTCCCAACCTTCAGGCGTCTTCATCTCTTCGACCTTCGGTTCAAACGTCTTTTGTAATTCGTCCTTTAACTCGGCTCGCTTTGTCGTCAGTTCCATCGCTAACTTTTCCGCTTTCTTCTCGTCAAAGGAAAAGCCTACGAGTTCCTGTCGTCTCATTATAGTGGCAAACATGTGTTCAAGGTTGAGCATCCGCGTGTCGGGTTCTTGCATCTTCATGTATGCACCGATCGCTTGGGTAACGAGAACATCGCGCTCACAATACTTACGCATCTCTTCGTTGTACTCATCGAACGCGCCGTCTTGTTCGCCGTAAGCGTCCTTGAAGACGGAGCCTATACGATAGCCCCAAGCTTTAAGACTATGCGATCCCCAACATTCTTTCGGGAAGCTATCACGCACCATGTCTTGGCTGTATAGATCGCTGTGTACGCATCGGGATGTAATCATAGTGTCGAGGACACGCGATTGAGGCGACCACTTATACATCCTTGTTAGAGCGGGTATATCAAACCCAATGACGTTGTGACCGACGATGGTGTCGGCATCATCAAGTTCACGTAGTCCTGCCGATATACCGTCGCCGCTAAACGTCACCATCTTTTCCATGACGGGATCGTAAACCGATAAGCAATGAACAACTTCAAGTCCGTCAAGCGTCGTAAAGTTTTCTAGCTCGTTGGTCTCGATGTCGAAGTAGAGTGTCTTGTTTCTTCTACTCATAGCTTAGAACGGATCAGGCGAACCCACCGTTTGATTGTTATTATTGTCAGTTGTAAACATCTTTGAATCACTTTCATTTAATCTTCCTGTCTTGTTGTTGAAGTGAAGCGTACCCGCTAATCCGTTGTCGCCAGAAAAGCGGTTCTTCAACACTCGTATTCTTGTTTGGTTAGCGTCAGACTCGGATTGTTGATTACGTTCTAATCCGATGACCATGTCTGACAGTTGTGGTATGGCGTGTGAACCGCGTAAGTGAGCGAGACTTGTCACCGCTCCTTCTTCGTGTCCTCCGCCGGGTGGTCGTTTGAGATGACTGACTAAGACCATCCCGCATTGAGTCTCCTCAACGAGTGATCTTAATCGTGTCATGGTGTTGTCGATCAAACGGCGTTCGTCGTCTCCGTCAAAGCCGCTAATAACAATCGACAAGTGATCAAGAAATATCCACTTACATTCCAGTCCTTTGCATAGGTATCTGATTTTGTTCAGTAGGTTATCGCTGTCACAACTGCCGAAGTGATCGTAGGTAAAGAAGCGTCCGTTCCCTACCGTCTCTTCAAACGTAGGTCTTAACGCTTCTGGTTCTATCTCTTTTTGTAGATGTAGTTGTTGTCCGACGTGTAGTCCCATGATGCCTAGAGCCGTTCGCCTTACGCTCTCTTCAAGCGCGATGTAACCGACTTTCTCACCCGCTTGTAATAACGAGTAAGCGACTTCACGGCAGAATAGAGACTTCCCAATCCCACTACCCGCGCATACGGTGACGAGTTCTCCCCGTCGTAAGCCGTGCGTCATGTCGTTTAACATCTTGTATGGATAAGGTTTCGACTCAGCGTTATTAACTTCGTTGATCTTGTTCCATAGTTCTTCGGCTCCAACGATCCCATCGGGTCGATAGTCTCGCGCATCCCACGTCGCTCTTACGAGTTCCTGTGAGCGGTTGGCAACGATCATGTCGTTCGGGTCTTTGAGTGGTAGCTCGGCGATCTTGGCGCGTCCCGGCGTGAGTAAGGCGGCGCATTCAGTCGCTCCCTTTCTTCCGCTGTCATCCATGTCGAACATGAACACGACTTCGTCGAAACGTTCTAACCAATCGAGCGCTTGAGCGACGTGGTTCTTCCCGCTTTGAGCGCCGTGTGGAATCGATACGACAGGCCACTTATGTTCGAACGCTTGTGATACAGATAGAGCGTCGATCTCTCCTTCGGTTACAACGACGCGTCTACCGCCGTCTCTCCACAAATGTTGACCGTAAAGCCCGACCAGTTCGCCTCTGACTTTGAAGTCTTTATTAGCGAACCGTATCTTCTGACCGACAAGCTTGCCGTCTCGACTTCGGTAGTTGGCGACCTGTGCCTGTTCTCCGTCTACATCTGCGATCTGATAACCCCACTTCTTACACGTTGCTTCGGTCAGGTTACGTCGCGATAGCGCGGTGTAAGCTCCCGTCACAAACGTCGGTCGTGGCTTATCCGTCGCCGTTGTTGTTGGTATATCCATGTTATTCGTTTTATCTTTTTTTGGTTGTATGTTTTCACCACAGCTAAAACACTTGGACGACCCGTCTACATAAGTACATCGGGCGTCACTCGACCCGCAGGACGGACACGACGTGTGCATTTCTTGGTATTCAGCCATGATTTTGGTATGGTTTTGTCACAATATTTTATTCCTTTCTTTTCGCACCACATCGCATAAGAGGTCTTCGATCCCTTACGCAGTTTGTTAGATGCGTTTTGAAAGCAAAGGCGGACATCGAGTTCGGGATGTTGTTCACGAATTAGCAGATGCTTGGTTCGGTCTTCGCTTGTCCACAATCCTTTGGTCTCAACTATGATCCCGTTTGGTAGGATGAAGTCAGGCGTATACGTTGCTATCTTCATGTACTCTATCTTCATACTTTCGTATTCGAACTCGATGCCCAACCGCCGTAAGTAATTAGCGGTCTTTGCTTCGAATCCAGAACGAAAGTTAGAAGTCCGCCGCGAGGGGCTTTGCTTCTTCTTTCGACGTCTCGTCATTATTATCGTTGGTTGGTTGATCTAGGGTTTGTTCGAACGTTTCACCGCCGTGGGTGTAGCCCGATTCTTCCGCTGTAAAGCCAAAGCTCGACGCCTTTTCTGACGTTCCCACTTCAGCCATCTTTAATACCTGTACAGCTTGTGGTTCGAGACGCATTCCAAAACCGTGAGCGGCGACGTACCAGAACTGAACCTTCAGTCCGAGTTTAATCGTGCTTCCACCGCCGATGATGGTGTCGTCCTTTATTGGATTACCTTGTGCGTCAAAGCGACCAACGGAAAGGAAGTATTCGGAGCCGTCTTTACGTTTTCCTCCGCCCTTAAGTTTGGTCTTGATGTAGTGATTGCCTTCGTCGTCAATGCAGAACGGTGAGTTCGCTTGCTTTAGTTTATCCTTACCTTGCTTGACGCATTCCGTTTGATACGCGGCTTCGAAGTCCGGCTTGATCTGATTCTTGAGCGCCGTCCAATCTGCTTCCTCCAGTATTAACTCAGTTCGGTATGTTCCATACTCCCCGTCGTACTCTCCTTTGGATGGGCTTGTAAGCCAGCAGTAACGTGCCGTTCCTTTTGGTGTTGTTATCGTTTTCATACGTGTCATTTAATCGCTCCTTTTAAGCGTCGTTTTAAGCGAAGAAATATTCCGAACCCAACACCTCAAGTGGATCGAGCGATCCGTAAGGGGGCAGGTCTGGAAGTTCCTTCTCGGTTTGTGATTTGATCTCATCCTGAAACTTCAGAAGTAGATCGGGTGAAAATATTTCAGCGGTTGACTTGCGTAGTAAGACGCCAAGCTTCTCCGAGTTTGTGCTGTGTGTAGCAAAGCTGTCGTGAACCATCGCCAACGATCGGATGCCTTGTTCCTTGGCGTATAAAGCGGTCTGTTGAGCGACGCTTGCATCGAGGCTGTGGACGAAGTTCGGACTGATACCGTTGGCTTGTCGGTTCTTATCTAAGGTGTCGGTCTCTTCGCGGTAGCGGATGTGCATAACCTTCTCGCCGAGAGCGGTCATAATGCGTTTGATGTTTGTGTTGAGATAACGTTGACGAACTTTGAAACCCATTGGTGTCGTCCAGATGACGGGCTTTTGTTCGTGACCAAGAACGCGAACGGTATCTTGTAACCACTTCATTACGCGGTTCGGGCGTTGAAGACATTCGTTCATAGCTTTCCAAACGAGTCCGCTTAGATAACCAAGAGCGACTGACGACTCTCTACCGAATGGATCAAGATTATTATGTAAGCATTTCTCGCCGTACCATTCCGAGATGTAGTCTTTACAACTGAAACGTGTACCGCCGTAAGGCTTCACCATGACGGGTCGCTTGGTTGTCTTACGATCCACACCAAACTTTAACCATGCCGTTGCCACATGATCGCCGTCTTTGGCGTCCGCTAAAAGCAACTCGTTCACACGGTCACTTACAAAAGAGTAGAGATCAGCGGGTACGTCCGTGCTTGTGACGTTCGTTGCGGCTCCGCCGATCTCATCACGACCTAATAGGCTTAAAAGTTGAATGCCATTGTTAGATGCGTCCATCGCACAGGGAAGCCTCGTCTTGAAGCCTCGACCCCCATGCGCCAATAAATCTCCCCACTCAAAGCAGAACGCTAGGAACTGCCAAGGATCATCCGCTTCCGTCCACCAGTCGTTGGTCTTCGGATCGCTGTACACTTCGTGGATTTCTTTCTTCCTGCTGTGTATCCAAGCGACGCGTTCATCAAGCGTGATCTTATCGTTACCAAAACAATTCGCTCCGTGGATCGCCAACCAACGCGCTTCGGTCTCCGGCTTCCAAATGGTTTCGGACTCGCTAAAGAGAAGTAAAGACTTCGCTAAGTCCGTACCTTGTGGCGACAAGAAATACGGTATGGGATAGATGCGACCACGGAAGTCGATCTGATGTGGGAAATGAAAATGTTTACCTGCGAATTTATCACCCATCCATAACGTCTTTAAAATGTGCAGACGTTGGGAACGCAGAGTTAAATTTAGATTGTGAATGATGCCACACTTGCGCGAGTTCTCACGTCTTGTGTCGGTGTCCGCATCTTCAGGTATAGGTGGTGGAAGCTCGTAGTCGGAGCGTCGGCACATCTCACCGATCTCTCTGTCGTTCTCCCACGCCCATCGAGCGACGTCTAAGACGCGATCGTTGACCGTCCACTTGGTGTCTTGGATATGATTGACCGCATCAGCAACGGGCTTCATGTCGTTAAAGTCGATCGATCGGAGGTGTTCCATATCAAAGGACTTCACTAACGTCGTAGGTGGTAAGCCATCAACGTCGCCGTATCCGCCTTTCCAGATCGATGTCCATTCTTGAGGCGCGTTTAAAGTCGGCAACCACATCGGCGCTAGGACTTCGTGGTGTTGGTTGTACTCAGCGATCCATTGAAACAACTCGTCGGTTACGGTGACGTGCATGGTCGTCTTCTGACGCTCGCCTACCATCTTGAATTGGATCATATGTGTCGTGGTGCGGATGACTTCCAACAACCACGTACCTATCCCTACCTTTTCCTTACGCGTCCATGTCCGCCAACGATCTATGTTTCCCTTCTTCGCTTCGCCCATGTCATGACGTTTGAAGGCTTCGACCTTTCGTTGATATGATTTGTGTGCGTATTTCTCGACGTCCTTTTCAGCGTACCTAAAGATGTCGGGATGATTATCTCGTAAGTGAATGTAGCGAACTTCGTCTTCGATCCTTGAAGCGATGTTTATAGACGCCGCTAAAAGCGTTCGCTTGATGCTGATGTTATCCAACGTCGCCTTGAACGCGAGCATGGCAATGACTTCGGGTTTCAACCGCCATATCAACGGCATCCAAAACGGTACGGCGTGTGGATTCTTCCGATGATATTCGATACGCTTATCCACCTCGCGTATCAGTTCGGGAAGTTGACTACGCATAAGACGCTGTCCGTATGGCGCTTCGGATTCTTTGTTCCGATCGCGAGCGGACTGCACCTTAGAACGGTAACGAGCGACGCCCTGCTCGACCATCTCTAGGTTAAGTTCTAGCTGATCCATGATTCGTTTTTCTGGTGGTTGTGGTCACGCGTTGGACATGGTGACCTGTCGCTTAGAATGTAAGCGCAGGATAAAGTGTCAACTAAATTATTGATATATTTAAGGAAGTTGGTGACTTGCGCAACGCAACGATTCTGATTTATTACGTTTTTGAATCCAGCGCGTCTACCAATTCCGCCACACCCGCATGGTAGATTTACTAAAGAATACAAAGACTTAATAAAATTAGTCATATCAATGTTGGTCACGCAAGTCACGCTGTTTATGCCCGTTTGGTCACGCCGTGGTCACTCAGTTCCAACGCGTCTCTAGCGGCGTGAAGAGACTTAGGAACGACCTTGGCATAACGGATCGTCGTTTGTATGGCACGGTGTCCAAGGAACTCTTGAATGACCCGTAAGTCGATCCCTTTTTCAACGAGCCGTGTCGCACACGTATGTCTAAGCGAGTGAGGAACGAACTCCTTATCGCCGTCAAGACCGATCAAGCTTTTAACCAAGTCCCATTGATGACGAAACGCATGACGCGTAAACGCAAACAAAGGGAGCGAGGAGTCGATCTTATGGTTACGTTGAAGCGCGTCCATTGCCCGTTGCGTGAGCGGTACGGATCGAGACTTGCCGTTCTTGGTGTCCCATAAATAGATGACCCGTTCTTCAGCGTTCACATCGCGACCACATAACTTGAACAACTCGCCAGTACGTAGTCCTGTATCGATCAAGACCTCGACGAAGTCAGCCATTTGATCTTGTCTTAGCTCACGAAACTTGGCGATCAAGACTTGTTCTTCATCGTAGCTTAACCAACGCATACGACCTTCGCTTTCTC
>Ga0181410_1000360_pt1 | contig 20574 bp, 31 predicted proteins | sample 33SPOviralmetaG_FD_130112 | JGI IMG/M metagenome (GOLD analysis project Ga0181410, IMG submission 130112) | Marine viral communities from the oligotrophic San Pedro Time Series (SPOT) site, San Pedro Channel, CA, USA - 33 SPOT_SRF_2012-06-20 | ecosystem: Environmental > Aquatic > Marine > Strait...
ATTTGCAAACGGATACGATCCAAAGAAGAAGAAAAAAGAATCTGTAAATGAAGATGAAACCGATGACGAAAAAGCATCTACTATCTATACTTTAAGAATGTCTTTAGAAAATTTAAAAGATGAAATAGATCAATTAGCAGACTTAGATGCTAAAATGGATTCATCAGGCAGAGGCGATTTACAAGACCAGTTAACTACAATGGATAAGTTAGTTTCAAATTTTGAAGCAGTACTTGATAGAGCAAAAAATGTTGTACCAAGTGACTTAGAACCAGAAGCACTTACAATGGGCGAAGAAGCAGTTGACGAAGGTAAAATGTCAGATATACATCAAGATGCACAAGAAAATGATAGAGATGACTTTATCAAAATGCATTCTGGTACATTAGGTGGTGCTGATAAAGCCGGTCAAGCATGGGACGAAGTACAAGCACAAATGAATGAAGTGTACAACGTAAACATGGAAACAAATGAATTAGATGAAATTAGAAGATTAGCAGGTATGAAAGAAACTACTTCTTCAGGTAGTATTGCTGGAACAACAGACGGCTTTGGCACTATTGCACAACATAGAAGTTTAATTAGAAGATTTCAAAAGCAAAACAAAAAGAAATAAGGAGCCGGGGCAATGAATGATATACAAAGACTAAAAGACCTTTCAGGAATTATATCTGAAGCACCAAAACCTGTAGCAAAGATAAGTCAAGATGAGTTTATTGGCTGGAAATATTCAGATCGTGATGATTTAGTAAGTCTAGCACAGACAGTAACAGATTCATTGAAAGTAGATGGTACTTACACACATGATTTAAACAAAGAATGGGAACAAACTGGTTACATTAATTTGGCTATGATACAGAATTGGGACGAAATTAAAGGACAAATTCCAAGTGAAGATTTAGAACAGATTTTAGAAGACGAAGAAATTGAGTCACCAGCAACATGGTTTGACGTGGATTGGGTATAGTGTTATGAAACTTAATGAATTATTTGAAGGCACAACTAGGTATGGTATTATTCGTTATCCTGACACAGCAATTTCATATGTAAAAAATGATGGCAATGGTTGGGTACACATTTACGATAAGTCATATGGATTTAAAGGTTCAGTTGATAGTGCAGATTTAAAACATATGTCACCGATTGATAAAGGTAAGATTCCAGGACGTATGATGGAATCATTAGAAGAATTAACTGAAGAACAATTTGATGAAAAAGCAGGCGAGAAAGATGCTTGTTATCACAAAGTAAAAAGCAGATACAAAGTTTGGCCTAGTGCATATGCATCAGGTGCTTTATCAAAATGTAGAAAAGTTGGTGCGGCTAATTGGGGCAAAAGTAAGAAGAAGTAATATGCAAATTAAAGATGTCATTAATGAAGATTTAAGAGCATGGTTTGGCAAAGGCAAAAAAGGCGGAGCCGGCGGCGGAGGTTGGGACCGTTACAATACAAAAGGTGAACGTATTGGTAAATGTGGTGACCGTAAACCCGGCGAAGGTAAGCCAAAATGTTTAAGCAAATCACGTGCGGCGTCTTTAAGAGCAAAAGGTGGCAAAAAAGCAATAGCGGCCGCTGTTAATAAAAAACGTAGACAAGATCCTAACAAAAACCGTAAAGGTAAAGCAAAAAATGTTAGTAACACAACAAGGAAGAGTAAAAAATGAGCAATATAAAAAATTGGATGAAAATCATTAATGAAGGCTCTGATAGTTTTGACAGTGATCACAGTGCTGAGAACCTTGTAAACTATTATGATGACGAAGATAGATCACCTGAACCAGGTGAAACAATGGACTTTGAGTTTGGAGACAAACTTGCTATTGAAGGTATAATTGATAGTTACAATGAAAATGAATGTGTTATTAACGTTGATTCACAAGCAATGGATATGTTAGAAGATCTTAATGTTATTGATACAACAGAAGGTTACGAAGTATTACCTAGAATGGATAGAGACAAGTATCAAGAACGTGACGGACTAGAAGGTCCAATTATGACACGTTCAGGTAAAGTTGTATATTATGATAATGACAAAGGTGATTATTATGATCCAGATACTGATATGTATATTGACTATGAAGATTTTAAAGCATTAGATAGAAAAGCAATTACAGCAGAAGGTTACGCAGGCGGAGATTACGCAAGTCAAGAAGAAGTTGATGACATTGCAGGTTCAATCAAAAATAGATTTATGAATGATCAAAACGCAATGATGTATATTATAAAAAATAGTTCAATTGAAAAGTTTTTAGATGCTATTCAAGATGTTGCAGAATTTAATGCACCGATGGAAGAAATTGGTTCTAGTGATATGTCAATACTAATGAAAGATGTATTACAAAATTTAGGACTAGATTCTAAAGAAGTTTTTGCAAGAGAAAGTGTTGAAGAAGCAGAAGAACATACATATACAGTAGTTCATGCAAAGCACGGCAAAGAAGAAATTAAGGCAAGTTCAAGTTACGGTGCGGCTAAGAAATATGCTGAAATGAAAAAATTAAAAGGCACTTCAGGCGTCGATGCTCACTTACATACTAAAGAAGATACTGTTAATGAAAACCGTATTATGGATCCTGAAACAAGAAAGATGATTCCAGAAAAAGATTATGTTATGAAATACATTATGTCTAAACATCCTGAAGAAACTAAAAAGTTACTACAGAGTGAAGATTTAATGGACATATATGGTGGTGATCTATATAATGCATTATTTGATTATATGTCAGAAGAAATGCCGTATGGTACACAAAAAGGCAGAGATGGTGATCCAGTAGAATATATGCAAGACGAATTAGATATGATGGGTATGTTTGATGGACGTGAAAGCCCATTTGCTATGTATGGTAAAAAGCCTGAAGAAAGTGTTGACGAAGCAGAATATCAAGGCAAAAAAGTTTCACTTAACAAGCCAATTCGTACAGGCAAAGACGAACCTAAGAAGTTCAAAGTGTATGTTAAAGATGGTGATAAAGTTAAACTAGTACGTTTTGGCCATCAGGGCAAAGGCAACGAAAAGACAATGAAAATTAAAAAATCAGATCCGAAAAGACGCAAAAGTTTTAGAGCAAGACATAACTGTAGCAATCCGGGTCCTAAAACCAAGGCGAGGTATTGGTCATGCAGAGCGTGGTAGAACCATATCCGTTTGTATACAAGGTTAATAAAGTTACTCGTATAGTTGACGGAGATACAATAGACGTAATTTTTGATTTAGGTTTTGATGTTATGTATGCAGGTAGAGTTAGACTTGCAGGTATTGATACTCCAGAATCAAGAACTAGAGATAAAGAAGAAAAAGTTTTTGGCAAACTAGCCGGTGCTTATCTAACCAAACATATTAAAGAAGCAAAACGTGTTACTATAAAAACTGAATATGAAGATGCTAAAGGTAAGTTTGGTAGAGTACTTGGCCAAGTATGGTGCGATGGTGTTAATATTAATGCTAAAATGGTTAGTGAAGGATATGCAGTTGCTTATCACGGACAAAACAAAGCAGACGTAGAAGCAGAACATTTAAAGAATAGAGTTAAGTTAAAAGAAGCAGGTCTAGTATGAAATTTGTAGAATTAGGCGGTGTTAGTACTTATATTAGTGTTTTAGAGGCAAAAGTACTTGACAAAATACTAAAAAGTAGTATAATATATAAAAAAGACCTTGAAGAAAGAGATAATCATCTTGCTAGTGAGTTAGTAAGACGTGATCTCGTAGGTAGATATAAAGATGATAACGGTATCTATTACAAGATAAAAAAACACTACTAAAGGAATATTATGGCTGATACAGAACACATAAACTTTATGAAAAACTTAATGAACAAGATGGAAGGTAATAGTACATCTAAAACTGATGGCAAAAAAACTACTGCCAGCGGTAAAGATATTATTATGGAAGACATACTTGATAAGTTCACTAAAGCAGTAGAACAATCTGCATCAGATGTAGTAAAAGAAAATGATCCACCAATTGTAATCGATGAAGATAAGGTAGTTACAACTAATTGGATTATTGAGAATATAGGAGCACCCAACGGCGATGTAAGTTACTCAGTAAAAGACAGAAAGTCTGGTAATGTTGTTGCTGAAGGGTTGTTTACATACACTATTGCAAACAAATTTGCACAATTATTGAATAATGGAGATTTAATTAATTCAGGTAAATTCCAAGAATTATTAGCATTAAATCAAGTGTTTGAAAGTAAATTTGCAGAAACACAAGCATACAAACAAAGACTCAAAACTACAAACGAACCATTTAAAGTTGATTTGTACGAAGCAAAACTACAAACTGCTAAAGATAAGGCCTTCGATGTACTTACAAAAATACAAAAGTTTTGATAAATAATAAAAAGAGGTAAACGCCATGTTATTAAATGAATTAGAAAACAAGGAACACAAACTTAACAGAATTAACAAATGGTTAACTTCTGAGTTTGGTTTTACAGTAGACTCTGCAACGTCAGAGAATCTTACTGAAGTTAAAAAAGAGTTAGCAAAAGTTAAAACAAATATTGCTGAAAGCAAAGGTTTTAATTCTACGCATAACGATCCAAGATATTTAAGAACTATTATGATGTCAGATGCAGTTGATATTATGATGGAAATGAATCAAGAAGAATACGATGCTAAAAAGAAAGCAGTACAAGATATTCAAATGAATCCACATACTTCTAAAGATTCAGAATTACAAGCAGAAGTTATGAAAAAGAAAGCAGAACTAAAAGATGCGGCTAAGAAGCATGGACTTAAAGAAGCACCTGTAGAAGAAGATAATGCTTTCAATACTGCGGCGGCACAAGCGGCTGTAGCAGGTAAAAAAGAATTTTCATTTAATGGCAAAACATATCCAGTGAAAATGGATAAAGCGGCGGCTCAAAAATTACTTGATGAGAATAAGTCTACTATCAAAGAAAACGAACAAATTGAAGGTGCAGAAGTTTTACTTGCGGCACAAGCAATGGTAGATGAAATCGCAGGCATGGCAGAAGACGTTGCAGAAATGCAAACAGGTAAACTATTTCCATTAGTTGACCAAATCAAATACAACATGGGTGCCGATCAAGCGGCTAATTTCAATAACAGTGTTAAAGGTGCATTACAAGGATTACTTGATATGATGACACAAACTAAAGACGCAGTTAGTGATCAAGTTGCAATGATTTCAGGTCAAGCACCAGCAGGTGATATGATGGATCCAGTAGAACCAGCACCAGAAGAAATGCCGGCAGATATGCCAGCAGAACCTGCACCGGAAGAAGCACCATTAGATTTAGGTGACGAAGAAGCAGGAGCAGAAGACTCACCGCTAGGTAGAGAAGAAAAGTAATAGGTGAGCGGTAATGAAACTTACTGAACTTTTTGAAGACAGTACCGTAGGTATACTTGCAGGCGAAGTTAAGGATCTTCTTTACTTCCTGAAGAATAAAGGTGTATCTGAAATTGAAACAGATCTTTTAGTTAAAAAAATAAAAGACGGCGACAAAGAAAGCATAATTGATTTGCTTAATACCATGCCAGATATAGTACAAACTGCTAACAATGACATTGTTCAAATTATACAGTCAGCGGCAGTTGCATCTACTGATAATGCACAATCACAAGAGCAGTCAGCAGATAAAGTTGCTAAGATGGCGGCGACAGCAAACGATTTGACATAATACTGAATGTTATTAACAGAAAAATTTGATTACAAAAAACTTCAACGAGCAACTGAACCTAATGGTGAAAGACGTTATATCACACCAACAGGTGCATTGCCTAGTGTTACTACAGTTTTAGACAAAACAAAAACTGAAGAACAAAAACAAAGTCTCAATAATTGGCGTAAACGTGTTGGCTATGATGAAGCACAACGTATTGTAACTGAGTCAGCAAACTTAGGTACAATAATGCACAAACATCTTGAATGCCATATTGAAGGCACTGACAGACCAACCGGTACTAACTATATTCGTAAACGTGGTGAAATACTTGCTGATATTTTAATTCTAGAAGGATTAAAAAACGTTACAGAGTGTTGGGGTGTGGAAGTTCCTCTTTTTATGCCTGACCTATATGCAGGTACTACAGATTGTGTAGGTATGTACAAAGGCAAACCTGCAATTATTGACTTTAAGACTAGTAGAAAAAATAAAAAACGTGAATGGGTACATGATTATTTTATGCAAGGTAGTGCCTATGCACTAGCACATAATGAAGTTTATGGTACAGATATTAAAACTGTAGCAATTATGATGATGACACACGAAGGCGATTACCTAGAATTTGTATGTGAAAATGACGAGTTTGAAGACTTTTCTGTGCAATGGCTAAAGAAGGTAGATGCCTATTATATGATAAATAATTAAAACGGAGTGTTAATGTATGCCTATTAAACGTATTAGTAAAATTCAAGTAAAACGTGGCAAACGTGCAGATTTACCACCATTAGATGCTGGTGAATTTGGCTATTGTCTAGACACCAGAGAATTATTCATTGGTGGTGATGTAGACAAACATGACCATTTGAGTTTTCCTAAAACAGTGCAACTTAACTCAAATGTTGCTACTGCAAACAATGCAGAAAGTTTAATAGATACTCATGTTGTAGAATTTATTGTAAAACGTGCAGTTTTAAATGTAGATGACAATACTAACACTTATGGTGCAAGTAAGGGTGTATGGGCGTTAAACAGCAGTACAGCAAGTTTAACAGGTGGTTATAGCACGGCTACAAGCATTGCAAGTCATGAAATAAGAAACTTATTTGAAACACTTACTCCAAGATTTACACTAAACAATACTATTCAAAGTAGTTTTGATTACACATTTAATGGTAATGATTTTACAGTTGATGATGCAAATCATTTAGTTGATCATACTGCAACAAATACAAGCAGATTTTATATTACATATATTAACAGTGACGACATAAAAACTTATGTTGTTGCAAACTTTAATACAGACAACAATAACTTTTCTGATTTAGAAGTTATGAAACTTAAAGATGATCAATTATTTTTTGATCCTACTACTGGTACAGGTTTCTTTGGTCTTAATGAAAGACAAACTGAACGTAGTGCATTAAGTTCAAGTCTATCATCATTAAGTTTAACATATGGTCATGCAATAGATATGACAGCAGGTTCAACAGGACCTATTACAATTACATTAAGAAGTTCAGTATCAGATGCAGTAGCGGCAGGTAGTTTTGTTGTAGGACAGAAATATGAAATTAAAACTGTAGGAGCAGGTGTTGCTACAGACTTTACACTAATTGGTTCAGCAGATAATAATGTAGGCACAGTATTTACAGCATCAGGTGTAGGTGCAGGCGATGGTACTGCGGCAGATGTAATTGATAAAAGTGATGCAACAACACATACTATTACAGGTGCAGAAGCAACTAGTTATAATGCAAATGATGATGCTGATAAATTAATTTTCTTAATTAACACAACTTGGGTACCAAGTGCAAGTTCATCATATTGCAAAGCAGAAAAAATTACATATACAGATTTAAATGGTTCAACTAAATTTGTTGTAAGAATTTTTAATCCTAATACAGGTTTACTTACATTAAACGAAAACGCATCAGGTACCATTCTTGCAGACATGAGCATGACAGCAGGTCAGCATTATAGTATTAAGCAAAAACTAATTGATCATTTAAATGCAGGACCTGGAACAAACCCAGGACAAAACAGAATTAAAGATAAACTAACAGGTGTCGATCCAGCAACACTTATAAACCAATCAACATACAACATTGATGCTACTGATAATCCATCAGATATAAACTCAGATGCAAACTTTATTAGATTCTATGGTGACAATGGTATGTATGCAATAGGTTCAGGAACATCAACAACTTATCCATCGCCAATAGATTATTCAGCAATGGTAGATAAAACTTTTGATTCTAATTTATCAGCACAATTTAATAGTATTGTAGGTGCAAAAAATATTACACAGTTTTTAAACAAAGTTTATAGAGATAATGTAAACAGTGATATTTTCTACAGTACAATTAAAAGCAACCAGAGATTACTTACAGAAGGCAATATTGCTAACAACTTTGTAAGTGTAAGAATTACAGAACCACTTGTAGTTAATCATACTTACTCAGGTTCAGGTACAGACGTATTTTCATTAGGTGAAACATTTACTCCTTTTGCATTAACAGGTACATCAGGCGCCAGACACGTTGTTATTGAATACACACTTATACAAGGTAGTGTTGTTAGAGTAGGAGAACTTAGAACTAGTTTCCCAGACGTATCAGGTAGTAATTTACCAATTATTGACACTTTTAATGAAGTTAATACTGCCGGCGGTGCAACTACATCAAATGCAGTGTTTTCAGCAGATATTACTGCAAATGCTGGCTCTGTTAAGTGTAGTGTTACATCTGATTGCAAAGTTATTTTCACATTTAAGACATTCTAATCATTGACAAATTTGTAAATTATGCTATTATATAGTTTATAAAAGGAGTATCTCATGAACGTAGATTTAAATAAGTATAAAGAATTTGTAGAGAAAGTAACATCACTACAGAGTAATGAGACCGGCGGTCTTACTGCACAGTTAGAAAAACTTGAAAAAGACAGTGATGTCAATATGGCTCTACTACTTACTGGCTCAATTGGTATTGCAAGTGAAGGAGGCGAATTTGCTGAAATTGTTAAAAAATGTGTGTTTCAAGGTAAACCACTCGATAATGAAACTATCTTTCATGCTAAACGAGAACTTGGTGATATTGCTTGGTATTGGATCAATAGTTGCCGTGCATTGGGTCTTGACCCTAACGAAGTAATTGAAGAAAATGTTAATAAACTTAAAGCACGATACCCAGGCGGAGAGTTTGATGTGCATTATTCAGAAAACAGAAAGGCAGGTGATTTGTAGTGGCAGAAAATCATGAAATGACAGAACTAGAACTTTATAGAAAAGAATTAGTAAACAAAACTGATACTATAGAGTTACTCAAAAGAGATATTGCAGAAATGCAAGGCCAAGTACAAAATGGCTACATTCGAATCAAAGAGTTATTAGAAGAAAATACAAAACTAAAAAAACAATTAGGAATAAAATGATAGTTAATAAAACATACGATGTTGGTGATGTAATAAGTATAAAAATTTCATCTGGCGAAGAATTAGTTGCAAAACTAGTATCTATATCGTCTACAGATTTTATTTTAAATAGACCGTTAGCATTAGGCATGACCCAGCAAGGTCCTGCATTTACACCATACATGGTAACAGTTGATTTTAAACATGACGATTTAACACTAGCAAGAAATCACGTAGTTGCAGTTACAAAAACTGTAGAACAAGTAAAACAGTCTTATACACAAAGCGTCACAGGTATTGCTATGCCAGAAAAGCCTAGTGTCATTATCTAATGTTGGTAGGTAACGTATTTGGTTGCAGTCATGCATACGGACATGGCTTATCAGATTGTTATGATCCAAAAACAGGATGGCCTGGTTTAATTCCAAGCAAACAAGCATGGCCAAGTTTGTTACAAGAACTTGGTCTTTATGATGTTACATACAATCATTCAAAAGTTGGTGCATCATCAGATGATGTTCTAAAGCAAATACTTTCTATAGAACGTTTTGAATTAAGATTGTGCGATTACTTTATTGTGTTATGGCCTACTTATACAAGACGTTCAGTTTATAATAATAAAAAAGAATTTCAAACATATAGAATACAAGATGATGATCCTGTAACAAATCAATTTTATAGAATTACAGATTCTTATGAATTAAAATATAATTATTACAAAAATATTTTAATTGCAAACTTGTACCTAAAAGATTATAAATTTTATAATTTTTTTGTTGACTTATCTGATATGGATGAACATTTTGAATTTTGTCCAAACTTAACAGAATTTCAGCATAAATTCGCTAGAATAAACTTTCAAAATATACTCAAACACACAACCAAGGCACTAGATAATGTACACTTGGGTAAAGATGGCCATGTTGAACTAGCAAAACAGATAAATACATTTATCAATAGTTAAACAAGGTAAAAATATGTGGGAATATATAACATCAATGTTATCTGCTATGGTTACAGATAGATTATGGATCTGGACCGCAATAGCAGGAAGTATATTCGGAGCTCTCTTCATTGCATACATGAGAGACACGAGAATTGCTTTATGGGTTTTTGGTAAATGGGACGCACTTTTAGATTCCATCAGAGATAGATATGGTTGGACTTGGTTCAATCAAGATGCTGATGCGTGGCGTAAAGTAAATCCTAATATTGCCAGAAAGATAGATGAGTTAGAGACTCGTTTATCAACTTTAGAATCCTCCAAGGACGAAGATATAGATTTTGGCGGATTAGACAAAAAGGAGTAAAACTATGATAAATTGGATAAAAGACAGACTTGGAGAACGTACATCTTGGGATGGCGGCGCATTGATTGCAGTAGGTATTATTGCATTAATGTTCCAAGGCATAGTTACATGGGCGGCATATGCGGCAATCGTATATGGCTTATGGACAATTTTAAAGAGTGAGTAACCTTTAGGGAGGAAGGGGCAATGCCCAAAGTAGTAAGAGTTGGTTCAGATTCTCACGTTGGTCATGCAAGTCCAACCCCTAATCCGTTTCACGTTACCCCCTACGCAACCGGTAGCGGTGATGTATACGTTAATGATGATCAAGTCGTTAGAGTAGGAGACGTTACCGGTTGTGGAGATCCAGCAGTTGGTTCTTCACCAGATGTGTTTGCAAATGGAGTAAAAGTTCATCGTAGAGGAGATGCTACAGGTGGACACGGTAGTTGGGTACCTAATGCGGCCGCTTCAGGCAGTCCTACAGTTTTTGCAAACGAATCAATACAAGATCAAATAGCGGCGTCAATGGGAGTAGGTACATTGGCATTAACAGCCGCAGAAGCACAAGATATATTTGACGGAAGACAAGCAGAATTAGATGCAGGAAATGATCCTGATGAAAACGAAGGTGTTGAATACGGCGATGGCGGTATATCTACTGCTAGACATAGCAATTCCAGTCCTACTAATGGAGTAAGTTCAGCACAAGTTGCTCCTGGCAGTGGAGTAGGCAATGGTGCAACATTTGATATTCAAACAACTAGTTCAGGAAGTAATCCAAGTTTAACAAAACAATACAGTGTATCTGTTTCAGGTGCTGGAACAAGTTATACAGTAGGTCAAACAATTAACATTCCTGGTTCTGATTTAGGAGGCGATACTGCTAACAATGCCACAATTACAGTAACCAGCATTGGTGCTAATGGCGAGATCACAGGTGCTACAGTAGCAGGCACACCTACCTCCACAGAAACAACTTACTCAAGTGTATCTGAACCTAGTTCATTTAGTCCTAATCCAAGTGCAGATGGCACGCCTGGACTAAATTTTTTACCACATACTGATCCTAGAATTAAAACTGAATTAAAAACTGTACTAGAAACATTAACTAATGCAGTTGGTTATACTTTAGATATAACAAGTGCTTATAGAAGTCCAGATTATAATGCTAGTGTTGGTGGTGCTAAAAAAAGTAAACATATGGAAGGCATTGCAGTTGACGTTGTAATGACAGGTAAAACTAATACAGAACGTCAACAGTTTTTACAGGCCGCTATTGATGCAGGCATAAAAGGAATTGGTATTTACAATACGTTTACACACATTGACATAAGAACTAATAAAGCGGCATGGGGTGCTAACGGTAGTAGAACTGGATTACCTTCTTATCCTTGGGCACAACAAGTTCTTGGTGCAAATGGTTATGCAACCAGTTAAAAAATAAAAGTCTTGACACATCATTAAAACTATAGTATAAATATAATGTTATTGTAGACATTGTTGTATGTCACAAGGTTTGGACCCCGGGGCGGTACCGGGCGCCTCCACCAAAACACTTTTAAGACGAGAGTCTTTTTATGGGGGCGAAATAGGATCGACAGACTTGTTAAGAGCAAAAGAGATAACCAGTAAGGAACGACTGAACGCACCTAGCGGTGCGGTACTTTGTCCAAACTTTTAAACGCAAACGATAACTTTGCAAATGTGGATTTAGCCTTAGCGGCGTAATCTAACGGGGTTGGCAACTTACCTGGCAACAGAAAAGTTGCACTAACTTTTTATAGGAATAAATCATGTATGACAAACCATTAATTGTAGTTGCTTTAGAATCTGAATACAAAAATTCAGATATGAATATATTATACACAGGTGTAGGTAAACTAAATGCAATGATGGCTTTAGCGAACAACATTCATAAGTGGGGTACTCCTAGTCAAATAATTAATTATGGTACTGCTGGTACTGTTAATAAAAAACATAGTGGACTAGTTGAAGTAGATGTAATCATTCAACGAGATATGATTGCTGAACCACAAGCACCTAGGGGAATGACACCTTTCGATAACATTGAAACTGCTGGTGCTATAATGCTCAATACAGGTACTGATGTTACATTAGGAACTGGTGATAGTTTTGTTCAAGGATATGATCCTTGGTTTGGATATGCTAACATTGATATTGTTGATATGGAGGCATATGCACTTGCAAAATATGCAATAAACAAAAAGATTCCATTCAAATGTTTTAAATTTGTAAGTGATTTTGCAGATTCTAATGCTATGAAGAATTGGAATGAGAACGTTTCAGCAGGACAAGATGCTTTTGATGAGATTCTGCCTACTTTATTAAAATAAATAGTTTTAACTTAAAACAGGAAGGGTGGCAGAGCGGTTGAATGCACCGGTCTTGAAAACCGGCAATGGGGCAACTCATTCGAGAGTTCGAATCTCTCCCCTTCCGCCATACATAGGAACAAAGATATGGAAGATTTAGAAAAAAAAGTTATTGATATTATATCTAAACAATTACCTAAGAGTAAAGATATTACTCTAGAATCTAATTTTGCAGAAGATTTAGGTGCTGATAGTTTAGATTTAGTTGAATTAATAATGACTTTTGAAGAAGAATTTGATATTGAAGTGATGGACGATGTTGCAGAAACCTTAACATCTGTACAAAAAGTTGTTGATCACGTAAGAAAAATGAAATCATAACCTAAATATTTTTCTTATAAATATTGTATTATGGACTTTGATGCATATTACATAAACAAATCTACAGAAGTAAAAGCACCTAATTTATGTGCCGCTCCGTGGGGGCATATACATACAACTCCCAATGGAGATTTATATCCTTGTTGTTACAATAGAGATAAAATGGGTAACATAAATGATAGTAACTTCCAGGAAATTTTCAACAACGAAAAATATAAAAATCTAAGAAGACAATTTTTAGCAAATGAAAGACCTGCAGGTTGTATCAAATGTTTTACCCAAGAGGACAATGGGTATAAAAGTTTAAGAACTAGAATTAACAATACACCTTGGGGAAAAAATACTTACACGTTTGCTGATAAATTAACATTACTTGACGGTACTATTAATGATATTGAAATACGTGATGCAGATTTTAGGTTTTCAAATAAATGTAATATGGCTTGTGTTATGTGTAGTCCAGATTGGTCAACTAAATGGGCAAGTGAATTAAAAGTTGAATCAAAATATTTACAAGTATTTGAAAATAACGCTGAGTTTATAAAAAATTATTTAGATCAAGTTCAAGTAGTAAGTTTTGCCGGCGGTGAACCTTTAATAATGGACGAGCATTGGCAAATTTTAGATTTATTAAAAGGTAAAAATGTAAAATTAATTTATTCTTCAAATGGTTCATCTATTTCTTACAAAAATAAAAATGCACTTGATTACTGGGCAAATTGGAAAGGTCCTGTAGATGTTATTTTAAGTATTGATTCTATTTTTGAAAAAGCAGAATACATTAGATACGGAATTAGTTGGAAACAAGTTGAAGATAATATAAAAAAGATTACATCTTTAGAAAGTAAACACAAACATATTAGAATAATATCATCGTCATCTATTGGTATGTATAATGTATTTGATATTGATAAAATATATGAACATCTATCATCATTAGGTATACAAGTTATTAGTCTGAATCCTGTTGCTGGTAATTTTTCAATTCAACATATGCCACAAAATGCTAAAAAACACGCATTTAATTATTTAGAAAGCATTAAAAATAAAGTTGGTGACCTTAGAAATTTCAAAATAATACAGGACTTGTGTAACACACCAACTAATGGTGAAAATTTAAGAACAACAAGACACCAAATTCAAAATTTAGATAAAAGAAGAAATTTAAACTTTTTCAAAACCTTTCCTGAATTAAAAAAATATTATTAAAATTACTAAATACTTGTATGAAACAGTATGTCTCAGCAAGTCAAGATCTTGTTGATGAGGTCATTGACAGACATAACTTACAAGTGTCTAGCAAGTTGCAGACACACGCAGTCGAAGTGATGGCAAATTACTTTGATAAGTCCTTGGCAGACATTTCTATAACAGTTGAATACCTACGTTCTAATATTAATGAACCTAATAGTATGCATTTTAGTGAACTTGGTGATCATTGTTTAATGTTTACAAGTTTATTTAAATCTCGTGCTAATAAATTAGGCAGTGTTCCGTACTATAGTAAATTAGGTGCCACAAGTTATATGTACGCATCTATGACTGAAGAAGCATACGGATTTAAGTATATGAGAGATATCTTAAATCTAGTTTTTAGAAGAAATATGCACAATGATATTGATGAATTACTTGATGAAGCCGGTGCAGATTCACCTTATGCTAAACAACAGTTAAAATTGTTTAATGTTGTAAAGGGACCTTGGAATGTTTAAAGCACACAAAGAAATTATATGGCATATAACTTGTACAGTTTGTAAATTTTATTGGACTTATGCAACTATGGAAGAAAAATACAGGATAGATAGAGGACAATTTCATTGTCCAGGTTGTGGTGCTAAAAGTTCTGTAAAAGTAGATAAATAAATTTATGTTAATTAGCGAAATTATTAAATCAATTGAAGAAGGTCCAAACGATCCTCATATTTTTAAAGCAGTATTCCTTGCTGGTGGCCCGGGATCTGGTAAAAGTTTTGTTCATGGCAAGATGTTAAAAGGGTCAGGACTTAAAAGTGTAAACAGTGATGAAGTTTATGAGTATCTAGCAGACAAAGAAAACTTTGATTTAAGTGATCCTGATAAAGTAGCAAGTGATCAAGGACAAGAAATGAGAAATCGTGCAAAGTCACTTACAAGTTCTAGAGAAAAAATTTATTTAGATGGTAGATTAGGATTAGTAATTGATGGCACAGGCAAAGATGTTCAAAAAGTTTCTCAAATGAATGTTAAACTACAAGCACTAGGTTATGATACCATGATGTTGTTTGTTAATACTAGTTTAGATGTTGCACAACAAAGAAATACACAACGTAAAAGAAGTGTACCAAAAGATATGGTAAAAGATATGTGGCATAATGTACAACAAAATATTATGAAGTTTCAACAAATCTTTGGTGCGGCTAATTTCCATATTGTTGATAATAGTGGCGGGTTAGAAGACCCTGATAGAAAACAAAATTTTGATAAAGTTTACAAGAATGTTCAAAACTTTATTAATAAAGAACCAGCAAGACCTTTAGCAAAACGTTGGTTATCACAAAATATATAAAATTCTCATAAAAAACCTCTTGACATTTGTGTTAAATAGTGTTACTTTACATATACTGCGAGGACATAAATGCAACAAAAAACAGAACCAGTTACACGAGCCCAACTAGATTGGCTACAAAAGCAAAAACCATTTTTTGCTACTCCTTGTTATGGAGGACAGATATACGAAAGTTATCTTAGAGGTATGATTAGATTAGTTCATATGTTTAATATGAATGGAGTTCAATACTTACACAGTACTATTGCAAACGAAAGTCTTGTTACTAGAGCAAGAAATAGTCTTGTTGCTTATTTTTTAGCAACAGATTGTACACACTTATTTTTTATTGATGCAGATATTGAATTTGATCCTTCAGCAGTAGTATCTATGATGATTAAAGATGAAGATGTTGTTATAGGTGCTTATCCTAAAAAAGGTATTAATTGGCCTAGTATTGAAAAAGCAGTTAAAGAGGGTGTACCCTCAAATGAAATTGAAAAATTTCAAAGCGAATATGTTCTTAACTTTAAATTTGAAAACGAAGAAAGACGACAAGCAGGCAAACTTACAGTTAACAATGGTTTGGTAGAAGTACTCGATGGTGGCACAGGTTTTATGTGCATCAAACGTAGTGTTATTGAAAAAATGATTCATGCTTATCCAGAAACAAAGTATGTAAATGATATTAACCTAGGACCTCAGTACGAAGATAATTGTTACAGTTTGTTTGATACTATGCATTGTCCAGATACAAACAGGTATTTAAGTGAAGATTATACTTTCTGTAGAAGATGGCAATCTTTAAAAGGTAAAATTTGGTTAGATCCTACTGTGAATCTAAACCATAAAGGTACTCACAACTTCTTAGGCAATATTACTGCCATTCTAAAATCAAGCGAAAAGGCAGAATAATGAAGTGGGTTGTATTGTTCTTTATCTGTGGTCCGGAAATATGTTCAACATATATTGCTGACTTCCGTTATATGAACAAAGAGCATTGTCAGATGATGTCTAGGGATATTGATTCTCAATCATTGTTTAAACTATCTGACGATCATGAAGAACTGGTAAAATTTTGTATGCCAGAAGCAGAACTTTCAGAATTAACTGACAAAGTAGTAGAGGACTTATGATAAACACACTTTCAAGAATATTTAACTTGGCCTTATTTGTAGGCATAGTTACTTTCGCATCTGTAACTGGCGCCGTTGGTGTTGGTACACATAAAACATTTGATCAGCAAATGGCTGAGATTATTTCTAAAACATTAACCCCACTTGCATCAAGTTCAGAGTTTAGAGAATTTCCTGTAGAAAATGATAAACTTGATAACCTTCGTAAATTGCACAAAGATACTATCAACTGTATGGCACTTAACATTTATCATGAATCAAAAAATCAAAGTGTTACAGGACAAATTGCAGTTGGATTAGTAGTTATTAATCGTGTAAAAGATAATCGATTTCCTAGTACAATATGTGAAGTCATTATGCAAGGACCTGTTCGTGAAAGTTGGAAAACTAGAGAAGATCCAGATTTAGATGATAGTGAACGTAAGTACTATCCAATTCGGCATCGTTGTCAGTTTAGTTGGTATTGCGATGGCAAAGATGACACGCCTAAAGAACCTACTGCTTGGGAACTAGCAACACATATTGCAGAAAAATTACTATTTTCTCGTACATATGCAGGTATGATTGATGGTGCTACTCATTACCATGCAGATTATGTATCTCCTGCTTGGCGTTTAGATATGACACGAGTCACTAAAGTAGACGATCATATTTTTTATCGTTGGGACTAAAACCCATTATATTCCGATAAATACTCTTGTTAGGAGCATCTTATGTATAGATATAATGCTCGACTACTTCGTGTAGTTGAGGGCGATACTGTTGAAGCAAGAATTGATCTAGGCTTTAATATTAATATAGAGCAACGTATAAAACTTTATGGAGTTACAACTGTTCCTGCAACTGCTGGTCAGCCAACTTCTAAACAACAACTTGCTGAAAAAATCAATAAAACATTTGTTGTAGATGTTATATTTTCTAAAAAGTCTAAAGCAGGTAGAGTACTAGGTACTATATACAACGTTGATGATAAAGGTGGTCTTGACAATATTAATCATTATATGATTAAGAACGGTTATGCTAAAGAGTTTAATGAACAGAAATGACCACACTAGACTTGCATGGATATTATTTGCATGATGCATGGAACGAGTTTAGATCATTTATTAATGATGCATACCATATGAAAGAAATACGATGTCGTGTTATAACAGGACATGGTAGCATACAAAAAGAACTACCATATTGGGCCAGTCAAATACCAAAAATTACTCGTATAACACCTAGTCATGATGGTGGTAGTTTTACAATACATTTTAAGAAACTACATAAGAGATGATTATACCCACAGTAACAAATTTACAAGTAGAATTAACAAGCAACTGCAATGCAATGTGTCCAGGTTGTGGGCGTAATATAGACGGATTGCAAGTAAATCCTAATTTAACTGTAGGTACTAAAGGTAATATGTCACAAGAATTGTGGCAAAAAATAGTATATAATAATTGGCAAAGTTTAAACTATATTGACCTAGATGGTAATTGGGGTGATAGTTTATTACACCCTAATAGTGTAGAAATGTTAGATGAGTTAGGTGCTCATTTAGAAACACTTGACAGAGAAACTAAACCTATACTTGATGTTAATAGCAATATGGGATATCATAGTACAGATAGATGGCGTGAATTAGCAAAAGTCATTAAAAAATATTTTAGACAAAATAGTATTATACAAGCAGGTCTTGATGGTATTGATAACGAGTCACATCAAAAGTATAGAAAATTAGTTGACTTTGACAAAGCAATAGATAATTGTAAAGCATTAATAGACGAAGGTGTAAATGTAAAATGGAAATTTATTGAATTTGATCACAACGAACACCTTGTAGATGAAGCAATGGCAATGGCCGAACGTTTAGGCTTCAGTGAATTTGAAAAGAAAACTACTAGAGCAACAAGTACTTTTATACATCAAAAGTTTGATAAAAAACCAGAAGTAATTGTAAACAAGATAGTTGAAAAGAAACCTAATAAAACTAAACAAGTAAAAGTAGATACTTACAAAGGTATTGGTAAAAGTAAAACTAAAGAACTTGAAACCAAATGGAAAAAAGTTGAACAAAAAGATTTTTCTAAAATTAAATGTAAGTGGCAAGAACCTAATTTAAAAATACAAATTGAATACAATGGCAGGCTACATCAGTGTTGTTTTTTAAGTGGATATTACAATTTTAATACAAAAAACACCAATAACACTTATTATAACCACTATTATAACAAGTATAACTCTGACTGGAATGATGTAAATACATATAGCATAGAAGAGATTTTGAATCATAGGTTTTTTCAAAAAGATTTAATTGAAAGTTGGTCCAACACTACTGATTCAAAAGATAATCCTTTAATGGTGCGTTGTCAGACTAAATGTAGTGTTGCGGCAACCAAGATTTCGTAGTAATTTAGGTAAATATACTACTAGGAGGAATAATTTGATTTTAGGTTTATTAGTTTTATTATCTGCTTTGAGTATCTCAGCAGTAGCAATTTATTACTCTATTGCAGGCCTCGTTGCAATCTTTGCCGCGGCGGCTGTTCCTATTATGATAATGGGTACTGCATTAGAAATTGGTAAATTAGTAACAGCCGTATGGCTCCACAAATATTGGGAACGATCAGTGTGGTGGTTAAAGACATACTTGTCTGTGGCTGTTGTTGTTTTAATGTTTATTACAAGTATGGGTATTTTTGGTTATCTATCCAAAGCACATATTGAACAAACTTCTGCAAGTCAAGAGTCAGTTGAAAAAATTGAACAGATTAAAACAGAAATATTAAGATATACTAATATTGCAAACCGTGCAGAAGAAAAAATTATCAAATTAGAAAATGCAGGTTCAAACAAAAATGAAAATATTCAAGTACAAATTGACAGAGAGCAAGAACGTATAGATACTGCATATGATAGAATTGGTCCTCTAGTTAAAGAACAACAAAATATTATACAATCAGAAACAGAACGTAAAGATAAGAAAATTGAACCTTATCTTGTACAAGTATCTAATATAGATGCAGATTTAGCAACATTAACTAATCTACTTAATAGACGTGATAGAGAAAGCATTAAACGTATGCAGAGTATTGTAGGTACTAGAGTTGATGGTACATATGGTAGTAGAACTGCTAAACAAGTAGAGAACTATAGAGATGGTTTACTTGCTAAACGTGAAAGTATTTTAAATACTATAACTAAAATTGAAGACAAAGAGTCACCAATTATTACTGCGGCTAATGAAGAAATTAAAAGACTTCGTGGCATAGCAGAACAAGAAATTTCAGATTCAAATAAAGTTATTAATAGATTAAGAGAAGAAATAGGTAACGTATCACCTACAACTGATAACTCTGTATTAATAGAAGAACAAAACATTAAAATAAACAATGCAACTAATACTATTGAAACACTTACTGAAGAAAAGTATGCATTAGAAGCAGAGTATAGAAAACTAGAAGCAGAAGTAGGACCTATTAAGTATATTGCTGAATTTGTATATGGCGAAGAAGCAGATAGAGATTTGTTAGAAGAAGCAGTTAGATGGGTTATTATTTTAATTATTTTTGTATTTGATCCGTTAGCAGTACTGCTATTAATAGCAAGCCAGTATACATTCCAGTATACTAGGGGGTTACCCTTGGCACCCAAAGAGCCGGACCCGCAACCAGAACCAGAAGTAGAACTAAAATTTGAAGACGTTGATCAAGAAACTATTGACAATGAATTTAAAGATGAAGATGCTAATCTTGCATTTTTGAACGACGAAAAAAAGTTAAATACAATTGAAGAACAGCCAAAACCAAAAAAAGAAACTAAAAAGAAAGACAAACCAGATATGAGCAAAGATGAAATAGGCCTATACAA
>Ga0181410_1000365_pt1 | contig 20478 bp, 18 predicted proteins | sample 33SPOviralmetaG_FD_130112 | JGI IMG/M metagenome (GOLD analysis project Ga0181410, IMG submission 130112) | Marine viral communities from the oligotrophic San Pedro Time Series (SPOT) site, San Pedro Channel, CA, USA - 33 SPOT_SRF_2012-06-20 | ecosystem: Environmental > Aquatic > Marine > Strait...
AATTTCTTGAGAAGAAGAACCTAAGTTAGCACCATATACAAATGTAAAGTTACCATTTCTTGAGTGCATTTCATTATATTCTATTGTTGATATACCAACTGAACTGTTGTTATTAGAAGAAGGTCTTTGGCTATTTATTTTTAAACCAGAACCAAAATCACTTCTGTTGTATGTAATAACATTGTTACTAGCTGATAAAGTTCTTAGAAAGTATCCTGCATTAGAAGTTACTGCGCCTGCTGATACTGAAACATTACTAGAGCTAAAACTATGGTCACTATCATCATGATTAATTTCAACTTTATAACCTCCACTATTATAAGCAGAAACTGAAATATCTCCAGTGCCGATAATATCTATCCCATATCCATGTTGCATTGATAATCCATTTATAGATATTGGACTATAGCTATGAGCACTAGTACTTCCAGTGTGATTATTTAAAGAAGTTGTTGATGCGAAACTTGTATGGTCACTATCTGCATGTGAACCACCAGTTGAAGGTAAATTATGCCAACCAAATGAACCAGAGCTATTTTTACCTATATATTGACTATTGCCACCTGTAGCGGTACCTACTTGAATACCACTTCCATCTAAATGTAAATAAGTATTATCGCTTTCAGTATGAAAAACATTATTTACACCATTTGAATAATATAATTTTGTTCTGCCTATTTGTCCGTCATCTACATACCAACCCGGCTGACCATATGTCGCAAAAAGAAACAAAGAAGGGCTACTTGCACTAGCAGTGGCATCTTGGTCATAAATCAATACCCTTTTTGCATTTATCCACAAATCATCGTTAAATTCGCTTAATTTTGCACTACCAATATCTAATGTAGTAAATCCTGTAGTAGGGTTTTGTGAAGAAGCTCCACCTATTCTTATATCAACTTTATTAAAAAAAGCATCTCCATCTGCTTCTACCTTCCATCCAGTATTTGCTGAATAGTTAGCTGATATTGTTCCTCCAGAATCTATTGATATATTTCCAGCAGATAAATCTGTTGAACCTATTGTCCAACCACCAATAGTTCCAGAGGTTGCAACCATAGCTCCAAGGGAATCAACAGTAAATGTTCCGCTACCAATATCTATTGTTCCACCAGTTATATCAGAACCAGATAAATCACCAGTAAAAGTACCACTAGCTCCAGATATACTTCCTGTAAAACTACCACTAGTACCGGATATGCTTCCTCCAGTTATTACTGGAGCAGATATAGAAATTCCAGAAGATAGTGTACCTGCAAAGGTACCAGAATTAGCAACCATGTTACCGTTAGCATAAACATAAAAAGGTGCTTCTGAACGAGTTGTTGCGTCAAAAGTTTCTCGGTTGGAACCTAACCAAAGGTTTCCGTTGCTATCTACATGAAATCCGTCTGCTACTGCCATTATCCTAGATGTATCTCTCCAGCTCTAAGTGTACCACGGAACTCTCCGCCCTCGAACTCTACTGTACCGTCTGACTTTATAACCCAACCAGCAGTTCCAGATACATAGTTATTACTTCTTATTGTTCCCAATACAGGGTTTGAAGAATCTGTAGTATCTGTATCTATAATAATTTCTTTACCACTAATAGTTCCTGCTGTTATTTTTCCAGCTTCCAAACTATTTATCTTTGCACTAGTAACTGCTAAGTCTTCAATCTTTGCTTCTGTAATAGCTGCATTTGAAATAAATGCCGTATTAACTAATTCTTCTGTTACTTGTCCAGCTGTAGAAGCTGTTGATTCATTTCCAGCAACATCAACTGCTGTAACTTTATAGTATGCAACACCTTCTGTTGTAGAGGGAAAATCTCCGATAGCAGGTATTCCCAAAGTAACATGAGCTGATTTAGCTTCTATCTGTCCTACTAAGTTGCTTGAACTAATTGTGAAATTAGAAGTTGTACCTCTATAAACATTTAAATGGTCTATATCAACAGGTAAAGAAAAGTTAACTGGAGAACTAATTGAGTTACCATTTGCATCTTTAGCAGCACCTAAGTTATGTTGTATCTGCACACGAGTGGGGTTAGCTGCAACTGTTCCAAAAGTACCTGTAGGAGGTAAAGGCTCTGGTGGTATTGTAGCATCAGAAGGCATAGCGACAGCTGTAAGAACTGAGAAGCCTCCAGAAAATCCAGAGTTATCTATTGCTGCAACTCCAAACTCGTATGTATTTTGTGAACCTAAACCTTTTATAACGGCAGCAGTAGTTCCAAATTCTATAGTCAGATATTCGTAGTCAATAACTTGATTATCATTTTGGTCAATTAAATTATTACCATCGCTATCAGTTACCTGTCTGTACCTAACTCGATACATATTACCATCAGTAATTCTTGAACCATCTGTGTTTGTTGGCTCTACCCAGTTTAATTTAGCAAAGGCAAAGGGTCTTCCTGTGCCGTCTTGATATGTTCCTGTAGCTGCTGAAAATCCTGTTGGAGCATCTGGTACAGTAAACTCGTTAGTTCCACCTACAGAAATAATAGAAGCAGAACCTCTTAAATCTTCATTAATGTTTTTAGTTGTAGAACCTACTTCTATCTGTGTTACTCCAACTTCAAATTCAATATAATCTGTTAAGTCAGTATAGCTTCCATTACCATCTCTATAAAAAACACCCATAGATTCTGTAATAGGAAAAGAAAGACCCATAACTCTAATTTTTATAGGATGTAATATTTGACCTTGATAAGTTATCTCGTGTCTATCTCTATTTTCTAATGTGGCATCTGTTGCTGTATCTTCAAATCCAACATCCGGGTCCCAAACAAATATAATGTCTCCAACACCTATATCGCCAGAAACATCATAATCTTCTAACCCAACATTTAAAGTTTTTTGTATTTTGTTGTATTCATTTAAGTATGCCTCTGCTCTGATATCTCGCAAAGAATCTGGTACATCATTTTCAGATAATATCTGTATTCTTTCTAGTTCATTTCCAAACAAATCTTTGTAAGGTACACTTTTGGCATCTGCTTGACCTAAGTTTATTTCTAGACCGTAGTTAGAAGCTATTAGTTCTACACGGCTTACATAATCTTCTGCATTAAACTCTGTACTTAAATCAATACCGGAATAACCCTGTATAGAAGGGTCTGCACCGGACATATCTCTTACAATCATTCCTTGTGGAGTATTATTCTCGTGTCCTGTAAATAAAGCTTCTGGAGGTCCTACATCAATTGTTCCATTATTATTCATTTTGAACTCTGCTCCAATTGCTACAGCTACATCTTTAAAAGCTTTATAAGCTGATTCCATATAATGTTTACCAGTATATTTTTTAGCTGCTGTTGTTGCTACAGGAGCAGATGTATCTGGTGTAAAGTCTGCTGTATAAAGAGCTGTACCTTTTACAATTCTAAAGGCATCTATGTATCCATTAAAGAAATTGCTACCTTGCGCTTTACCTATTTGCATTGCGTCTGAATTAACTCTTATATATAAGTCTGGTCTGTTTGCCTCTGTAATTTTTGTACCATTTTTAAAAGTTCTAAATGTTTGTCCTTGTCTTGTTACAGCAAAATGATTCCATTGATTTAAATCTATAGAACCCATACTTATGTTTAAGTCTTCTGTTTCGTTATAACCATCTCCATCATGTGTTGCTAAAAATGTATTATTACCACCAGATAATTTTCCTGCAATCCAAGGGGAGTATGTATCATTATTTCTAGCAGCAACAGTAGGATTAGTTCCTCCAGAGTTTCTGTATTCCCACCATTCGATTGTAAAATCTCTAAATGTTAAGTCAAGCTCTGGTCGGTCAGCAATTGTTACTACGCCATCTGTAGTTAAATTAAGACTTGTGCTTCCAAACTTAGCTTGGTCGCTAGATATATCAGAAGTTCCTACAAAACTAATTACTTGATTTTGTGTAAATTGAGAACCATCAGTAGTAGTTGTGTCTCCGTCAGTTCCTTCAAAATTTAAAAGTAAAACTGTATCATCGTAAGTTACCTCTGTAACAGTACCTTTTCTTACAGCTCTTTGTAGTGCATCCTCATCTCTAAGTAATCCATAAGGAGTTGATGTACTTCTATCAACAACATCATCTAGTGTGTCGTCAACATAACTTCTTACTGCACCGACACCTGCATTTCTAGCAAGGACCATACCACGAGAATCTGTATCTCCAAGATAAGCAAGAACACCTTTACCAGACACATCTATACCTTCTTCAGATATTTCTTGTGAAGTAACAATACCTACATACCTAGACATGTTTCTTATTTGCGTGTCTGTAAATTCTTCTGGGTTTATTCTTGTAGGAGTTAGAACAATATTACCCCAAGGCTCTATAGAGTTGACTACTGAGTTAGGAGTTGTTTCAAGATTAAGTAGTACATTAAATGTACCTGGAGTCATTAATTTTTCGTTTACGCTCATGACTTGATTGACCTTACATGCTCATACAAATAATCAAAATAAGAATCTCGCATATTGTCTGGAGTATTTTCTCCAGCAGCTGATGTACCATCTAAACAGTACCCAACAAATGCTTTCATTTGTGTAGCAGTAAGGTAAATCCCACCCTCGGTCAAATCTGAACTAAAGGTGTTCGGCGAACCAAGAATAAAGAAGTTACCTTCTGAGTCATTTGTTGATGAAACTATATATCCAGTACCAGAGCTAGATGCTTCTGTTGCTGTTCTCTGTATTCTTATTTCGTCTGCATTTCCATAAGAATTAATAATCAAGCTAAAGTACCTTGACCCTCTTCTTAAAGAAACATCGAATGTCAGTCTTCCACTACCATCAGTATTTGCTTGCGAAGTAAATCTTACTGTACCGCACTCAGCATAATTTTTAATAATATTTACTGTATTCCAACCATCCCACTCTGTTTTAGATGTACCCTTTGATACCGCAAATTGTTTAGCACTTCTCCAGTCATCATTTTCCCAAACATAAATTGTAAATCTTGATTGAGTATTACTTTCGGTTAACTCCATCTTGACTAATCCATTTTCTATAACTGTTTGGTCAACATTGTCATTAGGACTTAGTAAGCCATTTCTTACTTTTCCATTAGTAGAAATCTTTACCGCACCCTTTAGATAATCTATGGGATTACACTCAAATTCTACATTATCAGCTCTTATGTTGCTACTACTAAAATAGTTAAGCGTAGTAGTTCCTGTTCCATAAGAAGCAATTCTTTGCTCTACATTCGGTGTTGTACCAGTTCCAACAGCAGGTATATGCACTGAAAAAGCTTGTGAAGGTACAGCAAAAAATTGAGAAGTTGTAGAAGTTACACTATGGTCATTATCTAGTAAAGCACCAGAAAATTGTGATTCAAATCTTATCTCACCTGGATTTCCTAACCAGTTTCCCATAATATTGTATTTTATACCTGCTCCACCATATCTTGTAATGTCTACACTCGCACTGTTTATCTTACAGTATCCTTTGAGTGTAGAATCTCCTGTGTATGTTAGAGGATAAAATATTCCATAATTAGACATAGAAGAAAGTTCATCTCTAATATATTTGACTTCAGCTAAATCTAATTGAGAAGTATTGGTGTGTGCTATTGTTCCACTTAAAGTAAATGTTCTTGATGTTGGGTCTGTAGCAAAATTTAAAGAGCTAGGTGAGGTAAAATTAAGATGACCTATTGTTATTTGATGTTCATTAGACATTAGCACATCTCCTTAGCTCTACATTTTTTGCAATATTTATATTGAGGACCATAAAAATACTCGCCGCAATTCCAGTCTGATTTACAAGCTTTTAAATAATGTTTTTCTTTGTTATCAATCATCTATTTCTTAAACCTGTTCCTGCACTACCTTCGTTTTCTAACTTAGTAAGTTCTTTTCTAATATTTATAGCAGCTTTTCTTGCACTTATTGGGTCAGCAGGAAGTCCTGTAATATTTACATTCATATTCTCTACTGTAACACCTCCATAGCTACCTCCTGTTTTATTTGAAAAAACAGATGTTCCACCCGGTGTTGACATAATAACTTCCGGTCCCATTTCTCCAACAACAGAACTTCTACCTACAGGAACATTTCCACCATAAGCATTATTAAACATGTTTTTAAAACGGTCAAATTCATATCCACCTGTAATGCCTTTATAGCCATCAGTATCAACAGGTGACTCTGGCATATTAAATGGTTTTACCTCAAATTTAGGTAAACTAAATTTTGAAAAATCTATGTTAGAAGTCATACCCGGATACATTCCAAAACCAGAATATGGGTTACTACTAAGGCTTACATCTGGTAATTCTCTTTGAGTTTTCATACCAGGATACATTCCGAAACCTGTAAAAGGAAGATTTTTCTTTGATGGTGGAACATATTTTGTTTCTGGTTCATATGTATGTAACTCACCAGCTGCTAACTTGTCTCGTGCAAATTCGTCATCAGATTGGTCTTGTAAATATTTGTCATCTACAATTGGCCTTTCTCCTTTGCCAGTTCCAGTATCAAAACCAGCAGATGAACCACTCATAACTTTATCTTTATATTGTTCTGCATAATCAACATAATCAATAAAAGCTGTAACACTTTCTTCCATAGAACCTAAAGCTGTACTTAACATTTCCTCTGGTATACCAATCATGGAAGCTATTTCTGATACTTTATCTTTAAAGTCTGGAAACTTTTTAGCTATGTCATCATATTTCACAGCATTTTCTGCTAATGTAATATTTAAATCTGCTGTTTTTCTATTAACATCTTCTTGCATTTTAGCAACTTCATCAGCTCTGTCTGTTGTAACATCTAACTCACTATTGTAATTTTCAATAGCACTTATTATTTCTGGCGATAAACCTTTTGCTCTTTCTTTAGCTGCGGTAAATTCTGCTTCTGCTATTTCTTTTTGTAGTTTAAGTAAATCTAATTGTTTTCCAGATATTGGTGTTTGCATTTCTGCTAAGTCTTCTCTAGCAGCATCTAAGTCTAATTGTTCAATAACACCCTGTTCTAAAGCAAGCTCTAAAAATTTAATTTCTTTCTTTTTATCTCTTAAAGATTTTTGACGGCGTTTGTCCATTTTATTATCTATTTGGTCTTGCATCTTTGCTACATTTAATTCCATTTGTAAAAGATTTATATTTTCTTTTTTAGTAACTACACCTTTTCTTCCGAATTCACTAATAGCTTCGTCTACTGCTGCTTTTGCCTCTGCAATAGTCAACTGGTCTTTTGCAGCATTAGTAATTGTTATATTATCAAAAACTAAATCTGCTTGCATATCAGATATTTCTTGTGTTAAATCTGCTATGTCTTCTTTAGCATCTGCAACTGCTCTTTCGTCATTTAAAATATCTTTTAATATATCTAAATAGTTTGCTCCTTCAAATTTTATTGTTTTTTGCATATCAGCTGTAACTCTATTAATAGCAGCAGAGCGTTCTTCTTCGCTAGTTTTATTTCTCTGTATGCCATATTGTATATGAAGTTCATTAGAAATTTCTGCCATTGAAACTTGGCCATCACCAAGTAGAGAGTTGTAGTCTTCATTACTGTCAATTAAACTATCATTCATTTCTTGAAGTAATGGTATATTGTTTTCTATACCAGCATTTAATATTGTTACAATTTTTCCTAAATTCTGTGCTTCTAAACCTCCGTCTGCTAAATCCATTGCTAATGCTGGGAAACCTGCCTCTAATATTTGAAAAACTCCTGTAGATAAAAGAGTATTTAAATCTTTTACTTTTTGACTTCCTTTAATAAGTTCGTCTATGTCTATTATTTCTGGACTTTCTACTTCACTTAATAATTGATTTATATCTTGTAATGGGTCTAACGCGTCTATAAAAGCTTTTTTAATATCTTCGCCTTTATCTACAATATTTTCTAATTTATTTTCTTGTATGTCCAATAAACCATTAACAGCTTTAAAAACAATTAGTGCAGCCTCTGGATTTGTATTAAAAGTAGTTTCCATAATCGGTTGGAGTCCCTCTGTATCCGCAGCCATTGAGTTATATTCGTCAAGCATGTTTTTTCTATCTTGAATTATCATATCTGATTCGGCGTTTATATTAAGAAGTCTTTGTGATACCTCTTCAAATCCTCTCATTGTTGGTTCTTGAGCTCTTAATGCAGCTTTATTCGCATCAGAAGTTTGAAATACACCTGTATTTACTCTTAATAATGTAGCAAAATATTGGTCGGCAAGAGTATTTAGAATTTCTCCTCCGTCTCTAATAGCGTCTTCATTTCCTGAGAGTTGACTAACTAAAAATTGTGTAAGTGTATCAAAATCACTTTCTAATATTGCTTTAGCAGTATCTACATCAATATCAAATTGTTCTGCAAAACTATCAACAGGATTTATGTCTTTTTCATTAAGTACACCGCCTCTAAATGTTTTAAAGGGGTCTATATTCTGTAAAAGTTCGCTAATTTCGATAGAATCTTTAAGTCCTTTATTAAAAATATCAACTAACTCTACAGATTCATCCAAACCTAAATCAACTTTAAATTTTGGAATATTTAAAAATGCTCTGTTTGTTTGATTTTCTATTTTTTCCATAGCTTCTAACACTGCTTGTTGTTCTTTAAGTACAAGTTTATATTCAGCAGACATTCTTGAGCCAAATGGAGAATTAGCAGCTTCTTCTCTTAGTACATTTAAGCGTTCTTCTAATTTTCTTGCTTTATCTTGCATAGGAACTAACGATGCTAATCCTTTACCATATGCTTCGGTTGCTCTTCTTGCTTTAACATTTGCTCCTTGATTTACTAAGAATGCAGTAGTAAGAGCAGCAAGAGCTATTAAAATAGGTCCCATATTTACCAGCACAGTTTTCATAGCTACTGCAAGTGCTGCTTGAGCTCTTGTAGCTCCATTAGTCATTAAAGTTGCAAACGATAATCCTTTAGAATATGCCATCATGCCTACACCAGCCTCTAGAGCTGCCATTTTAATATTTATAAAAGCACCAATAGTTAAAGCAATAACACCAAATAAAGTAGATAAAGTACCTACTAGTGCTACGACACCCTTACTCATGCCACCAGTTCCTTTTTCGCTATCTTGTAAAGACTCTGATAGTCCAGTCATTCCTGCAACTATATTTTTAAGTGCTGGTAAAAAGAATTGTCCCATTTCTATTCTAAGCTCAGTAAAAGAGTTTTTCATTAATTTGATTTGCGATTTAGCAGTCTCGAATCTTTTGTTTGCTTCGTCTTGTAACGCTACATTTAAATCGTAAGCAAGGTTTGCTGTATTCAATGTGTCAGATAACAAGTCTCCTGCCTCAGAAACTGCTAACAATGCTCTAATAGTTCTTTGTTGTTTGAGACCCAACTCTTCTAAAATTTCAATAACATTTCTACCGGAATCACCAGCGTCTTTTAATGCAATGAGGAAAACATTCAAAGCTTTAGCAGGGTCGTCTGTAGCTAATGTTTTAAATGATTCAGCTGTCATTCCAGTTACTGAGGCAAATGTATTTAATTCTTTATTACCGCCTTGTGTTGCAAGAGTAATAGCTTGGAATACACGAGCCATAGCTGTACCACCAGCTTGTGATTGAACACCAACTGCTTGTAGTGCAGTAGCAATCGCTAAAGTATCCGCAACTGTTGCCCCAGCTACTTTAGCACCTGCTGCTAATCGTAATGATGTAGAAAGTATTTCATCTTCAAGAGCTGCGAAGTTGTTACCTAAATCAACTAATGAAGAAGCTAAGTTAGATACAGACAACTCAGAAAGTTGGAAAATTGTTTGTAAACGAGCAAGAGATAAAGCAGCTGTTTCTGTAGAAAGTCTAGTTGCAACACCTATTTTTGCTATAGTATCAATAAATATAGGAAGTCCGCCAGTAGATATACCTAACTGACCACCGAGCTCACCAATTTGATTTAACTGTTGTGTAGCAATAGGTATTTCTGTTGCTAGTTTTCTTACTGATAAAGCTAATCTATCAAAGTCAGAATCACTAGCGTTAACTGTTTTCTTTATACCAGCAAATGAATCTTCAAATTTAGAAGCAGCACCTACTGTGACTAACATAGCTGTTCCTAAACCAACTATAGCTCCTACAGCAGCTCCAACTCCTGCCGCAGCCATAGCTCTACCTGTAGATGAATAAAAAGCACCAATTGTTTTGGTGAGGTCACTCATCTGTTCTTTTACGGCTTTATTTGCACCGTCTATATCTACTTTAAGGGATAGAACTAAAGGTTGTACACCAGAACTTTTTTTAGCCAAAAGAACCTCCAGTTTGGTTCATCATATCGTTTAAAGATATTGTATTTCTCACTTTATTTTGCCTTCTGTGTTGTTGTTGTAAAGCTTCTTTAACTTTAGATGTGTTTTTTCTATCTTTTTTAACAAGTTTTCCTTCTTCAGTAACTTCTAATTGTCTATTTTGAAGTATTCTAAAAAATATTGATATATCTTGTGGCATATAAGCAACTAATCGTATGAATTTAGGCCACCTTACATCTAAAGGTTCTTCTATATGATAAAAACGGAGGAAATCTGATTCAATCGGACCCCAGAGTTCAATTATGTCTTCGTAGGTCCAATTTATTTTGGGGAGTCTTCGTCTCCCTCAGAGTCTTCAACTTCTCCTACTACTTCTGTACCGGCTACTTGTAGACCGTATTGTTCTAGTAAATAAGTAAGTAAGTCGTTCATTTGGTCCCATGTGATACCATCCTCTAGCATCTGGTCAAAATTATCTTGTCCAACCAATGATGCAATCCATTCTGGAATCATATCTACTGGAACTGATTCTTCTCCTGCGTATCTCATCTGTGCAAGAACTGTTCTCGCAGGTAAAGTAGCAGGTAAATCGTATGTTTTTCCTGCTACCTTAATCTGCAATTTTTCTTTTTTGTCGGCTTTATAAGCCTCGTCAAAGTCTTTTACCACTATCTTAATCTCCTATCTTTAACTATTTTAGTTAATATCTAATTCGTCAGTGTCGTTTCTATTTTCGACAACTTTGAACAAGTAATATGAACCACCAGAAGAACCAACATTTAAAGTTGTGTCTGGAACAAGAACTTTAAATTCTGTTGCCAAAGTCACTTTATTAGGTGCCTTCTGATGAGCCATTGCGAAAGAACCAGTATTCACTGCTCGTGGAATCTGGAATTGTCTATCGCTACCTGCTTGTCCATCAGTATGTAATACAAGAGCATACTCTGTAAAGGAGTCTGTTGTTGGTGGAAGATACTCAAAGTATCCGGAAGCATAACTACCAGAACCATTGTCTGTTGTTGTACCGCCACCCATTGCGACTTCTAAGTTAGAGAGAGAAGCTTGCGCTAATTCTCCTGTGAGTCTTACTTCTTGTGCTGATTTAAGTGTCTTGATAGGGTCTAATTCTTCTGCGACCATTACATCTTCAAAAGTTTTATCAACTTCTAATGTCCAGCCATCTTCAGAATATCCAACTTCATCCCAAGCTGGGGTCATGCCTGTGGCATTTACCCATGCTCCAGCGTTATCGCCTGGAAAGGCGAGTGAAGATGTTGTCCTATCTTTAATATAGAGAACGCCTGTACCTATTAATACTTCAGATATTGTTCCTGTTGTATTATAGCTCATTTGTTATCTCCTAACATATCTTATACTTATACTTATCAGCAGAGCTCTGCCGACTTTATAAAAAGTCGATTCTGCTTTGCCGGTTACTCTTCTTCAGCAATAAAGAAGTCTTCCACTACCTCCTCAACAGTCTCTTCGTCAGATTCTGTTGAATTGTCGATTGGTTCTTCCTCTATAACATCATCTGCAATCAAAACAGGTATGCGCTCCCCGCCTTGATTATATTTGTTATCTTTGAGACGCTCCCAAATATCGACCGGTGTTTCCACCCAATCATTTTGAAAAACAATTCCACTCTCAGTATCTCTGACAATGCTCTTGTTTAACAAAGGATTCATTTTAACTTTTATTTTTTTGTTACTCATATCAATCTAGTCCTCGATAATACATACTTAATGATAGCTCATAATGTCCTAATCCAGTTTCAGTCTCCTCAATTCGACTAGGCATTTCTGGTATATCAAATCCATAAATCACTGCTTTTGTTGAAGTTGTTGAAGTGTGTACAATAGTTTTTCCAGTTTTAAAAGCAGCTTCAGCTACAGCATTTGCTAATTGTAAAGCAGTTGCATAGTCTGGTTGTGAACCGGAGCCAGAACCCCATCTTCCGGCAAAAGCATTTACATTTATAACTATGTTTCCTATAGAGGCATCACCTTGTGGACTTAACATTGTTCCACCGGCAACAAAAAATGTTAGGAATGGTAAATCTGCGTTTCTAGGTAATCTTGTAGCAATTCGTGTTCCACAAACATTTGTAATAACTGGTGTGTTCACAGCCCACTCTCTAAAGATAATTTCTCCATCTGGTGGAAATTTCATTGCTTGATGTGGATGCACACCTACTTTTTTTATACCCATTGTGAGAGTATTATATCATTGAATTTAGAAGTCACCTATTTCTTTAAGTAGTGTCTGAATGTCTAAATCTGAAAATATATTTTTAGCTAGTTTTTGTTGTTTAGTCTGCTCTATGCGTCTTTGTTTATCTGCCTTAACAGTACCTCTTTTTCTTCGCAGATTAACCTTTGCACTTCTTCCTTCTGGAGATAACTTAACACTGAAGTCATACACTTTATCTAAGTATTCAGCTCGTCTATGTGATGACTTAACATTACCTTGTGAAGTATTATATTGTTTAAATAATCTAGCATATCGTTCAGCATCATCACGATTTCTTTCATCACTAACTCTACTTCTACCCGGAACATTTCTTATTGCTTTTTCTATCTTATCTACTACTCCTTTATTAAAAGATGAGGTAAGACCACCATTTCTAACATAAACATCTGCTGCTTTTTTAAGAACAGCGGCAGAGTCTCCTTGTCTTGTACGAAAGCCAAAAGAAAATGCAAATTCTTCTGGTATTTGTTTTACACCTATTGCATCTGATAGTTCTTTAGAATAAAATCCTCCATGAGACATTTCAACTCGTGGACCAGGTATTTTTTGGTCCATAAAGCTTAACTGTCTTGCACCTTGTCCTCTATCAAATTGTAAAGCTCGTCTAAACTGTTGATTAGAAGTTTTATTAGTAAATTTATCTGCATAACCTGTCTTTTTAGATTTTGCTGTTTTTCTTTTAGCTCCCTTTAACCAATCCCCATAATATCTTGACGCTGGGCTTGTTAGAATTGCTTGCTGAACCATAACTTTTTTACTAGCAGTCATTGCAGCTTTTTCCGCAGCTCTATGAACAAAAAAGGTTGGTTGAATAAAATGATTATGTGGAATGTAACTATCTAAAGGTTGACCAGTTTCTTTCATAATTTTATTTCGTTTATCTACATCTGTTACATCTCTTAACTTTTGTGCATAAATAGGATTTCCATCTTTGTCTCTATTTAAGGCATGCTTTCCTTTCATTTTAGATGGGTACATAACTGGTATATCTCCACCATATTCAACTGCCCATATCCAAGGAAATCCTCTCATGTCTCCACCTATTGCAACTTCTCCATAGAAAAAATGGTCAACTCTAGTACCTTTAGTTGCTCTTACATTTTGTAAATTAACACTGTTTAATAAAAACTGTCTTGCTAGTCCTGGTTGCTTAAAACCAAATATGTCTCTAAATTCTTTTTTCCCTTTATCATTTCTATAAGCTATACTCATTTTATTCCAAGCTTCTACATCATTCATTAATTTAGTATCAAGTTTATTTTCAAATCCTCTTTTACCTATTAAATACTGTCCCGAAGATACATCTGGAGCCATAGCTAATATATTTCTGTAAGCTGTTAATAAAATTTTTTGAGCTTCTTTTTGTACATCAACATTTTTTCTAATAGCCCAGTTTGTTTTAGCACCGTCAACTTTACCAGTAGCAGTAGTTTTATTAGTTAACTTGGAAATTGCATTGTCTATAGGGTTTCTTTTACTTAACTGTTTACCTAATTGAATACGCATAGCACGAGAAGCTAATGGTCCAAGAGATGAACCTAATCCAAAACTTCCAAAAGGTCTTGCAACAGCATCTATTGCTCTACCAGAAAGAGAACCAGAAGCAATACGAAGAGTTCTACCAAATTGTTGCTTTACTAAACTTCTATTAGGGTCTTTATTTTTATTAAAAAAGGCATCTAAGTTACCTAACCAACGAGCTACGGGATATGCTAAATTTCTTTGATTTGCTAAACCTTGGGCTAATCTTGTTCCGGCTAATCCGGGTACAACTCGTGCGGTACCGGCAGCTTTACCGTATTTATATAAAGCAGTTCTAAATACATCTGGAGCATTTGAACCGGATTTTAGTCTTTCTTCGCGTTTTTTAGAATTATAAACTTGACCCATTATTTAGCTACGAATGTTTGAAGCATCTTATAACACTCTACTCCATACCTATCTAACAAAGGTTGAACAAATGTAATTTCATGATAGTTACTACCTCTTTTAAGTCTATCTCCTGGAGTAACTGATATACCTTTTTCTATAAATACATTAAAAGATTCAACTGTAGTATTTCTACCTTCTCTATCTTCTTCTGCACCTAAAGATTCAAATTTACATTTAACATTTGTATATGTATTTGCCCAGCTAGCACTAGGTAAACCTCGTTCGTCAACAGTGGTGTCCGAAACGGTTTGTATAGTTGCTGTTTCTGGTAAAAATCTATGTGGTATCGGCATACCTTAACTTTACATCAGAAATTTATAAAAATTGGTTTAGTAAATCACTCATCATAAACTCTTTATACACAATGCTATATAACATTGCATTCTTACCTAATAAGTGTGGGTTGTGACCTAACTGAGTACTGTAGTCTTTTATTATTGTTATAATTTCTAAAATTACAGTATCATAAATTTTAAGAATTTCATCAAAGTCTTTAGACCATCTTGCACTTCTATCTGGGTTAAATATAACAAAAGAACGAAAACCATTAAGTAGTACACATAAAACTGCTTCATGTAATTTATAATCTAATTTTTTATCTAATATCTCTAAGCTATAAGCTTTTTGTTTATACTTAGTTGTAAGACCTAAACTATTTAAACTTCCTCTTTTATTTGGCCACAATTCTTGTGTCTTAAAATTAATATAATCATGCAAGTAAAGTATATCTTTAACTAAAGGTCCAAATTGAGCAAAGCTAGAAGGATTTTTTTTGTATACTTCTTTTACCTTTTGCTTATTCCAATATGAGTCTGTTGGTTGATTGCTAACATCTGCGTCATAGTAGTTATTTCTTAAAAGATTTATATAACATAATACATCTATTGAATCTATTTTGTCTTTGTAATCAGTTTGTTCAACAATTTCTTCAAGCCAATACAATTCTTTTTTGGTTAAATTAACTTTATTGTCTAGAGAAATTTTGCTATCAAGAGATTCTGTCATGTTGTCACTTATATTTGTATTTTCTAGTACATGTATTTCTACTTTTATATAAGAGTGTTTAGAAATCTCTTCAGTAGTAAGTTCATTTATAGCTAAGTATAAATTAGCTCCATCAACAATTCCCTCATTTGCTAAATTTGTAATATTAAAAGCTACTCTTTGTCCTGTGTCTGATATTTCAACATCTTTACAAATTATTTTTATTCCTTGTGAATCTAAGTGAAAAGTTCCTATTTGTCCAAATTCTTGTTTTATATTTTTAATAACATTACTTTTATTTTTTTCGTTTATATCTACAGTATTACAATTTGGATGAATAGGTAAGCTTTGTTTTAGTCCTGGTCTGTTATATACAAACTCTCTGATTGGCACATACAGTGTTATTAAGTAATTATTTTTTTTAACAGGGTCTTGTAGTATTGAATAATTTTTATAGTGCAAAAAATATCTATTTTTACCACTCAGTACTTCTTGATTACCTTCATCTTTTACCACTTGTACTTCCTTTTTTTAAGCTTGGAATATTTTCTTTTAATATCATTACCCATTTTGCTAGGGTCTCCAGACCATTCTAAATCTCCGGATGTTTCAAATAATACATTTTTTGATATTTGTCTAAAACAGGTAAAAGAGCACACAGGACAAATAATTTCTGGCTCTTCAGTAATTTTGTGTTGTATCTCGTATAGTTTCTCACACTTCAAACACTTGTAATCGTATCTAGGCATTTTTGTTAATTATCCTATTCTTTTTTCTTTTTTTTCTTTTAGAAGTTTTGTGACAATCTTTACAAAATAATTTAAATCCATCTGGTGAATTAGGATTTTTAGCAAACTCTGAAGATTTTTTATCTTGTTTGCAAGACAAACAGATTTTCATTTTCTCATCACCTAACTGCTCTTTTTTTTGTTTTAGTATGTCTATACATTCAATACAAAATCTTGTTAGACCGTCTAAATATCTTTGGTTTTTTTTATATTCTTCTACAGGTTTCCATTCACGACAATATTTACATTCTTTTTCAATGGGGTCTTTTAAACTTTTAGCAGCTAATTTTTGTGCTTCATTAACTTTATCTGCTAATCCTTCTTCTTCTTCCATCCATGTTTTAAATCTTTCTAAACCAATAGACTGTTCTTCATAGGTTCTAGGAGTAGTAAGGCCACCACGACCAGTTTTAATTATTTCTAGTATTGCCTCAGCAGTTTCTTGATTGTATGCACCGCGTTGAGGTACACCAGATTCTATTCTTAATTGACGAACTCTTTCATGTGTAACTCCCCATTCATCTGCCCACTCTTGGAGCATTTTGTTAGGGTCTGTTAAAAAGAGCTCCCTTGCCTCTTCCAAAGATGGAGCTTTTCTATGTACCATACTCTATTATACAAAGAATCTGCTTTTAAAAGGGTTTAATACAGCCATATCAGCTTGTGTTAGAACGGGAGTAAGACTTTGTATTACCACATCTCCGTAAGCAACATCATAGTCTCCTATTCTTTCAGTTATAGGAACATCAAATCTTGAACTAGAGGTATTGTCAGCTAAATGAGAGCCTACTTCTCCAGTATCTGCTTTTGCAGAAATTTGAAGTGCTGTCATAACCATTCTTGCTGAAGCTTTAGCAGAAGTAAATTTAATTTGTTCTGGAATGTTAGAAGATTGATAACCACCAACATAAGTGACTGAAATATTTTTAGGTTTTATACCAGACCATCTAACTACTATTCTTCTTAATCTACCGTTATCGTAATGAACATAATCTTTTTCATTGCCTGTAACTAATGTGTTTCCATCTTCAGTAACAGATGTTATAGAAGCAATAGGAATATGACGAAGAAATAAATCTTGTTGTTCATTACCGTCAAAAGTTTCTGTGTATGTAGCTTGTTCTACATCATGACCTAAATAACGCTTAATAGCAGCATCAACATAAGGTATGAAAGTATTTGTGACTGAGGATTCAACAGTTGAGTTTAAATCAACTTGAAGAAATTGCTCTACATCACTAACGCTACAAAGAGCCATTTAGGACTCCTTACTTGTTTTCTGTATCTTTTGGTTTTACAGCTTTGGTTTCTGGTGCTTTTTTAACAGATTTTTTCTTAGGAGCTGATTCTTTTTTCTTCTCCACTTTACCCCAACCTTGCTCTTTGAGCCATTCAGTAGGGTATTCTTTACCTGCTTTAGCAATAAGAGATGCTCCGGATTTAGGAAGTTCTGCTAAAGGACCTTCCCAAATGGTACCATCTTTTAATTTCCAAATGCTTTTTTGTGGTTTTGTATATTCTGACATAATGTTTATATTCTACCTTATAAAAACAAAAGAGCCGGTTTTACCCGGCCCTCTTGAAATTTCGCTACTAACGAATATTACATATTTGTTAGTTTATGAAAAGCTGCTTGCCTGTAAACAGGGAAACCGACTCTCATAGTAGCTCTGATTGCTAATTGATTCTTTGTAAAGAAATCGCTATGTGAATCAGATACGGCTATTTCCATACCTTGTCTCATAACGACATTAGCTGCTTCGCCACCACCGAATTTACCAACAAGTACTGTACCTGCGGAAATTGCGGTTGTAGGAACGACTTTTAGTCCCCAGATTTGTGCTGAAGGACCTGCGCCCATTCCACCTGCTGCTACGAAAAGTGGTGACTTTTCTGTATATCCAGCGGATGAAGTTCCTGCAAAGTCAGCACCAACTGATGTGACAATGTCATTCCAGTCATTAGGATGCATAATAATTGCATCTGGTTCTGTGAATGCGTTGACACGAATGTCAGTGATTGCTCCGTAGATAGCTCCAATTTTTCCTAAAGTTCCTGCATAGGAGCTAAAGTCTGTGCTACCAACACTAGATTTACCAGCGTCCAAGATTCCTTCTAAGTTTGGAGCAGTACCGTCTCCACTAAGGAGTTGGCTGTCCATACGAAGTCTAATCATTGTTTGAAGTCTAGAGTTCAAGTAACCTTGAATACCAGATTCGTCTGCTAATAATTCATCTGTAACTGGGATGAAAATACCCATTTTACGGATTGCTTCTGTTTGCTCTGTGAAAGCCAATGCTGCTTCACCGACTGCTGCACCTTCAGCAGCTTCAGCTGCATTGTTTGTGAAGGTTGTTTCTTCTAAGTAAGAGAAACTGTTTTGGTCTGTGTTTATTACATCAAATAATGATATAACAGCATTAGGGTCTCTAAGAGATGTCTCCAAGATTCCAGGTTGTCTTAAGACTTCCGGTGGATATCCTGTAGTTGTTAGTGATGTTTTTGTCTCAACTTTTGAGTCAACACCTTTGACACCATTTTGCATATAATTTTTATATGCATCTGTGTCTACAAATTGCTCGCCAACAGATTTTGCTTCTACTGATACACCAGCTTGTGGCATTTCAGATACTGGCTTTGAATCTTCTGTAAGAGCCTTTTCGTTTTGAGCTTTTTTCTTCTCAATTGAAAGGTCTTCTACGAGTTCAGCAAGTTCGTCATTTCTTGACTTAATTTCCTCTTTTTGTTCAGAGGTGTACTTGCCGTCTTCGTTAGCTTCAAAGACAGATTTAAGTTCTGTTCTCTTAGCAGCAACTTGGTCCATGAGTTCGTTAATTTTACCCATTTTTTAGATTCTCCAATCTATATTGCTTATACTTCTTCTATTTCTTCGACTAGGGATTCAGCGATAATCTGCTGAGCCCTTGCCCACTCTGCGTCAAATTCCTCATCGTCAGATGAATCAGTGTTATCTTCTGGAGTTTCTTCTTCTTCAACCTCAGATTCTGGTTCTTCTTCAACAGATTCCTCTGCTGGAGCTTCTTCCTCAACAGGAGCTTCTTCTGTTTCAACATCAATAGTATCAACTGAAGCTTCTGCCTCTTCGGTCAGTTCATCTTCCACAAGTTCTTCTTCTATTTCTAACTCCAAAGCACCCTCAGTTCCGACATCTCCGATGAACTCATCAATCTCGGTCCAAGCATCGTTCAAGTCGTCTGCGACTGCACGAAGTGCTTCGGTGGCTTTAACACCTAATTTCCTACCATCTTCGTCTCGGAGCATAGCTATTGCTTTAGCTCTTGCGACTAAGTCATCCAATGCGGCAAGCACATCTTTGACTTCATCAGAGAAAGGTTTGCTTCCTTCTGAAATTTCTAAATCTTCGTCTGATTTTTTTTCATCATCATATTCTTTCATACAGTTACCTCCATTACCATATTTACACTCGCCTTTACCTTTAGCACCAGATTTTTTACCATCTTTAGCACAAGGACCACCTTCGTGATATTTGCAAGACTTCATTTCTTCTTTGTCATCTCCATCACTCTTAGAACCACAGTTGCAAGCACAGGTAGAAGAAACTTCAACTTCTTCTTCTCCACTTTTTTCTTCTGTAATTTCTTTAAGTAATTCTGTGTTGGACTTTATAGCAAGAGTATATGTATCTTGATTAGCTCCAACTAAAACAGGAGAGACTTCGTAAACTGTAAGGTCTTTAAGGTATCTAGCGTCTGTTTCACCATTTTGTGTTTCTGCTTTAGCAAACTCGGAATCGTTTACTTTATAGCCAAAAGACCATTGTTGCATATCGCCCATATTTTTTACAAGATTATAAGCTTCTTTACCAGACTCTGTGTCCATAAAAAATTCGCCTTTAAATACTGCTTTATCATTATCTTGTGCGATTGTACCTTTACCAATAGGCATGTCCCATTTGTGAGACCAAACCATAGGTACTTGATTATTTTTAAAACCAGATTTGACAGCTCCCGGTACAACAACATCTCCGTCACTGTCAAGAGAGTTGAACAAACTGAAAACTGCTTCGACTTGACCAGAGTCTTCTTTTAACTCTATATCAATATTTTTAGATTCGTTATTCATACATCCTTCAATCTTAAATTGTACAATAGATTATTCAGATGTGCGTCTTAACTATTTTATACTATGTTTTAGGGATTTAGTTTTTTATTATCTGAAGTCTGATATTATTTTGAGTTTTGAAATAAGAACTTTTACACTTCTATCTGTTTTCTGATGGTCACCATTTTCTAAACGAGCCCATACCATGATAGTTGCTTCATCATCACTTACTGATG
>Ga0181410_1000368_pt1 | contig 20341 bp, 9 predicted proteins | sample 33SPOviralmetaG_FD_130112 | JGI IMG/M metagenome (GOLD analysis project Ga0181410, IMG submission 130112) | Marine viral communities from the oligotrophic San Pedro Time Series (SPOT) site, San Pedro Channel, CA, USA - 33 SPOT_SRF_2012-06-20 | ecosystem: Environmental > Aquatic > Marine > Strait...
GATTACTTAATAATTTAGCAACCTCTTTAATTTTTATTCTAACAACCTTACTAGCTATTTGAGTAGTAGTTTTTAATAAATCTTTTTGTAATTTTTTTGTTTCTAATATAATATATTTTTTTAACTTTTCTGAATTAGTTACATTATTAATATATTCTCTTAAAACTTGTTTTTGTTTTAATGATAATTTAGAATACTTTTCATTAAATTTATCAATGATCATTTTTGATGCTAATATACGTATATCATTATTTTCTGAAACTAATGTAGTCTTAGCTGTTGGCTTAGGTTTTCTTTGTATATATTCCACTACCTGATATTTAGTTTCTATATAATCCTTAGGATCATCTGCTTGAGCATATTCAAATAATTTATAAACTGAAGCATGAATTTTATAATCATGTACTCGTGATTTGAAAAATTCTTCAATTACAAATTGAGATTTTATATTTTTTATTAAATTATATTTCTCACGTTTTAATTGAGATTCATTAATATTTTTTCTAGCTGTAATAACCGCATCTACAAATTCTATAGACTTTTCATTCATGTTGAATGTCTCTTCTTTTAGAGATCTATAAAGTTTTAATTCGTTTGTTAGTTCCGAATTTTTTGTAAAGTGTTTTTTGATAATATTTAATGCCGGGGAGTTCTTGTTAGACATAGTATCGCTTGCTACCTGTCTTACCAATAGTTCGAAAACTAATCCGGTATTTTTTACTTTCGAGTGTTTTAATCCATTCATTGAAGCATCCTAATAGTCTACATGTTTTAAATAAATATGTATTGATCCGTAATTCATATCATTATATTTCATTTAATTGATCTTCATCTAATAATGTACCATTATCATTATTATGATCAACTGTATTTAATGATTCGTTTAATATTGCATTTTTTGGTGTTTGTTGTAACTGATCTAGAGATGATATAAATGACTTGACCTCTAAACTTAAAGGATTTGTCTTTCTATATGTGTGTTGTAATGGATTTTTATCAGTTGCAAAAGTACTACTCATATCTTTAGCTCCTAATGGATCTCTTCCAGCAACCGCTGCATCTAAATTAGTTCCTGGCTTTTTCGGAGCGCCAGGTCCAGCAACATGTTCTTGTTTTTCGCCAGGCAATAATTCTCCTTTAGTAGCTACATGCATTGAAGCTATATCATGCGGTGTCCCAAAACTCATATTAGTCTTTTTAGGATCATTGCCTTCTGCTTTAATTTGTTCTTTTCTAAAGTCTGCCTTAATATCTTGTATAACTTGGTCTTGTTCTGCTTGCCATTCACTAGGACTCATATTAAAAATATTTTCATAAATATACTTTTCAGAAAATAATGTACTATCTTTCATATTTGTAGCTAAACCAATCTTATCATTAAATATTTCTACTTTTTGTTTTTCATAAACTATACTTGGACTAGTTAAGTTTAATGAAAAATCTATTAATTCTTCATTTTTAAATCCTTGAGAATATAAATGTACAATTGCAATTTTAGTAAGTTCTGATACAAATATTTTTTGTATTCTTTCTATGGTTCTTGCAAATCTAACATCTTCTGCTGCTAAGGTAGCTTTACCTTCTACTCCCTCATCATATCCTAAAAATGCTTTTGGTATTTTTAAAGCTGCCATTTGCTTGTTACGTAAATATTCGATATCTTCAATTTGTCCATCATTAGATAGACCTGGCAATGATTCAATAGATGTTCCTGACTCTCCACCTCTTACTGGTAAATAATAATCTTCTAACATGTTTTCCATATTAAATTTAAGATTATATTCTCCGGTCTTTTCATCCATATATGGGATCTTTTTCATTTTATCAATGATAGTTCTCATATGAGTATCTACTTCAGCTGGTGGTATATTACCTACATCAATTTTAAAGATTCTTCTCTCGGGCGCTCTCATTATTCTATTAATAAGCATTGCATCCTCCATAAGAGTTAATTGTTTAAATATTTTTCTAGCAGGTTCAATCATTGATTTGCCATATGGTAAAAAATTTGTATCTGATAACAATCTAAAATGTGCAATTTCGTAATTATTAAATTCGGACGAATTTTGACGGCCGCCAGATGAATATGCCATATGAGATCCTTCTAATGTAAATTTATATGCATATGGATTTTGCTCATCATATCCTTCATCTCTACGTACTTCATATGATGATAACGGAGTAACATTAACTATACCAATATCATCTTCAATATCTAAATGTAAATAAAAATCACCATATTTACAAGCATTTCTAATCCATGGCCATAAATTATAATCTATATTAAGTATATCATTAAATAAATTTTTCAATACTTTTAAAATTTCATCATTTTGTGTTGATATAGTTAATGTGTCGCCTTCTGTATCTTTAACTGTACATTCATCTGCGTATATATCTAATGCCGATGCTAATATTGGATCCATATCCATTGCTTCGTAATCAGAAAATAATTCTAATTTAGATTGATGAAAGTTCATTGTTTGATTATAGCCGCCATATCCAGATTGTCCTCTTTGCAATCCTGAAAATCTATCTATATATGAATTTGAAACTGCACCATCGGATTGCAGTTTATTAGTATCAACTACTCGTAAACGATTCTTTGAAATTCGTCTTACTATTACGTTAGTTGAAAAGAGGCGACCTAATCGAGCTCTTAATGATGTATTTGCCATATCAATTTTTCTTTTTATATAAATATCTTGTTAATCTAAAAGCCAATTTAGATTTTCCTTATCCTTACCAGCTTGCATTTGCCATGATTTATTTTCATTACCAGTGCCGGTATACATTCCACTAGACTTACCTAAGTGGCCTATTGCCTTTCTAGATAGATCTATACCTTGTTGGTGTAATCTTAATGCAGTATCTCGTACCCATAATGCAATTCCAAATGCCATAATCAAATCATCATTATAGCCTCGTTGTGCTTCTGCTCTTTGCCCATTCCATATAAATACATACATTTCATCTGTTAAACGTTTACTTCGTATGATTGGAGATTTTTCTCTAAAGTATGTTTCTATTTTTGAAATAATTAATGGTCTAGTACGTGATGTTGTAGAAAATCCTGGGACTTTCTGTGATTTATTTTTTAAATCATAATTTTTAGCTAAATGGACATCTTCATCTATATATGCATCTTGTTTGTAAGAATAATATAAATTTTCATATCCTTTGTCGATCGCAACCTGTAATACTGCCCATCCTATATTCGCATTTTCAATTACTAGTAATGCATTGTTCCATTCTGTTGCAATTGTTACTAACATATTACCATATTCGGTAGTACCTAATTTTCCTTTGTATTCTGCTACTTGAGTCATTGATTCAATTTCTAATACATGAAATGCCGAATAATCTGCTCCATCTCCTCTAGCAACATCTGCTACAACCGTATATGCCTTTGTATAATTTGGATAATCCCATATCCAATAATTTCCATCAAAGCCTCTTTTTTCTTTTGGTTCTTGTATATATGTTTGCTCATACCATTGTATAATAGGCCCATCTACTACTGTATGGCCGGATGAGATAAAATCACAATCACATTCTTGTGCCGCGGCCTTTTCTCCTAATAATTGAGTTTGTTCATCTCTCCAAGCTTGATCACGTTCAGGATGTACTGTCCAATGTAATTTGATTGCATTAAATCTTCCACCAGACATAGCATCATTCCATGTTTTATGAAATAAATTTCCAGTACCATTAGGAGTAGATAACATTATAGCTCCTCCACCTGTTGCTAATGTTTGTTGTGCTGCGGTCCATATTTCATCTATACGATCTATAAATGCGGCTTCATCCATTACCAATAATGATAACGCTTCTGATCTACCTGCATCTCCTTTTGAAGATATTGCTTTAATTTGCGAACCATTTTTAAATCTTAATGAAAGTTTATTATCTTCTACACTTTTACCTTTTAACCAACTAGGCAAATTATCATGCATCACTCTTACTTTTGTTACTAAGTTTTTTGCAACATCTTGTTTAGTTGCAATAACTAATACGTTGTAATCTGATTTAAATAACATACACCATAGTGCATATCCGGCTGATAATGTTGATATACCTAATTGTCTAGATTTTAATATTATATTATATCTATGATCTTTTAGATCAGTTAATGCTTCTTCTTGAAATGGATATAAATTAAAAAACATCTTGCCTTTAGTAGGATGTTGTATAATACAATATTTACGCATGAAATGTACAGGGTCAACTGCACATCGCTTGTATTCTTCTTTTACTATTTCTTTTAGGGATTTCTGTGCCATTTAGTTAAATATATAAAAAATTATAACAAAATCAAAATAATTAAGGCAATAATTCCACCGCCTCCGACACCAAATAAATTTCGTTGTTTCTTGTAATGTTTTGTCTCATCTTTAGCAACAGCTATCTGACCATCTTTTAATTTCATTACTTCTGTAATAACATCCATTTCATTTTGAAAGTTTGATTCTTTTAGTTTATATGATGATATAATAGTATCTTTTATTGCTAATTGTTTTTCTAATGTTTTATGTATTTGACGTTCTATAACTATCTGTTCTTTCGCAAGATCTCCGATTTCCAAATCTTGTATTACTTTATGCATTAGCCATTTACTAACACAAACTATTGAATCATTTTGAGTATCTGTCTGAGAGATACTTGTTAACGTCACTGACAGTATAAGTATTAATATGTTTAATTTTTTTAGCATATTTCTTTTTTAATTTGTAAATTTGATTTGATTTGTTGACTAGAGTAGATTGTAACAAATTTAAGGAATCATTTAAATTGTGTATATTATTATCTAATGAATCTCGTTCGTGTTTATATTCTACAACTGTATTAGTTAAACTATCAATTTGCGATTGCAATACTTGTTCTCTTAAATCAAATGTATTATCTTCTTTTTTATAAAAGTATGTATATGCAATAAATAAAACAATTGCAAGTGTAATAATAGAATATATATTTGGTTTAGTGTTCATTATTTATTATATCATTTAAAACTATATCGATGTGTTCTTTTAATTGTAGTTCAACGTCTTTTTCTAAACTTAACGTTGCATCATCTAATTTTTTATTGAGTAAAACTTTATCTTTGCCTAGTTTTTTTAACATTTGTACAGCTTTAGATTTAGATATGTCATCACCGGCATTTTTCCATGCAGTTAATTGTAATTGTATATCCTTTACAACTTTATCAAGTTCTTTGCCCATCTTTGTTATTTCTGATTTAGTTGCCATTTTTAGATTCCAAGTTATTTAAAATTTCTTCTTTTAAAGATTGATAATCACTATCAATTTTTTTCATGTATGTTGATACATCTATATCTTCACTTCTACCATCAGCATTTTGCCAATATGTTTCTGTCACAGCTTTTTTTAATTCTTCTACTTCTTTATCAACATCTTTCATCCATGATTTAGCATTTGCTAACATTTTCTTTCTAGAATAGTCTTCCCATGCTTCTTTGCCCTTTGATCTGATCAATGTTTCTTCTTTGGTTACGCATGAAAAACATTTGCTATGAGAAAAATAAAATTTTAAATTTAAACGTTCTTCATCAACACCTTTCATTGGATTGCCACAACAAGGACAATTGTCAGGAGCATTTAATATTTTATTTATTTCTTCACGTACACTGTTTGCAGGAACTTTAGATCGAAATCCGTCATGTTGAGTTATTTTCCATACAGTTCCAGATTTAGGATCTGTTTCTTCCCATATATCACCGACTGCATGTACTTGATTTCTTTTAGCAGTTGCAGCTGCATCTGAGAAACCATGTGTTTTTCTTGTTTGTGATTTATGTGTTCCAGCAATCATTTGTTTGACTGCCTTAACGTTTTGTAACTTGTCTTCTGCTGCCATACTATTTATATTTTTTTATAGTTGTTTTAAGTGCTGATTTCATTCCATCAAAATCTTGTGCATTTACTCCCATTTGAGATAAAGCATATCCTATAGCTTTTTGTTTTTCTGTTCCTGTTAAACTATTAATTGCACTAAGAAATGTTTTTGCTCTATTAACTGCAGATGCTCCACCCAAATCTCTAGAAGTAACTCCGCCTTTAGCTTTTTGCATTTCATACCCGCCTTCAGCCTCTTCGATTGATTCTTCCGTTGCATTATCTGCAGATGATAATTGTCTTCCTACTCTAGATTTAATTGCTTCAAAATCTTTGGCAGATACACCTACATTTTGTAATAATGCTGTTAATAAATTAATCTTCTGAGATCTTGGTAATTTAGATACTCTACTTACATCAATCTTTTTTAGACCTTGATTTAGTGCAGCTTTTGCTCCGCCCAATTTACCTGATACAGATGACCCTACTTTAGATGTAAATGAATCAGGGGCTTCTGATAATCTTTTTATAATTTGTTTACGTATTACTTCACGTAATTTTATTTCTTTCATGTTGTTCCTTTTCATGTATTTAATATAAATATACTAAACTTATTTTGTAAATCCTTTATCCATTGCAAAATTTGCTCTACTAAATTCTAATCTATCAACTAACTTAACTCCATTGCCAATACGATCAACTGCCACATAGCCTTCTGGCGCAGTAACTTTAAGGCCACCCTTACCATCGTCCACAAAATGTTTTGTTGTATATATAGCGGAATTATATTTATTTACAAATATCATTTTCGCATCTGCAAATAATTTTGATACTTTAAATAAATTGATAATGTCTTGTTTTCTAGACTCTATATTAACTCTTTGTTGTTGTCCTGCTAATGTTGCTTTTTCTTTGCCTTTAACTGACTTTAATTTTTCTATTCTTTTATCAATCTTTCCTTGTGTCCATTCTACAAATGCCTCATATGATTTTTCTGGATTTTCTAAAAATCTATTTGTTTTTATTTCACTATTAACATATACATTTAATAATGCTGACGGCAATTCATCATAATTAACTTTTATAGAATCTGCTTGTTTAATCTTATTTAAAACTTGTTTGGCCTCATCATTGGTTAACAACACTGTACCTGTTGTATCTTTAAAAAATGCGTCATCATACCATACATTTGGATTTTCACGCAATCCACTCACATCTGCTCCAAAGGATGCGCCACTTTGTAAATCTTTATAAGTTGTATGAAATACAATTCCAATTCTTGACCTTGCAATACGCTTTCCTAACTCTGAATCTGCATCTACTGCATATGTAATAGTATTAGGCTTGAACACATAATGTTTTTTTCCATCAATTGATTGTGTTTTAAGAGATTGTTTATCAAACATAAAATCGCCTTGGAGAATATTTTTTATACCTAATGTTGGGAAGTATTCCAAAGCTTCTAATAATTTTTTTGCTAATCCTGGAGCCTGGCCATGATTCTGTTCTATATCTTCTTTTGTGTAGTTAATCTTAGGTTCTTTATTAAAGACGGACTTTGTTCCTACAAAGAATTTACCATTGTCAGGATTGATCCCGGTAAAGATAGCAGGTGCTCCATCCCATTTAACAGATGTATTAACTTTTGCATTGGAATTACCCTTTAAATTCCTAATAAGTTCTAATAAAAATGATTTGGCTAATTTATATCCTTGTGCACCTCGAGTGATTAATAATTCTTCTAAATGAGTTAAATGTGTATTTGCAGATGCTTCTGTTAAAATATTTTCTTGTACAGGCATTAATCTAAATTTAAATGCTGGACGACCATTTATTAATAAATCTCCCTTTTCATTTTTAGTTATAGATTTAACAACTACTTTTTTATTTTTAAATTTGCCCATTAATACAGTATCGCCAATGTTAACTGGAACTGATATATCTTCCATTATGGATGACCACCACTCTTTTGTTAATACCTGTTCTTGTACTAACGCCTCCGGTTTCATTGGATCATTTTTTGTACTATCTATTGCATCTTCTGCTCCTAGGAAATCTAAAAAGTTATAACCAACATTAGTTGCAATATTTTTTATATAATTTTGCCACTTTTTATATGCAGGCTTACCTTTTATATTACCGGTATAATCTGTTCCAGACATTGATGATCCTGCCTGCCCTACCGGAAAATATGAGACACCTAATGGCGGGCCATCTGGAAAATTAGTGTTTCCTAATTCTGACATGCCGCCATCCATAATATAATTTAATACTGAATATCCTAGTGACTCGGCCATTTTTTTAGACGATTGTTCATATGCAGTTTGACTTCCATAAAAATATCTAGGACCATCATCTACGTCTGTATTGCTACCTATTGAATTTAATGATACTTCATTGATAGGATATTTCAATAAAAAATTACCTATAGTTTCTTCTTGTAAATTTTTAAATTTATCTAATACCATTTGATGTATTGGCTTATTATAAAATTTCATTATGTCTTTAAACATAGTTGCATCTGCATTTGCCAATGATTGTCTTAATGTTGTTCCGGACATTTCTCCTATGCCAGGAACCTTTAATGAAACATGAGGTGCAATTAATGTATATGCTCCATCTTTATAACCTACATCTGCTACACCTTTCCATGGTCTAAAAAATTTGCCTCCTAATCGTTTTGCATCTTTCTCTCCTACCATGAATACCGCTGCAGTTGTCTCTGGATCAAAGTCCTTTAATAATTCAACGGATTGATATGGATTGCGAACTTGTACAACATTTTTAATGCCGTGTTTATTAATTATAGATTGTTTCTCTTTAAAGTTTAATGGCGACTTAGGTAATTTTACTTTGTCTGATGTTACTACAAATGTATTTGCCTTACCAAACTTTTTTGCTAACCAATTATAGGTTTGCACATGATGTGGACCCATTGGTTGAAACCTGCCTGGAAATATTGCAATTACAGTTTTTATCTTTTGTTCTGTTATTAATTGTTCTGCTATCCAAGTTCCTAGGTTGTTCATAATTTCTTTGTTTATTAAAGATAAGAAAAAAATCTCACGATTCCTAATCTTTTTATATAAATATTACATCATTGTATAACTATCTTTTATTAAATTCGTTTTGTAATTATCCACAATGATATGTACATGGAATTAATTTTGTAGTTTCTGATTCTGTACTCCAATCAACATCTTCTAATGATTTTGCAACTGTATAATTTGCTAAAAATTCACTATTTTGTTTGCAACCATATCCGCCGGATCCTGAAGCTGTTGTTATATAATCTCCATTTTCAATATTACCATTTTGGCTGGATACTAATATTATACCATCCCCTAAAGACATAAACTGATGTTTATATTCAAATTCATCTCCTAATGGTTCTGACTCTAGAGGATTTCCATATACACCTATTACTCTTTTATCTTGATGAATTGATGATGATACTATTCTATGTGTTGGCTGATTGCTTCCAGATAGATCTGATTTAACTGTTACAACAATTGTTCCTGGAGGGTAGGCCTGACTAGATGTCTCATTAATAGAAGAATTTTTGCTGTCATTGTTTAATACATACCCATCATGTACTCCTGTAAATGTTCCGTAACTAACAGTATTCCCATCATAAGTTACATACCCAACCGCGGTGCCGTTACCATTACATAAGGTGATAAGATATCCATCAATACCATTTCCATTGGTATTTCTTCCACATGTGATTGACACTCCATATCTGTTTTGGTTATTTCCATGATTATCTATAGACAAAGCATAGCCGCCATTATTATTAGCAATTATATCTGTCCGCGTAGAAGCGGTTGATGTATTACCTATCTGGAACAATCCTCCGGCTAGAAATCTTGTAGAGGTAGAGTTAGAATTCATTTTTTCACTATTACCAACGACTAATCTATAAGAATTTGCTACATTAAATTCCATATATGTATCAGTGTCTCCGTAATGAGTAAGCCTTTGAGCTATAAATAGCGTTCCATCAATTTTAACATTGGCATTACTGGAGCCGTTTCTATCTGTAATTGATGATACTTCCAATGCATATCCTGCAGTCATTTTGTTGTCTCCAGTAATGCCAATTCCTATAGGACCATTACTAGTTCTAAGTCCGGAATAGAAATTCATAAGTCCTTGAGCGTTTTGAGTTCCGCCGCCGGTTGAATCATAACTTGATACACCTAACAATCTAAAGTCATTTGCTGATCTTACAAATTTAAATCTTTGTCCACTATTTTGAATCATGATTCGGCCTGCAGTTGGTGAACCATTAGTTCTCGCACCTACTGCTCCGATTGTGCCTCCGTAGGTAACGCTACCTATACTTCTTCCTTGAAACCATTGATAAAACCAGTCATCTTCATCTGCAGAAAAACTATATTTAAATGCATTTGAGTCAGTGCTGACATAAGATGCATAGGGTATGTAGGATAGCCCACCGCTCTCAATTGTTACTTCATGTCCTTGATTATTAGCTAGATCTCCAGGTGGAGGTACTATCATTCCGATTGGATAATCCGGAGAAACATTAATTCGAACAGATTGAGCTGACGACCCTCCGGAGGAGCCATCCAAGATTAATTTTGTATAATTTTTACCACCCTTTGAATAATTACTAAAATACTGAGATTTATTGGTAGAAGTTATAGTTATCAATGTGAATACAAAATAATCTGCTTTTGCATAATCTGACAATGTCATATCTGTAGCAGTAACTGTGCCTGTTGCATCTACACTAAAGTTACCTGCGTTAATTTCTAATTTGCCGGCGGAATGATTAAATCTCATATAATTACCGCCTTGATTACCAACTGCAAATTTAGCAAGAGGCCCATCCATTAATATACCATTGGTTGATGTATATGCATTAGTACCACCAATTTTAATTAATCCATTATCCAAATCCATTTGTGTACCAGCAGTTGTAGTCAATGTTGATGATTGTATTGCTCCAGTACTAATACCATTACCTGATATAACTGTTGATGCAGGTGCTGGGGTACCTATTGTAAGTGATTGTATTTCTTGCTGTGGAGTTGAAGTACTATTTCCGGAAAAGCTAAATCCATAATAAACGGTAGCTGTGGGACTGGTTCCGGAGAAGACATTACTAAATCTAGGAGTGATAAAATCTCCATTTTCAAATATTTGCATTTCAGCAAAAGGACCGGAACCGGTACCGGTAATAAGTTTTATCACCATTCTGAAAGTATCTCCTACTGCAATATTGGTGAGAGTAGTATCAATTGTATGACTAGAACCGTCCCAATATCTAATAACCAATGCATTTCCTTGTGTATGACAGCCAACAAGCATATTTGTATAATAAACACTAGTACTGGATCTCCAGAAACCGGCCATGAATCTGGTAACACTAGTGGAAACTGATGTTATTTTGAAATCTAATGTTGAAACTGGAGCATTTGCTTTTTTAAAGCTATTACGCGTTAGGAAGCCAACATACCAATTTGATCCGGCGGTCTTCTTGAATTGATTACCGGTTGCCGTTGGGCCATATGCTAGGTTATTAACATTACCTTGTGGATTATTGTCAAACATCCCGGCGCCGGTATCCAATGTTTGACTACCATTTCCTCCAAAAGGATAATTGAATGTTGCTTGCGCACTCGGATCAGCAAAATCGCTTCCATTGGTTACTGTTATGTCACCTGCTACTTGTAGTCCTGCAGTTGTATCATATTTTAGAAATTGTGTTGTACTTCCTATTTTTGCTTTAGGTGAGCCTGCTGTTCCACCATCTAAAAATATTCCAGTTCCTGCAGTATATGATACAGCCGTTCCACCGAATTGAGCCGTTTCATTATCAAGGTCAATTTTTGTACCTCGAGTTGTAGATAAATTGGTCGATTGGATATTACCTGTACTAATACCTGCTCCAGTTATTGTAGTACCTTGTGACGATTTACTTACATTAAATGATTTTATATAGAGTGGTCTACCAACACCAAGTCCGGTCCATCTAAGTACTTGTACACTAAAATATTTGGCAGTCGAAGTCGGAGTATAAGTTTTATTATATTCTGTATAAGTAGCTGCTAATCCATTATTTTCAGTACCGGCACTACTGCCGTTGGCAAAAGTCCAACCACTTGCAACATATCTAGTTGCTGTTTGAACTCCAGTTTCGCCACCACCCGAAGAGACAGTATCTTTATCAACTGCTAGCAGAGAATCATATTCTGATATTCTTATATATAATCCGGTGGAGCCGGCACTCCCACCGACTTTTATTACAAGTTGAAGTTGATAATTTTGTTGAACCTCTATAGGGAATGCTCTAGAGACTGCTGCTATTGCTGGATCTGATGTAGAAGATAATTCTACTATTTTACCATTTCCATCACCTAAATCTGTAGACTTAATAACTGCGCCGTCGGTATTGCCCCATCCTGCTCTCCATCCACCAGGTCTGCCATCTGATGCTAATAAATGTCCTGTTGGATTGCCAAATAACTCTCCAGCATTACTACCAAATCCTCCGCCGGCGACTTCAATATTTCCTTTAACTGCTAATGTAGTACCATTCCAATATAATTTAGGATTTGAAGAACCGCCCATTTGAAACGTTCCACCATCTAAGTCAAAGTTTGAACCTAACGTGGAAGACCAATTTGCTGATACTAATTTTCCGGTTGATATTCTGTTTCCGGATATATTGGTTGAACTTGGAGGTCCAGTTGGCATATTAAATAATGCTGCCATATTATTAGCTGTCAATACAGAATTATATATTCTATATTCTGATAGATATCCGGTAAAATCATCTGTTGGTGTTCCACCGGGGGTGTCAAGTTCTCCACCAAGTATCATTTCATCACAATTTGCAAGAGATGTATTCACATTAGCACTGGTAAAGTTACCCATAAATTCACCATCTACATATAATTTTGCTTGTGCCCCATGTTCAGCAACAATACCAATATGTCTCCAGATGTTGGTAATTTCTTTAGTTGATGTTACAGTTCCAAGAACATTACCTATATCTAGATAGAATCTGTTCGCGACACCACCATAATCAGTAAAGAAAATAAATTTATTTAGCGCGTTATTACCAGAAGCTTCATGTATTCCAAATATTGCTTGGCTGGCACCAGTAGTTTTCTTCATCCAAAATGCTACTGAAATATCCATATTTGCAGTCAGGTCTAATGCAACTTGATCTAAAGATATTCTAGAGTCGGTTCCGTCAAATTGAGCTGCGCCAGGAACTGGACCTGCTGTTGTTCCAGTTACAAATGTTGTTCCGCCACTAACACCATAAGTATCTGCATTACCATTTCTATTATTACCTGAAAAGTCTAGAACTCTGAAATATCCGTTGGAAGACCTTACACTTCCAGCTAATGGAAAATATGCAAATAGATTTGTATCATCGGGCAAATCATTTTGTTGTGCAAAATCACTTGGATTGGAAACTGTTATATCTCCTTCTACAGATAATGTACTACCATTCCAAGATAATTTAGGAGATGCTGTACCGCCTAACTTAAATGTACCATCATCTAATTTAAATTCAGAACCTTGTCCAGTTGATAAATTGTTTGATTTGATACTACCGGCTTTAATTGAATCACCACTTATTCTGGTCGAGCCTCCTCCATTGTTAATTTCTGTTACTCGTATATAATCAATTAATGTGGTTGCTGCTTCATTTTGTAGTCCAGATATAAACACTGGAGCTAGATAACCGTTCATATTATTACTATGTGCTTTTGCAGGATTTGTGATATCTCGACGTTCGCCGCCGGCCCCGGACGAAGCCGTACCTTGCAGATACCCCTTCATTATTTTCCAATCAGCTAATTCAGCTTTAGTTTCTCCGGAGGCTGCCACATAAAGTACTGAGCTAAAAGAATCTGCACCGGTGACATTTGACTTTGTAGTACCATCTTTTCGATATCCAGTGAATCCACAATAAAATAGTGGGTTGCCGCCCGTTTGAAGTACTTTAGCTCTAACTTCTATTTCATACAAAGATGTTTCATTGAATGGAATTAATTGATTGCTACTAAACCATGCATAATCATTTCCAGAACTATTTCCTACTTGCAAATAGCCTCCTGTAAATTGTCCTGCATAATCTGTTTTAACAGCCGTATCACTTAATCCATAGTTGACATAAGGGAAAAACCCAATGCCGGTGCCATCTGTTTTTGGTGCATCTGATTGATTTACAACTGTATTTGAATTGTTTTGAAATGCACTCCAATCTTCAAAAAATACCACATTACCTGCTCTTGGCAATCCTTGAAAATCAACATCTCCTGATATTGTGATATTACCATTAGATCCACTTATGAATTGTGAATTTGTACTACCTAAGAAAAATTTATCAACATCGACCCTAGCATTAGATCCACTTATTAATAATGATTTATCTCCATTATTCCATGCAAAATATCCTCCGGATGGAGTTGACGAGCCACTTGCACCTCCTCCTAGATAAAAACTTCCTCCAGAATCTAAGAATGATGTAAAATCTCCTAATGTTGCATTTGTACCATCTCCTGCACTAATAGGTCCATGAAAACCAAATACATTGGATGTCATTAATAAACCTTTAGATAATCCGCCTGTTGTATCGATAGTTGCTAATGAACCAGATAAGAAACTAAAATTAGGTCCTGCAGGTCCAGCTGCTCCTGCTGCTCCCGGTTGTCCTGCTGCGCCGGCGTCAGCTTTACTGAATGAATATGTCTTTGTAAGTGTAGTATTATCTGCGTTGTCAATGATCGAAATTACAGCTGTTCCGGTATCTGCAGATACTCCAGTAGGGATAAACTTTCTTTGATTACTTACTATATTATTTGATAATGTAATACCTGTTGTTGATTTTGAGGTTCTGTAAGTATTAGTACCATATGGTGCTGAAGCGTCTAATGTGTATTGAGTAGTTCCTTTGAACATCCTAACTTCAGTTGCGCCTGCTGCCAAATCATTACTACTTACATTGCCTTCAGAATCAGCCGGGAATGTATGAGATTCATTTGTTAAGAATACGGTATATGCATCAACTCCAGGCGTACCATCTGTTCCGGTTGTTCCGCCTTCTACTTTAAATATTGTCGTGGAATCTGTCAGGCCATCTTTAGTGACACTTATTGTTACCGGTAAAGCTGATTTTAGGGATGCTAGACCGCCGGCATTACCAGCAGCACTATATGTTAATGATCCAGATGATATGCCACTAAATCTACCATTCGCTTCAGTTACACTTCCAGTTGCAACTGTAAATCCTAGGACGTTTTGGCCTGTTGCAATAGTAATTGTAATATCACTAGGAGTTATTATACCACTTAAATTTTGTTGTGCTATATTAACTGTTATAGCTGTAGGCGATGCTACATTTGACGATGCTGATGCAAATGAAAATATCTGAGAATCTGTAGTTAATATTAATGATTTAGCAGTATTTGAAGCTGTTGCTGCATTTATTGCATTATCAACAGTTTCTCCAGATTCCAGTCGTAATGAACCTCTAACTACTAATGCCGATCCATCCCACGTTAATTTATCGCCTAATGAAAAATTGGATACAGAATCAACATAAAATCCAGTATTGGAATTTGCATGCACCCCAGTGCCAGTAAATAATTTACCTGTTTCCATTTTGATGCCGGCGATAGAACCTGTATTAGCTATTATACCTCCTTGAAGAAATACATTATCAGTTGCTAAACCAAATCCTGGATTTGAATTTCCAAATACATAAGATGAATTGGCCAATCCTTTAAGGTCTCCTAATCTCACTTTTAAATCTACATCATAAACACCTGAACCGGTTCTTTCGACTATATCCATATATGGAGTTGCTTGGTCGTTTGGATTTGCATTTAATCTTATAAATCCAGTACCAATTTTTCCAGTTGATACAATAACTTGTGATCCACTATAAGATTGAGGGCCTCCTGGCGTATCTCCTAATGATGCTGATGGGCCTATAGGAAATGATGATCCATATGATCTAGTTACAAATAATTGACCGGAAAGATCTGTCTCACTACCTTTATCAGCTCTAGATGCAGAATGTACTTTTACATATTCTGTATTAAATCCTGTGCTCGATACTTTCTTTAAAGAAAGAATTTCATCTGGACTAAATCCGGAAACGTTTTTTACAGTAAATATTGTATCTGTAGGGAGATAGTTTCCAGCTGGTTTAGCAGCCGAACCTGTCAATGTCGAAGAATTTGCTACATACAATTGGCCACCAACTGCGTTAACTGTTTCTTTTTCAAAAACTGCAGTTGCTAATGTTCCTCTAATTTTTGCATTTTCAAATTCAGCAAATCCATTAAAGTCTGCAGATATTTTCCATCCCTTTAAATCAGATGCATAATCTGATGTTTGTATACTTCCTGCAGAATCTATAACTATATTACTTCCGGTGATTTTAGTTGAACCAATATGGAATCCACCTATATTTCCAGATACGGCTCTTACAAAACCACCTATTGTGACACTGAAAGGTGCTTGGTCTAAATTACCACTTGATCCTAATTGTATACCATCATCGCCATCGGCTATAAAAATATTATTACCAGATCCCAATTCGATTCGCTTAGCTGCAGGATTCAATATAAAGTTAGTTGCTGTAAGTGCATTTGCGCTTAATGTAAATCCACCTATTGTCCCTGATGTAGCTTTTAATACGCCGGCATTAGTTACACTAAATGGTGCACTTGCAAAAGTTTCATTACCCATTTGTATACCAGTGCCAGGAACTAATCCAATAAAATTAGTACCTGACCCACCACTTAGTTGTGCAGCGGTCATTGTAAACCCGCCTATTTTACCACCAATAAATAAAGCTTTAGATCCAGTTACTTCACCACTTGCTTTTAATATTAAATCACTAGTAGTAGAATTAATTTGTGTACTTGATAATTGGAATCCTCCTATTGTTCCACCATCAAATTGTACTTTCGATCCTGTTACTTGTCCAGATGCTTTTAATCTTAGATTATGTATATTTCCATCTAATGGAGATTTAATTTCTTCTGTGTTAACTACAAATCCTGCTATAGATGCAGATGTAAATTTTGCAAATCCAAATTGATCTATGGAAGATGATGCATTTGCTTGAGTGGATGGCTGCCCATTAATGGTTGCAGGAGTTCTTATTTGATTTGCTGTTACTGAACCTTCTATTACTACTCCGCCAGTAATTCTTCCGCCTGATAATAAAACTTTTGATCCTGTTATTTCTCCCGTATCCTTTAAAACTAAACTTGATAAATCACTTGATTTAATTGCTGCACTATCTATTGTAAATCCAGCAATTTTTGAAGTTCCATTACCATCTAATTCAACAGCGTAATTTCCAGATCCATCTCCAGAGAATCCAGCTTCGCCCGAACTAGAAATATATGATCTTGCATTTGATTTGTTAGTGCCTGCAGGAGTAAATAATTGATTTACGGACAAATCTGCATTTATTATAGCATCTGCGCCGATTATCAATTTATTTTCTTGGGGATCTAGATGGAATATAGATGAACTAATTTCAATATTACCATCTGATCCACTTATAAATTGTGTACCAGTTGTTCCTATAAAAAACTTTTCTGCTTTTATATCAACCGAACCACCATTTTGAGTTGTAAATATAAAATGACTATTATCATTATCTCCTACTAATTGTAATCCCACTCCTTCGTATGTATCTGCACCTAACGTCATACTATTAGATCCTGAGTATATCAAAAATCCGCCAGGGGAAGTTCCGGCTGCAGTATTTGTAAATCCATCATATCCTATAGATCTAATAAATCCCGAATTTACACCTGCTAATTCTATTCCAGATCCAACAGAATTTCCTATATAAACGGAGCCTGTTAATAAGTTATCAGTACCTTCAATATATACATTATCGCCATCAAATACTGCTCCATATGCAAACGTCTCTAAATCTGCTTTCAATCCCCGTGTATCAAAATATTGAAATTTAAATGTTAATGGAGTATTCATATGCTCAGTAGGTATACGTTTTGCAATCCTTACATAATTTGGACTAAATCCTGTTTCTTTATCTGCAAATACATTAATATCAGAAATAATGAATCTACCCATACGAGTAACAAATTTCAAATCTAATGGTTCATCTCTATTACCTTTAAATTGAAATTGTACATCTGTAATTGTTCCTGGCGTAAAATCTGTAAATATAGTTCCTATACGTGTTCCTAATCGACCACCATCTTTATAGATATTATTTTTTAATGTATTTTTCCATGACGAATTAATATCAGGTTGCCCTATTTTTATTTCTGATATAGGAGTATCTTGTGTTATATCCCCTTTAACATACACGTCCATTCTAGGTGTAGGTATTTTGGGATCTCTACTAGAATATAAACCTATATCCGGCGGGACTGCAATTTTGAATTGTACTACATAAGTTGTATCTGTAAATAAGTTTGGTCTATATTCGTCTTGTATTTCAAATACGGATCCAGCTGTTATATTAGCAGTATATTGATTTGTTGTTGCAGTAGTCCAATTTGTTAATATATCTACTCCACCCATTAAGTTATCAGTATCATAACTTAAAGTTACTCCGGTAATAGTATTAGCTTTACTAGATGACCAATATTGATTAATTTCTGATAAAGATTCTAATGTTCCAAAATTTTCATAAAATGACCCTACTACTACATTTGTTTCAAATGAATTTTCATCGATTAATATATTTTGTAGTTCTAGTATAGTATCTCCTAAGTCTTGAAAGTCCCCAAATTGTCCACTAGGTTTAAATAAAGTTTTTACTCTAAATACATCTCCTGTTTCTGGTTCTGTATTTGCAATAATTATATCAGCAAAACTAGATGAATTTTCTGTAAACACAGTTACTGATGGTTCTATATAACTAGCAGTAACATTTGTTGCTGTAAATCCAGTTATAACTTTTGACTCAAATGGATCTTTTATCGCAGCAGGTGTTTCTGTACTTCTTGCAGAATCACTAGCATTACCTTTAGATGGTCGATCAACTAATATTGATACTTGAAATGATCCAAATGTATTATCAGAATTTCTTTTAAATCCTGATACTTGTGAAACTTTTGCTACTTTACTACTAAGTATGGTTTGTATATTAAATACATATGATCCGCTTAATTCAACATCGCCTGCTGAGCCTAAAGATGAAACTACTTCTCCTCGTTGAGTATCTGGTAAAGCTCTGCCATGGACATCTAATGATGTTCCTGCAGGTACTGATATTATTGGATTAACTATCGTGAGATCATATGTTTGCATTGACCTTGATAAAGGAAAATTAACAGTTTTCAATATTGATGTTCCGGTAGAAGTAATTACTGTATCTGATTTTGTTGTCTTTCCAGCAGTTTCCTTTAGACTAGTTTTAGTTCGAGCCCTACTAACCATACTTGTTCCGGCTGCTTTTGCAGGACTATTTCTAGATAAAGCTCCTTGTGTTGAAACAGCTTTTGTTGTTTTTAAACTTGTAATTGCCTCTAGTTTTGCGTTGGTACTAAGTACGGGAGGCGAGCCTTGAATACCTACTTGACTTCCGGATGAACTATATTCAGTAAATACATCTGTCAATGTAACTGGCTGCCTATATGGCTGAACAACTTCTGTTATTGTAACGGATGGCTGTTCAACAAATATAAGTTCACTAGTATTTGTAGCACTAGGAGATACTGTTACTTCTCGTTGCCATAATACATTAGGTATATTATAATAGTCCGGACTTGCAGGATCTTCACTAAATGGTATTCGTTGTCCAGGCCTATAAACACCAGTTTCAACTACATTTATTTCTAATCTCGCTGCTACATTAACAGTAGCAATACCCGGAGGCGTATCCGGATATATATAAATTGATACAACACGTGTTCCGTCTTTTTCTATATATCGTAATGGTTCATAGTATATAGCATTCCCGTTAAAATCTACAATGTCAATATATATTTTACAATTATCAACAAATCGATTATTTTGCATACGAATTTTAAATAAATTCTTGCCAGCTGTAAGCTTATCTGGAAAATCTATTATACCAAATAATCTATTAGATGTAGGTGATTGATCAATATAAACGTATTGAAATTTTTCTAAATTAAATAATTCTGCTTTTTTACGTATCGACACTAGTGTCTCCTATATAATTCTTTTATATAAATATTACTCATAGTTGATTCTAGAGTATCCGTTAGACTTTTTGATTTCAATAAGTTTATCAACTACATCTCGCATAGTGTCAATATGAGAAATACACATAATAAATCCAAATTGAGATTTTAAATAATCAAATAACAAATAAATATTATTTATATTTTCGGAATCTAAAACTCCGAATCCTTCATCTATTGCTAAGAAGTTCGGTCTTGGTAAACTAGTTATATTAATTAATGATGTTCTTATTGCTAATGATGCAATAAACTTTTCCATCCCAGACGTTAATTCTAATGGCCAAAAA
>Ga0181410_1000371_pt1 | contig 20306 bp, 27 predicted proteins | sample 33SPOviralmetaG_FD_130112 | JGI IMG/M metagenome (GOLD analysis project Ga0181410, IMG submission 130112) | Marine viral communities from the oligotrophic San Pedro Time Series (SPOT) site, San Pedro Channel, CA, USA - 33 SPOT_SRF_2012-06-20 | ecosystem: Environmental > Aquatic > Marine > Strait...
AGACCCAAAAAGTATAAAAAGGATAAATAACAATACCCACTACAGTAGGGAATAATACTGACTATACAGGAGAACGCAATGTCAACTGAAGAAAACCCATCAGAATCCACTAAAATTATACAAAAAGATGATGATATACTGATATCTGTGCCAGACGGAGCAGAAGAGCCCACTAGGCGACAACCCAAACGCAAATATGGTGAACAAACAATAACAGGTATTATAGTAGGACAAGGCGATAACAAAAGAGTAGTCAGAATAGAAGATGTTAAAAAATTAGCAGAATTACATTTAACATACAAAGATATGGCGGCATATTTCGGCTGTAAAGAAAGCACATTTAAGGATCATTTCCATCAGGAAGTAGAAATGGGCAGACAGCGAACAAAACAAAGATTAATGAATGCTATGTTATATAATGCAGTAGAAAAGCATCAGCCCACAATACAGATTTGGATGTCGAAAAATCTCCTGGGTTGGACGGATGCACCGATAAATAAAGATGATACGCAAGTATTACCGTGGTTAGATGATACACCGAATGTCTCCTAAAGTCCGTATATGGTATTAGAACTTTAGATTTCAAATAATGTTGCCAAACATATCGGTATTTAACCACAGATTGGGCCAGTATTCCCATTCTGGCCCAGTCACTTTAATGGGAAAGATATGAAGTTAACAGATGTACAAGCAGAAATATTAAATCATCCTGCCAGATTCAAGGTTGTAGCAGGTGGCAGAAGATTCGGCAAATCCTATTGTAGTATAGCCAGCCTGGCAAAACACGCCAGATTCCCCAACAGCAAATGTATGTATGTAGCACCTACTCACGGTATGTGCAGACAAATACTATGGCCTGATCTAAAAGAGCTTATGAAAGACCGCAAATGGGTTAAAAAAATAAATGAAAGCAATTTAGAGATAACATTAATCAACGGCAGTATCATTATGTTGCGTAGTGCAGATACACCTGACAGAGTGCGTGGACTGGGACTTTCACACATAGTTATAGATGAAGCCAGTGATGTAAGTGAAGAGATATGGACAGCAATCAGACCCACATTATCCGATACAAATGGTAGTGCTCTTATTATAGGCACACCCAAAGGGTATAACTGGTTTCGTGAGTTCTACGAAAATGCAAAACATCAGGCAGACTGGCATAGTTGGCAGTTCACTACAGCACAAGGTGGGCATGTACCACTGGAAGAGCTGGAACAAGCAAAACAGGATCTGGATGACAGAACATACAAGACTGAGTATGAAGCTCAATTCGTCGACGCAAGTGGTGTGGTGTATTTCGCATTTGGCGACCATAACATAATGACTAAAGAAATAAAACAGGAAGCAGGTATACCATTGCATGTGGGCGGCGATTTCAATATCGATCCGATATCTGCTGTTATAGGGTATAAACATAGTGAAGGCATACACATATATGATGAAGTAGAAATATACAACAGTCATACCCAAGAACTAGTAGATGAAATAACTGAAAGATATCCTAAAAGAAAGGTAGTGTTCTATCCTGATGCAAGTGGAGCCGCCAGAAAGACCAGTAGTGGTGGAGTCACAGACCACATCATACTTAAAAATGCTGGGTATGTGTTAAAGGTAGGCAGTATAAACCCTGCAATTAAGGATCGTATAGCCAGTGTAAATAGTGCCCTGCAGAGTAAAACAGGCGCAATTAAGTTGACAATAGACCCTAAATGTGTTAGACTGATTGAAGCCTTAAGAAAGCAAACATACAAAGAAGGTACTAGACAACCTGAAAAGGGTGGTAGTAAAGATTACTCACATATGTTAGATTCGCTAGGATATCTGGTAAACACATTATATCCATTAAATCTACAACATACTGGGTATAACAAACCGTTAAGGCGTAACACAGGACAATTAATCAGGAGTTAAAAATGGCAAAACAAGTAGAATATGTAATAAGTGTAATAGAACCACAAGAGGAATACTTAAAGTATTTCCGTAACAGCACATTAGATAACTGTAGGCAAAAAGCACAGGAATATTTATGGGGGTGTCCAGAAGGCACCAAATACATTTATATTACAACGAGGTTAGCAGATGCAGAATAAACACTCATTCAAAGTATGGGATAAACAAGGACAATATATGACAAAGTATACTACTGAAGAAGTATACAAAATAGTAGTCAACTATCCGCATACAAACAGAACATTAGAATTTATAGGCATGGATCGTGGCAGTTGCATACTGCAAGCCGAAGTTGCCAAAGAGGAAGGCGATACTGTTATGCTTATGGAGTCAGAAGATACAGTAAAATTATTACAAAAGGAGAAAATAGAATTATGAAATTACCAGAATATATGACAAAAGAGAGTACACACAAAACACCAGGTATTAACACAATGAGCATGATAGGATTAAGTCTTATGTGGGGCCATATGTTGAACCTTATATCATTATGGTTCTTACCATTAACAATAATGACTCTGTTAAGTGGATTTGGCAATGAAGTCACAAAAAGAGATACACAATGAGTACACCAAAAGATAACATTCCAGAACGGAATACATCACAATGGAAAAAGAACGAAAAGGCCATTAATGATAACCCTGTGTTAAAACAAGCCAGAGATACAGCAGAAGGATTAGAAAAACCTGCACACAAATACAAAAGCAGTAGTGGTAATTGGCATGGCGGCAAGGGCAGTAGACCCAGAGTAGATACCAGTTCAGAACAATATAAAGATAATTTTGACAGAATATTTAAGCAAGGAAAGTATAAAAATGACAAATGATGTAACAGAAGTAAAAGGCGGTACCTGGGTTAAATATCTGTACAATACAGTTATACCTTTCGGCACAATTAAAAGTAAACAATTTATGGTGATTAAACAATTTGCAGATACAGTAAGTAATATAGATGCTAGTATAAAAAACCACGCAATGAAAACAGGTGCAATATCCTGGGAGATAACAGATGAAAGCGATCCACAAGTATAATAGTAAAACCAGAGAAGGTGCCAGACGCATAGCACAGAGTATGGGATATAGATACAGCATATATGATGATAAAAATATGATAGCCTTATTATTTAGAGCAGGCATACAGATGCCCAATATAGATTACACAGCCGCTAGTAAACAAACCTACACAGAAGAACTGCCTTTTGAGAGTAATCCAGATCTAGTTGCAGACAGTACAGAAACAATAAAATTATAAGTTATAAGTCCTGTGTGTCCGTCAAACAGGATACCGCCATTTCCTTTAACTCAGGCGCACAGGCAACCGATAAATACTGGTACATTATAAACACAGACGGTAACAAAGGAGTAGTGTCCGTTAACGCCGTCGGTAATAAAGATGGGTCTTTATAATAATGTGTTTCCTTTAAGCCGGATAAGTCAAGCGATCCGGCTTTTTCTTGACTCAAAAAAATACCCACATAGTGCGGGTATTTTGTTTAACCGTTGTTTAACATCGGTGTAGCAAGTTAGGACAAGCAATATTAGTTATAATATGCTTTAATGATTTGTCAACAAAAGTGATCAAAATGGCTAAAAAGGATAAATAGTATTACCTTGCAGGGAAACAAATAACTGGAGATAGATTTTGGCCAGCGATAATTTATATAAATTCATAACACAAACACATCCTATGTATCAGCGATATGAGGATGCCTGGAGACTTAATGTTAAGTCATACTGGGGCGGACCAGAGTATAAGAATGGACATTACTTAAAAAGGTATGCTACAGATAGTAGTACACCCAGTGATATAGTCAGAACACAAGAGATGGACAGCGATGGCGCTCCTACTGGCAGATACTCACAGGCAGTGATAGCCAATAGTACTTCAGAAGCAGAAAATCCAGATTATATGGAAAACAACTTCTATGCAGAGAAGTTAGATCAGGTAGCCAATTACCCATACACCAGACTTTATATTTCAGAATATAATGCTATGTTGTTTAACAGTCTACCCAGCAGAACATTACCAGACGATCCAGATATACAAAAATTCAGTAACGACTGTGATGGCGAGGGCAACAGCCTTAATGAATTTTGGAGCATGGTAGATATCTATACAACAGTATTTGGTGTTGTATGGGTAAGTTGTATCAAGTATACTGATAGTGAATACCCTTTATGGAAATGGCATTCACCATTAGATGTCACTAACTGGAGTTACAAATACAACAACAAAGGTGAACTAGAATTAAAAGAAATAGTTATTCGCGTAAGCGATGAACCAGAATTACAAATATATCAACACATCACACAAGATGTAATAGAAACCATATATGTACCTGTATCAGAAGATTTTGATCCAGCCAATTTACCAGAAGAGGCTGTTTATTATCAGGAAACAGGACAAGAAGACGCAGAGTATTACAAAATTGTCCAGGAAAACACTCTTGGAGACATTTATGTAAGACCTGTGTATCAGAGTAACAAGATCTACAATGGAGTAGGTCATACTAATATCTTTGATATCGCTAATATTCAGCGGAGCATATATTCACTTCTCGGAGATGCCTATTCGTGCTTTACATATGGATCACACCCTGTAAACATTATCGATTCGGAAACCGCAGATATGAATGACGGCGCCATTTCTGCTGAACCCGGCGCAGTGATACGAGTTAATGCATCACTGACAGGCACCCCAGCCTATGTTTATGAATTTAGATCTCCATCTTTGGATAGTATAACAGAGATTAGAGAATTTATTAATCAAAACATAGAAAAAATGAATGAAGTAGCAATGATCCGTAGTGATGAACTACTTAAATCAAGCCGTTCAGGTGTCCAGATACAACAAATGGACAGCAAGTTAGATGCATTTGTTCGCAGGAAAGCAATTAGCCTGGAAAATGCAGAATACAATATGTGGCAAATGTGGTATGCCTGGATGGATACAGCAATGCCAGAAGATCTATCAGTAAGTTATAACAGAGTGTATACACAAAAAGGATTAGATCAGGAAATATCAGAAGTAAACAAAATAATGAGTCTGTTAACAGATTATCAGGACAGATTTATGCAGGGAACAACAGGCTTTACAGCAGAGCAGTTCCCAACACAAGAACAAGCAGAAGCCAGAGCACAACAATTAGGTGGATCTGGTAGCCATTCGCATACAGACGAAAATGGCGAAACAATTTATATGCCGTTCAGTACACATGAACAGTACGAACAGGCATTAGAGTCACAGGATCAGGGTGTTGATTATGAAGAGGACACTGATTTTGAGAAAGATGTTAGAGAACAATTAAGAGAAAGGATGAAGCAACTGTTAAGTAGCACATCCAGTAACAATAGTCTTTAATATTAGGTAGGTCACCTAGGTAGGGAGGCCTGAAGTTATAATACGATAACTTCTATCGAAAAAAAGGAGTAAGATATGACAGAACAAGTCGATACGGCAGTTCAACCCGAAAATGTTGAACCGGTAACAGATTCCGTAGAGCCTGTAGTAGAGCTCAATAAATCTGATATGCCAACACCAGAATACAAGGATGGCAAATGGTATTTGGAAGGAAAGCGTTTCTATACCAGAGACGAAACCAACCAAGTCACAGCAAGAGCAAAGAATGATGCTGTAAGCAACATTCTTACAGAGCTGGATGTAGATAGTATAGATCAAGTGAAGGATGTTATTACCACACTTAAATCTACTGAACTAACAGAAGAAGGACAAAGTTCTTTAGATGTTAAGGCACTCAAACAGGCAGTAGCCCGTAGAGAAGCCACAGTTGAAGATTTAACAATGGAAGTAAGCAACTTAAAACGAGACCTATTACTTAAAGATCATTTAGGCAGTCTGCAATCACACATGCCAGGTGCATGGAGTGTAGAGCAAAGACAAGCAGTAGTTGATCTTATGCAAGCCAGAGGTATGTTCGCTGTGGAAAACGATACTTTTCAATTGAAAAGTGGAGATGACTATTTGACTGTTGATGGCATAAAACCAGACTATGAAGCCGCTGTTTCAGTGGTAGGAAAAGGACTGGGATTGCCATTTGGTAAGAAAGGTGTTGATGTAGTGAACGCTGAGCAAACAGCAAATGACGAATCGGGCAGATCACCCAAAGAGTTAAATGCTGATAAATTGCAAAGCGATCCAGAATATAGAGCGGCCTATACCTCTTTAAGAAATAGTAACTTAAATTGGAACAGGTCAGACATAACACATAATATGGTTATGAAACAGGTGGAGAAAGTCAGAAGAGCCAGAAAAGGCTAGACTTTTTCTTTATTAAATTGTAGACAAATATAGGAGAATATAATGGCTACAACAAGTACAAAAGTACAGGAACTGTACAACGATATCATATCTGATTTACAGGTTTTCTACAGCGACGCTGTATTAATCGATAACGCTCAGTTCCTCGCAAACAGATTCGATATTTCAGGCGAATCAGGTCATACAGTCCGTGTGCCAGTTACCAACGCATATACAGATGCGGCAGTAGTGGCAGAAGGCGGATCAATTATCGCTACACCAAGTGATTTTGACCCAATCTCAGTTGACATCGCAGTCAGCAAATACGGTGTAGGTTCAAATGTTAATAGTGAGGCTATGGAAGATGGCGGGATCGCAACAATTAGATCCAGTCTTTTAGCACGCCTATCCGGTGGACTAGCTCAGGCCGTAGATTTAGCAGGTTTTTCTGAAGCAGCCGCGGCTGGTGGTAACAGTACTATCAACCAAGATGGTAATGCTACATTAAGTGGTTCCGGTAATGCGGTTAACCTAGTTATGGACAAATCAGCATTAGGAATGGCTATCAAAAGACAGCCAAGCACAGCAGTATGGTATGATCCAGATTTGGATTTGAACCAATTCAGATCAAGTATCAGAGTGGGCTTCAAAGCAATTCCAAACGGAGATGCTACAACATTTGGTATCAGAAAATTAAATGATGTTACAACAATTGGTTCAGGCCAATTAACATTAACAGATTTCGCAAAATCTGTATCACATTTAAGAACTGGTAACTTCCCAGGAATGAACGGAACAGGTATGTATGCGGCATTTATTTGCCCTTCTACGGAGCTATCAATTGCTTCTCAGCTAAATTCCGTCACACAAGCCACAATTGGTGATTTAAGTGATGTAGGTAACAGAGCGTTACTCACAGGTCTTATCGGACAAGCGGCTTCATGTGAATTCTACAGAAGTAACAATTTAGCACAGCCAGTCTAATATAACAGGGAGATATAATGGCATTTATAACAGACGCAAGTAGTGATGTAATCAGCTTCGCTGAGTACACTGATGTAGTACAAGCAGATCAGAGAATCTTTGAAGAGAATCGCATAGTTATTCCTGAGGAATCAGGTTTCTTAACTGTACAGGACTTTATAGAAGATATTTTGGCTAAAAGTACTAACAGAATTCTGTTAAAATTGAAAGCAAGTAGTTGGTGGTTAAATTATAACAGTTATGTAAACAATTATGTAAGTGATATAAACAATTTACCCAGTATAAACCCAAATCTTATAGATCCGGGTAATTTGCAGGGTAGAAGAACTAACTTTACTCAATTATGCGTATTTCATGCCTTAAGCGAAAGCATTCTTCCACTAGTTGCAGATTTCGAAACAGAAAGCAATGATATCGTTAAAATTCAGTACTATGAGAAAAAATTCATGGATTTATACAACGAATTAATATCATTAGCAGATTGGTTCGATTATGATAATTCAGGCGTAGTTGACGCAGATGAAAAGATGACAACATATTTTCAGACTCGTAGAACACGCAGAAGAAATAGTATCGTGAGAGTAAGGTAATGAGTATCAGAGATAATCTTATTACCCAAATCACTACTAATTTAAGTGGTCATAGTCAATTTGGAATAAGCACAGAACTGCCGTTTAGCACTTCAGATACACCATTGTATATGAAGAATATGAGAACGGTGTTCGTGGATGAATTACAGGAAGATGTAACAGAATTGTATCCAGTACTGGATGGCAATGATGTTATGCAAACAGAGTCTACATGTGTAGCATATCTGGCAGTTGATGCAAAAAATCAGCCCACAGATATACAAACAGTGGTAGCAAATCTGCTAGTAGCAAGAAACGGTGTAACAGCCGGTATCCGTGCTAGTGATGTTACAACTGAGTTAGAAGATGATGTTATATTATATAATATAGAGTATAACTTTACAACTGTTTAATATTAGGAGAAAGAAATGGCAGTAATGAATGTAACAGACGGAAATCAAGTATTTCTAACTGTGATCGATGTCGCAACAGGTTCTTTAGCAAATGTACATCCAGGAACTGGAACGAATGGCCTAGTCATTCCAACAATTCAGGATGTAACATTAAATGCTTCGCCAAATACTGTTAGATATAGTACACTGGACTCACCGTCTAGTAGTGCTTTCACAACAGTAAACGAGAACAGCCTATCACTCAACATGCTAGTTGATGATGAGGTGTTCTTTGGGTCGACAGTAGCAAATGCTGACAACCAAGTAGCGAATGTCGGACTTTTAGGTACTAGTATCGCAAAGACCGAGGTTTATTTCTCATTAACATTTGAAGGAACAGGTTCAGGTGCAAATTATGTCACTGGAAAAGGATTTATAGGTGGTTTAGCACCTACGAGTTCTATAGATAGTGCCGTGTTTATTTCACCGCTAGAGCTCACCATTAATGGAGAGATAACTAGATCAGCAGTATAACAATACTGATCCGTTATTAAAACACGAAGTGCCCTCCGGGGCACTTCACTTTAAGGAGTAACAATGGCATATACAAAATTCTTAAGAGGGTTCAACTCAGAAGGAGTATGGACTAAAGAAAGCAGAATGATCCGCGTAGACGAGAACGGTGTTATCCGTGAAGTAGATATGGATGAGTATGCAAAAGAACATGGTATAGATTTACCAGATGCAAAAAAATCTAAAAAAACGATAAATATAGATATAGAGGAAAAAGGATATGGAGATATGGAATCGACACACGCCTCAGGAAGTCCTGAAGAGCATGGAGACGGAGATAGCGAAAGCACAGAATGAATTAAGATGTGCTTATAAAGATGTTGAGAAAGCATCTAAAAGAATAGCATTTACATTAAGTGCTGTTCACAATTTGAAAGAAAGATTAGATAAAGATATACAGGAGTAAAGATATGCAACTTTCAGAATTAAGTAAAAAACCTCAACTAACAAAGTTGACAATAGACAAACCAGAACTAGTAGAAAAATATGGTGAAGAGCTGGACTTCTTTATGTATGACAGACAACCATTACATGTTTTCAGCAAAATAGCAAAAAGTTCTAAATCCGAAGACATCGCAGAATACCTAGAAATATTAAAAGATACTGTACTCAACGAGGCAGGCGAACCAGTTATGACTGAAGAAAACATTCTGCCATTAGATTTAATGACAGAGGCTATGGCACTAATAGGTGCCCAGATGGGAAAGTAACAAGCCATATTATAAATGAAAAGGATGAAGACACCAGATTCCTGCTACTAGTAGATTGCTTGGCAAAAGAATACAGTAAATTGCCTAGCGAAATATTAGCCAAGGCTGATACATTTGATATGTTGGTGTATGATGTAAGTACAACATACCAACAGCATGTACGCAAAAAGGCTAACAAAGAGGCACCCAGTATGTCCAGTATGGATACAACCGGGCTAAACGATTTAAGTGAAAAGTATTATGGCAAAAGCATCAGTTAAAGTAAGTAAAAAGGATTTGATTAAGTTGCAGAAGCAAATTAACAAAGCAATAGATACTTCTACGGAAGAAACATACGAATTCTTTAAGAAAAAGACTCCTGTAAAAGGTGGTAATGCTAGGCGTAATACAAAATACAAAGAAAGATCTACAAAAACAAGTATTATAGGTGATTATCCTTATTCAGGCAGACTGGATGAGGGTTATAGTAAACAAGCACCCAGAGGTATGACTAAACCCAGTCTCCGTGAGCTGGAAAAGGTTATTACAAAACAATTTAGGAAAATATAATGGCAAAAATAGATGCACAATTAGTTCTAGATACTAAACAAGCCAAAAAAGGTATAGATTCGTTAAAAGGAGCATTCAAAGGATTGGTTGCCGCGGCATCTATACAACAATTTGTTTCATTAGGTGATGAATTTACACAGATTACCAACAGATTAAAATCAGTAAGTAATAGTACAGAAGAAGCCAGTAGTGCATTTAATTTAGTTAAAAAGGTAGCAGGAGAGACCAGAAGTGGACTGGGTCCAGTTGCAGATCTATTTACAGATTTAACTATTGCCACAGAGGAAATGGGTTTAAGCCAGCAAAGAGTAGCCGATGTTGCAGGCACATTCAGTAAAGCCTTAAAAATATCAGGTGCAGATGCAAACGCAAGTAGTGGTGCTATCAGACAGTTCGGTCAAGCATTAGCAAGTGGTGTGTTGCGTGGTGATGAATTTAACAGCATAATGGAAGCCAACCCGGCGTTCATGCGTGAAATAGCAAAAGCATTAGAGGTAAATGTTGGCCAATTAAGAAAGATGGCTGCAGAAGGCCAATTAACATCAGATGTTTTAGTTAAAGCCACAGAAGAAATAGGTGGTGCTATTGATGAAGATTTTGGTAAAACAGTAGCCACAGTTGGTGAAAGTATTACAAACCTCAGAAATAACTTTATAGAATTTATAGGTAAAATACAGGAAAAAACAGGTGTATTTACTTTAATGAGTAATGCCATTAATGCAGTAGCAGACAACTTAAACATAGTAGTAGCCATATTAGCCGCCGCATTTGGTGCCGCGATTGTAGGACAAATTATAACAGTCACTAAAGGTATTATAGCATTAGGTAAGTCATTCCAGGGTGCGGCAAAAGGTGCCGCTATAATGCAAGCCATTATAGGTGGTCCAGCCGGTGTAGCCAAAGTGTTAGGTGGACTTGTAGCAGGTGGTGGTGCATTATACTTAATGGACCAGATGTTCGAAGACACAGCAGAAAGCACAGACAAGATCAATAAAGAATTAGATGATGCGGCAAAAAATGCAAAAGATCTTGAAGGATCAGGAAAAAAAGCATTAGAACAAAGTAAAGAACAAGTACAAGCAGAAAAAGATGCCAAAACAGCACGAGATGAAGCCGCAAGAATACTAGAAAACCAATTAGAAGATTATAAAGCAATATCAGCCGAATTAGAAGTAGGCAGAGCAGAATTTGAAGCACAACTAGGTTTACAAAACGATTTATTAGTTGCAAGTGATGTACAAAAACAAGTTATAAAAGATATAGCAGATATAGAATCAGATAGAGCAGATGAATTAAGAAATCTAGCCTCTTTAACAAAAATTGATGCTGATGACAGATTAACTAAAGAAAAAGAAATTAATGATGAATATGATCAAAGAATAGATTTAATCAAAAAACAATCACAAGCACAAATGACAAGTGCTACAAATACTTTAATTGTAGGTATGTTCGAGGAGCAATTAGATGCCGCAAAGGCTTTTTCGGATCAATTACAATTACTTAAAAGAGTACAATCTGGTGCTACAGAGGAATCTATAAGAAATTATCAGGAAGAAAATACAGCACTCAGAGAGTACGAAAGTCAACGCAGAGAAATAATGAAGAAATTCTTTGGTGATGATAAAGACTTTATGAATCCAGTCACTAGAAAAAGCCTTTATAATCAGTTAAGTGATGTAGATAAACAAGGTTATGATAATCAATTGGATGCCGCAGAAGAATATTATACATCATTTATAATGCTGTTAAAACAATTCCAGATAGAACGACAAACATTAGAAGATGCTGGTAGAGAAACAACTTTTGGACAAGGATTTGCAGAACAATTTAAGGAATTCGAAAAAAATCTAAAAGATATGGCATCATATGGAGCAAATATATTTAACACAATGACACAAGGTTGGGAAAATGCATTCGTTAAATTCGCAGAAACAGGTAAATTATCATTTAAGGATTTATTCAAAACATTAATGACAGAAATTATTAAAATGATGGCAAACAAATTGTTCCTAGCACTCTTTATGCCAGGATCAGGAGTATTTGGTTCATTATTTGCAGGCTTCTTTAACAATGGTGGATCAATACCAGCAGGCAAGATAGGCATCGCAGGCGAAAACGGCCCCGAAATCGTAAAAGGGCCAGGAACAGTTATCAGTACCAGAGATTCAGCACAAATGCTGGGTGGTGGTGTAACTAATGTATACTATAGAATAGAGGCTACGGATCCTGCCTCATTCCAAGCTCAGGTTGCCAGAGATCCAGAATTTATATATAATGTCACTAGAGCAGGTGCCAGAAGAATACCAGGATAGGAGAAACAATGAGTCTACAAACAATTATAGATAATGCAACATATTTAGACATAGATATACGCAAACAATCTGGCAGTACACTGAGCAGAAGTGGGCATTATAAAACAGCAGACAGAAATGTAAATGTTTATTCATTCAAGGTGGGTATGCACGAAGGTTTAACATACAGCACAAACCGTGGTGTTATACAAGACATTTATACCACAGGTGCTACAAACGAGAGTAATATAAGTCTTAACAATAATAGCAATATGAATTACTTAACAGCATATCAGGGAGATATATCTGGTGCAGAATTAAATAATATTTCTGTAAATGGTGTATTTGGTGCAGAGATCTATATAGACCAAACAAGTGCTACAGGTAGTGGCACACTATTTAAGAAAGGTGACTTTATACAACCCAAAGGTAATACTGATACATACAGATATCCTTATCAGGTAACTTCAGATGTTGCATTTAACAGCAGTAGTAGTAATACAACAGTAAGTGTACACAGACCCGTTCTAAGCCAGTCTGGCGTTGCCTTAACAAGCGGTGGTATAAAAGTAGGTAAGGATGTAAGATGGCATGTTAAAATGTTAACATTACCAGAATACAGTATAGTACCACACGACAGAGTAGCATTTAGCGATGACTTTACACTGATAGAGGTTATTACATAATGGCAACAACTATAACATCTGTACAAGACCAGCACATCAGCAGTTGTCTGCTTATAGATCTCACATTAGATGGTACCACATACTACCTGAGTAGTGCTTATAAGCCAGTCACATACAATACAAATACCTACACAGAGTTAGGTTCTTTTCTGAGTGTGAATGACTTTACAGAAGACATAAAAACAACAAATGGTGATATCAGTCTCACATTAAGTGGTATACCCAGCGAACAAGATTATTTAAGTTCAATACTAACCACAAAAATTAAAGGTGGTAATGTGTTTATTCGTAGAGGTTTCTATAATATCACTACACACGAATTAGATACAACTCAGGTATTCACAAGATTTGCAGGAGTTATAACTAACTTCGTTATACAGGAAGACTTTACACCAGGTGCAGTACTACAAAATAGTGTAACAGTTACCTGTGCTAGTATAACATCAATATTAGAGAACAGAATAAGTGGACAGCGAACAAATCCAGAAGACAGAAAGAGATTGTTCCCTAACGATTTGGTATTTGACAGAGTGCCACTATTATATAACATAGCATTTGATTTTGGTAAAGAATATAATTCAGGCGGTGGCGGAGGCTACGGCGGAGGCGGTGGCGGTGGAGGCCGTGGTGGCGGAGGCCGTAATCGTAGACAGGCTACAATAGAAAAATAATGAAAGTAAGAAACGCACAAATACAAGACTATGATGATATAAGACGCCTTATGATTGATTTTGCCAACTTTAATCCAGTTGAAGATTTACAAAATCCCAAATACGATTATCAGCATGTTAACGCAGTTATAGATCATATTCTTAAAACAGGAATAGCTCTGGTGTGTGAGCATAATGGCAGAGTTATAGGTATGTTATTAGCAACTATACAGGGAGATTTATGGCTACCACATGTTAAACGCATGACAGAAGTAGCATGGTGGGTAGAGGACGATTACAGAGGTACCACAGCAGGTGCCAGATTATTAAACAGATATGTTGCCATAGGGTTAGAAGCAAAAGACAAAGGACATATAAGTTCCTTTACATTAACAACACTAGCAACTACACCTGATCTTAAATTAGACCAAAGAGGTTGGGAAGCAATAGATTATAATTGGTGTTATAGAGGTTAAACAATGGCAGTATTTTCAGCAATCGCATCAGCAGTATCTACATTCTTAATCACAGCAGGAGGAGGCTTTCTAGGTAGTTCACTAATAGGTACAGCAATTGCCACAGCAACAGGATATATAGTTGCAGGTGGTTTAGCCGCCGCTACAGCCAGAGCATTAGGTGTATTTGAACCACCTTCATTTGATACAAGCGATCCTGGTGTAACAATACAATTACCTCCTGGTACAGATAACAAATTACCCATATTATATGGTAATGCATTTACAAGTGGACCTATATTTGATGCCGCTATAAGCAATCAGAATGACACAATGACATACTGTATAGCATTAAGTGAAGAAACGCAAACAGGAACATTTAGTTGTAGTAAAGTGTTTATGGCAGACGATGAGCTGGTATTTTCTGGTAATACCGTAGTAAGACACATAAACCCAAACCAGAGTAACACAACAAATTATGCAGGTAATGTAAGATTAAACATTTATGCAGGTGGTAGTAGTGGTTCAGATGTTATATTCCCTACATCAGGCACAGGCAGTAGTACACCAGCAAGTAGTATAGTACCTCACTGGGGAGCCAACCACACAGCAAATAACATGGTATTTGCCGTGTTACAAATAGATTATGATGCAGAAAATGGATTGGTGGGTTTACCACAAATGTCGTTCAAAATGAAAAACACATTAAGCAATCCTGGTGATGTATTATATGACTATCTTACATCAACACGATATGGAGCAGGACTCACAAATGCAGAAATAGATGTAAATAGTGTCACAGGCACAGCAAATACACAAATGAAAGGTTATAGTGCTGAGCAAGTAAATTACACAAACCAGGCAAATGCCAGTGTAACACACGACAGATATGAGATTAACGGTGTGTTAAGTACATTCGATACATCTAAAACAAACATAGATAAAATATGTCAGGCAAGTGCTACATTCTTTACATACAATGTAAAGCAGGGTAAATTCAGTGCTATTCCAAACAGAGCAATAAGCAGTACAGAAAAAGCCAATTGCTTGGTGTATAATGACGATAACATAGTAAGCAAAATAGATATCAGTAGTACAGAATTATACAATTTATACAATGCTGTAGAAGTTGAATTTGCAGATAACACCAGAAAAGATCAGACAAATACAGTACTGGTAGAAACACCCGGCAGTGACAGAAACGCAAATGAGCCAGATAACAGATTAAAATATCGTGTAGATCTCATTAATGATAATATGCGAGCAGAAGCATTAGCAAACATAGACTTAAATCAGAGCAGAGTGGGTACAGTTATACAATTTGAAACAGATTTTAGCGGTATGCAAACAGATGTAGGTGATGTGGTAAAAATAACAAACAGCCTGTATGGCTGGTCAGATAAATTATTCAGAGTGTTAAGAACTGTAGAACGACAAAGTGAAACAGGTATGATTACAGTACAAATGAGTGCTATAGAATATACAGACGATTATTATACATTACCTGTAAGTACAGAAACACCAGATATAGGGTTTATAGATATGCCCAAATTACCTGTAATAGGACCTATCTTTATACCAGGATTGTATGAGGGTATATATAGTAATGTAGATCTATTGCCTGGTGCTACATTTGGTAATGTTATTACAAACCCAGCAATGAAAACATTTGGTGCAGGTGTTCAGTTAGCAGATAATCCGCAACAAGACACAGGAACTCATCCTACACCCACAACTACAGTAGGAGATTTAATAGATCCTGAATCTTATGATATAACAGATGCTGATATAGGCGATTATGAATTAACAGCAGGTGGACAACTGGTAGGCACATTAAGTAGTGCATATGATTTTAGTTATCAGGGTAATGTGTTGGTAAGTTGGGCAAATGCTACAACAACAGCAACTAAATCATTCAGTAGCACATTAAATTACAATAACTTTCCTGCTACAACACCGCCTCCACCAACATCATTAGCACTAAAAGTTAATTTAGATCCCACAGCACATTTTGGAGCAAGTGCGGCTGATATGAAACCACAAACAGCAAATGTTGTATTAAGAGGTAAAGCAAATTCAGGCATAACTGGTGCAGAGTTCAGTAATTTAGGATATCAGTTCCTCAGAGTGACAAAAGGTGAGAAATAATGTATAGAACTATATATAACAAAGATAGTGGTAAAATTATTATATCCAGAAAAATAAGTGATGAAATGTTAGCAACCAGATTAGCAACATATACACATCAGGCAAGTATAGATGGTTATACTGACGATATACAAAATAAAAAAGTAGACTTAAACACTTTAACTGTAGTAGATGATGTGCAAGAGGAAGATGTAGTTGCCTGGATGCGTGAAAGACGCAGATTATTATTAGCAGAGTGTGACTGGACCGTAGGAGCAGATAGTCCTCTGTCAGATAGTAAAAAAACAGAATGGCAAACATACAGACAAGCATTAAGAGATTTACCTGCAACATATCCAGATGTCACAGACAGAAATCAAATTAATTTTCCCACTAAACCGGAGTAAAGTATGAGTCAGCAATTTGGATGGTTTAAGAACAAATATCAATCAGGAGGAGGTGCAACATTTACTCCTAGTGTAAATCTTAATGAAGTTATAACAGCAAATGGTTTTCAGTATCAAGCAACAATAACCAGTAACATACCAAATGCAAATCTATTAGTCTCAATGCGTGGCACTATACCAGAAAGTAATATAGTGGGTGGTAGTAGAAATACAAGTATTACAACAGATTCTTTCGGTACTGCCACAGTTATAAAAGATTTCGAAACAGCAACCAGTAATACTACATTTGATTTTCAAACCAGTGTTTATAATCCAAATAAATTACCAGATCTAAATGAAGCCACAATGGCACAAGGAAATGTTGTCACACTGAGCGGAACAGCAAACAAACGAATAGATGTAGCAAGTTACAGTGGTAATGTTACAGATATAGCAAAAAGCAATATAACTGTGGGTTCTGATACAATGACTTTATATCAATTCACAGTTCCTGGCACATTTACATTTGATATTACAAGTGTAGCCAATGTAAGTAAAGAAGTACAAGTATTTGCAGTAGGTGCCGGTTCAGGCGCGGCAAACACAACACCAGTTACTTTTGGAAAAGGCGGTGGTGGTGCTGGAGGTAATCTAGTGACAGGTAATTTAACATTTACAGATGCCAGAATAGTGTGTAATGCTACTATAGGTGCAGGTGGTGTTACAAATACTGACACAAATGGCGGCAGAGGTGGTGGTAGTGGTATATTCTTACACACAGATGCAAATGTACTAGTTGCAGGAGCAGATGCGGCGCATACAGGTTTAGGAGAAGGTCGTATGGGCGAACTTGGCCAAGGTGGTTCTGGTGGCGGTGTTATGATGAGTGCTGGAGGCGGTGGTGCTGGAGGCGGAAACGAATTAGATTACAGTGATCCTTCAAGACTTCCCTTCCCTCAAGCAAAAGGAGGATATTTATTAGGTGGCGGTGCAACACATACAACATTTGCAAATGTTATATTTAAGGGTGGTGTAGATAGTAATTTATCTATTAATTTTTCACCTAGTATAGGCAATACCGTGCCTTTAAGTTATGCAAATACTTCTGTATCTGGAAATCTAAATATTATGGGAGAATTAGCAGGATCAGTAGGCAGTAACACAGGTAATATAGGTCTAGGTGGTGTAGATTTTATACATGATTTCACAGGATCTAATGTAAGTTATGGCGGTGGTGGCCCTGGCCAGGCACAAGGTGTTGCATTCAGTAGATTCTATAGTGGTTATGGTGCAGGAGGATATGTAGGATTAAATCCTACTGATCCTGGTAAAAATGTAAATGTAGACGGTAAAAATGGCATAGTAATGATAAGACATATACAAAACGGTACCCGTGCCCTGAGTATGTAGCAAATCTGCTGAAAAGGATAAATAGTAATACAATTTAAGGTTATATGCGAACTCGTATATAGCAAGTTCCAACTGGAGGCGAGCAAATGAAAAAATTACCCAATAACAATATTAAGAGGAGATCATAATGTCTGGTCGCGTCTTAACCGTATCTAACTATCTGCAAGGAGCGGATAATGTTCAATGCATTGAACTTTTTCCAAGTAGTCAACCTACATATACATATGACTTTAATGCAAGTATCAGCAGTTATACTTTTGAAGCAGATTATCAAACAATTATAATAGATCAAATGAGCTATTCTACAGCAGATGGTCAACCCAATTTCACACTCAGTACTGTTTTAGGCAGTTATGCAAATGCTGAAGTAGGTAATGCAAACATTAATGTTATAGATGCCAGTGCAGGAACAGTTGCATTAACTATACCTAAAAACAGATATACAGGTAATATTACACCAGATGCTCGTACAAATGTGCCAGTTACAATCTTATCATTCAGGTGGACCGATACAGGAGTCACACCAAATACAACAGATAGTCACAGATGGGCTATTATAGAACGATTTGAACCAGATGTAACAATTGGCGACCCAACATTAGGTGCAGGTTATACAGCAATACCAACTTCATAGGAGACTTAAATGCCAGGCAATATAACATTAGCAGTAAGTCAAGCAAACATAACTGTAGACCAACAAAATACCACAGTAGCCGTTACAAGTACACCCAGTACAGTTGTAGTAGGTGAAAGCAGAACAACAAGTAATGCTGATATCCGTAATGCTATCAGTAATGCATTCCCAATAACATACAGCACATCAACAGGAGTAATAGGTATAGATCCTAGTGCTATAAGTGGTGGTAATGTTGTATTTGGAGGTAATGCAACAGGTGATATTACAGTAGATAAAAGCACAGGTGCATTCTTTGAGTATACGGTTACAGGAAATGTAACAGGTATTACATTAAGTAACTTTAATGCTGGTGAAACAGCAACAATTATCTTTACACAAGATGCTATAGGTGGTCATCAGATTGATACCACGACAACACCTGGTAATTGGTCAGCATGGAATTTTGCATCAGGCAGTAGCTCAATAGACGAAAACCCTACTAACTGGAGTACACTGAGTATATTTGGACTAGGTCCCACAGGTGGTGCCGCAAATGCCTATTATGCCAGTGTGGTTAGGGAAGAAACAGGAGATGTATTAAGTAATTTAACAGTTACAGGAAATATCAGTGCTGGTGGTACAATAACAGGAGAATTAACTGGTAATGTTACAGGTACAGTAAGCAGTCTGGCCAATCACACCACAGCAGGATTAACTGAAAACACCAATTTATATTATACAGATGCCAGAAGCAGATCCGCAGTAAGTGTAACACAAGCAAGTGCCAGTGGTGCCGGCACATTAGCATATAACAATAGCTCAGGTGTATTTACATACACACCACCAGATTTAACAGCATTTGGTTTAACAAATGCACAAGCCCAAGCATACATACAAAGCAATGGCTTAACTATGACAAGTGCTATCAGTAGTGATAGCAATATAACAACTACAGCAAATACTAGTGCGGCACATGGAACATTTACAGGTGCACAAAGTATAACAGCAACAGGCAATGTGTCAATTGGCGGTAGACTCACTGTAACAGGCAATATAGACTCAGAGACGGTCAAGGACCTTTTGATTGAAGACAGAGACATAACATTAGGTTATGGCACAACAGGTGCACCAAGTTCTAATAGTCAAATTATTATAGACAGAGGCAGTAGTGCAAACACATACCTTAAGTGGGACGAAGGAACAGACAAGTGGAAGTTCAGTAATGATGGTAGCACAGAATTTTCTTTACCAGAAAGCACAACAGATATAGCAGAAGGCACAAATCAATATTATACAGATGCCAGAAGCAGAGGTGCAGTAAGTGTTACAACAGCAAGTAGTAGTGGAGAAGGTGCATTAAGTTACAATAACACAACAGGTGTATTTACATTTACACCAGCAGATTTAAGTGCAGGAATAAGTAACGCTCAAGCACAAGCATTTATACAGAGTAGCGGATTGGCAATGACAGCCAATGTTACAAGTAACAGTCTTATAAGCACAACTGGTAATTTGCAAGTAAATGCAGATACAACAAGTGCTATTGGCATGAAAGGCTTGACATACAGAAGCGATTATAATTTATTAGGATTAGGAACAACAGCCGCTCAAACCGGTTTACATATAAATTGTGATCAAAATGTTTATGCGGCAGTAAGATTAGATGAATACGCAAATACTTTCTTTGGACCGGATTTC
>Ga0181410_1000372_pt1 | contig 20187 bp, 27 predicted proteins | sample 33SPOviralmetaG_FD_130112 | JGI IMG/M metagenome (GOLD analysis project Ga0181410, IMG submission 130112) | Marine viral communities from the oligotrophic San Pedro Time Series (SPOT) site, San Pedro Channel, CA, USA - 33 SPOT_SRF_2012-06-20 | ecosystem: Environmental > Aquatic > Marine > Strait...
AACATTACCTGATTGGCCTGTTAAACTTATTACATTACCACTTAATGTTAAATCCTGGCTATCAGAGGAATCTGAAGCATTTTGTAACTTGACCCAAGAACCACCGTGTGCAAAGTACATGGCTCCATTTGCATGTGAGTGTGCAATAGCACCATGGTATGTAGAAGCATTAGGGAAATCGTTTTGATTAGCATATAAAAATTGTGTCTTGGCTATATCAACTGTACTTGCACTTCCACTGATTGTTAAAATATTTGCACTTAAACTTAATGTTTGGTCTACGTCTCCGGCCGCCCCTGCTGGTCCTGTTGCACCTGTTGGTCCGGTTGCACCAGTATCACCTGTATCACCTTTATCACCTTGAGGACCTTGTGGTCCTGTTGCACCAGTTGGTCCTGCTACAGTACTATTAGCACCTGCTGGTCCTGTTGCACCAGTGTTACCCTGTGGACCTTGTGGTCCTGCTACCGTACTGGCGGCTCCTGTTGGTCCTTGAGGGCCTCTAATGTTGCCCATATTTTGTGTAGATGTATTACTATATGTAATTAATAATTCGTTACTGGAGACTGTTGCACTAGTAATACCATTACCTGTTGCACCAGTCGATCCAGTGTTTCCTTGTGGACCCTGAGGTCCTGTTGCACCTACCCCTGATAGATCTATTGTAGTTCCATCGTATGTTAGGTCGCTCCCTGAAATTGCTATTGTTGGTCTTGTTTGTAGATCACTGTAATTACCAGTAAATGCTACTGTACTTAATTCTGTATTGCTGTTGTTTAATGCATTGGCTACTTCTGCCAAACTGTCTAAGTTTACGTTAGCACCGCCTATTAATGTGTTGATATGTGAATCAACATAGGTTTTCATATGTGCGTTTGCTGTTGTGGCCGCTGTTGTTGTTTGGAATGGTGCCAATGCTGTTGTTATATCAACAGTATCATCACTACCACTAATTGTAATTACGTTACCTGAAATGCTTAGTGTTTGTTCTAATGCAGATAAGTTTACGTTATTACCATTACTAACTGCTAATGTAGTTGAACCTGCATTCCATGAAAGTGTTTGAGAGTCGCCGTCTGCAACCCAGGCATAATCACTTCCGTTCCAACTTAAAACTTGGCTTGCACTTGCACCACTAACGTTAAGGTGTGTATCTACTCCTGCAGTATCTATACCACCACTTGCTAATAAACTTGTTAAGTCTACATTACCTGATTGGCCTGTTAGACTAATTACATTACCACTTAATGTTATATCTTGTGAATCTGTATTATATGTAGCAAGTAAAGATGTTAAATCTATATTACCACTTTGTCCACTTAGGCTTATTATATTTCCGCTAAGTGTTAAATCCTGTGCATCGGTATCTGTTTTACTGTATGGTGCCAACATTGCAGTTAAGTCTACTGTATCGTTGTTACCACTAATTGTAATTACATTACCACTTGCACTTAATGTTTGGTCTGCGGCTCCACCGCTACTTGCGTCTGCTGGTGTAAATGTAAATACACCTGAATTATTATATGTTAAACTACCGTTACCACTTGGTGTTGCTGTTGTTACACTAAAGTCTGTTAGTCCAACATTACTACCGCCACCACCTGAGCCAGTTTGATCATTTGCTTCAAACTTACTTGTTGAACTATTCCAAACAAGTACTTGCCCGTTTGTAATACCACTTGCATCAACATCACTTAATCCTGCAACACTCATGGCCGCCGCCGCTGTTGTTGGGTTAATGCCAAATGATATTATATCGTTATTTGCATCTGTTGTGATACTTATACCAGTACCACTTGAAATTGTTAAATCATCTTCTAATGTTTCTGCACCAATACTTGTTTGGCCAGTAACATGAATGTTTGAAAATCCTAACGAAGCATTTCCAGAACTACCGCTACCACTTACTGCTACAGCATCAACTGAACTTATTCTACCATAAGAATCAACTGTTATACGTGGAGCATGAGTTGTATTACCATATACACCTGCTGTAACACCTGTTGCTACTAAGTTTAATGTTGCTGTGGATTTGTTGCCTGTGCCACCAGTAACTGTAATTTGTCCTGATGTACCGGATACTCTTTCCACATAGTCTGCTGTTAAACTATCTGCCGCTGTTAATGTTATTTCAGTCGCTGTAACTGATGTAATTTGTCCTTTACTATTAACTGTTACTGCTGGAACGTATGTAGCATTACCATATGTACCTGCTGTTACGCCGGTATCTGTAATATATATTCCATTTGTGTTGGATGTAAGTCCTCCACTAGAACCTGCTACAACATTAATTACTTGTCCTGAACCACCAAAGTTAATACCGTTACCAGCACTATATGGGCTGTTATCTTGTGCTATCCATTTAGAGGAGCCTCCTGACCAAGTTAATACTTGTCCAGTGCCTGGGGCGGGTAAATTGGTATCGTTGAGATCAGTTAGATTAATAACATTAAGTATAACGTTACCTTCTGAACCGTCAACCTGCAGATATTTACCGGCGTCACCGGTATAATTTACAGGGGTATCTGTTAGTTCTAAAAATGTTGCCATCAAGTCTTCCTAATAGTGTTATAACACTATTTATCAACTTTAAGCAGAAAGAATGACTCTGTTTATTTGTCCATAAGAAGCATCGTATGTAGAACCGTCTCCAACGTGTTCTCTATCCATATATACTCTTAAGTGTGTAAAGTTTCCTTGGAATGTATATGCTTCTGCAACGTTTCCAGGATTATTACTATTGAATTGTACATAACCAGCACCAGAGAATTCTGTACCAGCAGTAGTTGTAGGTATTATATCAAACCAGTCTGTTGTTTCTGGAGTAAGATCTAACGTTGCTTGTATACGAAGTCTTCCAATAAACTGATTATATATTACTTGGATGGTGTGGAATCCATCACTATAACCGTAATAGGCATCACCTTTTACTTCTGTGCTGTATTGGTTCATTGTAGTACCAGTGCTTTCTAGCATATTGATACTTCTTCTGTTTATTGGCATATTAAATCTCTCTATCTATAATACTATTTATCAGTTGTATAGATTACGGCACTATTTATTTTTTCTATAACTTCACTGTATAACATAGATATCCAGGGTTTAATCTCTTTCAAATCCTCACTTGTACAATATAAATAATTTTGATGCCAATATTTTGCTTCTGTATTTAAATACATATGGTGAGGGAAGTCCTGTAATTTCATAAATCCCATAAATTCATTAGCAGTTTTTTCTAAACCTTCTGGAGTATTATTGGATCTTATAGATCTCCATGTATATCTTTCTCTGCTTCTCAAATCTATTTTTATATCGTACTTGTTATACCATAACTTATCTTTATAAACAAAATTAAACTCTAGGTCATCCTTCCAAGGATTTTCTAAATGATCTAAATGTGCTTTGTCAACTGGTCCAAAAACTTTTTCTACTAAATTAGGGAATTGATCTAAAACATCATCTAACATTGATAAGTCTCTAATATAGACTACTCTATTTTTATTTGTATATGTTGATTGGAACCAAAAACTTGTATACAATAGTTCATCTAGTTTAGCATGTTGTTTTATATCTCTACATACAGAATTGCCTGTAAAGTTTACTTTATAAGTATATTCATTATAATAGAACCTGTCTGATGGTGTAACAGGAAATCCTTTGTAATTAAATCCTAACGGTTTATTATCCGATGACATACTCGCCGTCTCTAAAGTCTATATGTACTCTTATATTTTTAAGATCATCAAATAGTATTTTTCTACTAAGTGGCTTCTTAACTTTTTCTTCAAAGACTCTTTTTAATGGTCTTGCTCCCATAGTAGGTTCGTAACCGTCATCTGCTAATTGTTGTCTGGCTATATCTGATATGCTTACTTTTACAGTAGAGTCGTTTGATAATAACAATTCATTTGTTTCTTTAACAAGTCTATCAACAATTTTTAACATTAACTCTGGTGCAAGTTTATTAAACTTAACTACTGCATCAAGTCTGTTTCTAAACTCTGGAGTAAAGAATTTCTCTACTGCTTTATCAACAGCACTGGTTTTAGTTTGATCTCCAAAGCCTATCTTTTTGCTTTCAGCATCTTGAGCACCCAAGTTAGATGTCATAAGTATTGTTACATTTGTAAAGTCAACTGCTTTACCTGTTGCACCTGTTAGTCTGCCATCGTCCATTACTTGTAGTAATAATTGCAATACTTCTGGTGCGGCTTTCTCAACTTCATCAAGTAACAATACACAATTAGGATTGGATTCCACTTCTGCAAGTAACATACCTTGTCCCATTTTGCCTTCAGCATGTCCTACATATCCTGGAGGAGCACCAATCAGTTTACTAACACTATGACGCTCTTGATACTCTGACATATCAAACTTAACTAGGTTTGTATCTAATTGCTTTGCCAAAGTTTTTGCTGTTTCTGTTTTACCTGTTCCTGTAGGACCTACAAATAAGAAACTTCCAACTGGCTTATTTGGTTCTCTAAGTCCGGATTTAGTAACTAGGATTGCTTCTACTATTTTATCAATAGCCTCGTCTTGTCCGTATACCGTTTGTTTCATTCTGTAGTCTAGTGTTTTAAATGTATCAACACTTTCCGTATCTATAACATCTAATCCTATTTTAGAAACTTTAGACACTACACTTATAATATCTTCTATCGTTACTGTCTGATCTTCTCTGAGCTTCACAGTAGCACCTGCGGCATCTACTATGTCTAATGCTTTGTCAGGGAAACATTTGTTTTTAACATATCTATCACATAAATCTACAGACTTATCAAGTAAATCGTTATCATAAGTTACTCCATGAAACTCTTCATAGTAAGGTTTCAACCCTCTTATAATTTCTTTTGTGCTTTCAACATCTGTTTCTTCTACATCAAGTCTAGCAAATCTACGCATTAATGCTTTGTCTTTTTCAAAACTATCTGCAAATTCATCTGGTGTCGTTGCACCAATAGTTAGAAGTCTACCACTTCCTAATACAGGTTTTAATATGTTAGCAACATCTACACTTCCGTTACCTGTACTACCTGCACCCATAATCATATGTATTTCGTCTATAAACAAAACAGAGTTTGGAGACTTTTCTAATGACTTTAGTAATTGTTTGATACGTTCCTCAAAGTCTCCTCTGTATCTAGTTCCTGCAAGTAAGTCACTAACATTCAAACTATATACTACTTTGTTTAATAATGCTTTAGGAACATCACCATCAACAATACGTTTAGCAAAGCCTTCTGCTATAGCAGTTTTACCTGTTCCAGGTTCTCCTACTAACACACAATTATTCTTTTTACGTCTTGCTAAAATATGTACAAGGTCACTTACTTCCTCATGTCTTCCAATTAGAGGATCAATCTTTTTATCTAATGCTTCTTGGTTTAAGTTTCTAGTAAACTCTTTTAATAGTTCTTGTGACTTACTAGCATAGTCTCTACTTTCTAAATGTCCTATAATACTTTCTTTGTCTAAGCCATTTAGTTGCATATAGTATCTTGCATAAGAAGTTTCTTCTGAACCAATACTAAGCAGTAAGTCTATAGGTTCAATTACATCTCTTCCACTAAAGACTGCATTGGCTAAGCCACGTTGTATAACACGTTCAACACTAATTGTTTTCTTAGGCGCACCTTTGGCACCGTTTTGACTTTTAAGATTATCTTCATCGCCTTCCAAATAATTTTCTAAATCTTCTTGTAGAGAAGTTACATCAACTTGTACTTCCTCACATAGTTTTAGTATAGGCTTTGATTTGATCAGTTGCAATAATATATGTTCTAGAGTAACGTATTCATGTTCTCTCTCAGAAGCAAGGTCCATTGCTTTTTGTAATATGTTTTCTACTGATTTATAATCCATTTTATTCCTTTATTTTATTTAATAGTTCTATTACTTCATCACTTAAATTATCTGGCACATATAGGTTACATATAATATATAAGTTGCCCATTAGTCCTCTAGAAGGATCTTGCATACCGAAATTTCTTATTCTTAATTTATGTCCGTTCTGTGTTCCCTTTGGTATTTTAACTTTAATCTTTCTATTATCTATAAAGGTAAAATCTAATTCAGTTCCTGTCAAAGCATCAATAACATTTAAGTCATGTCTATAGAATATATCTATTCCATCACTTCCCCAATTATGTGGAAAGTCTATATGTACCCGTATAATTAAATCCCCAGGCGGTAAATCCTTATATCGTTGAGGACCTTTACCTTGTAGTCTAAGTTTAGTTCCATTTGTAACACCTTTTGGTATTGATAGATTAAAACTTCCTGCATTTGTATTAATAACTATATCAGCACCTTCATAAGATTGTAAGAATGATATCTTTACATCTGATATGCCATCAGGATTCCTTCCCTGTTTTTGATATGCATTGTGTCTCCTACTACCAAATATATCTCCAAATATATCTGCAAAAGGTCCACCTTGTCCAAAGGGGTCGCCACCTTGGCCGAACTGTCCAAAAGGACTAGGGTTATCATACTGTGCCCGTTGTTCTGGATCACTTAGGATACTATATGCACCCTGAATCCTTTTAAACTGTTCTTGATCACCGCCCTTATCAGGATGATGCTTACTCGCAAGTTTGCGATAGGCTTTTTTAATATCCTGCTTAGTGGCGTCTTTGCTTACGCCAAGGGTTTCGTAGTGATCCATTATACTAGTATAACACCAATGCTATTTTAAGTCAACAAAAAAGGAGCCGAAACTCCCTTTAAATGTTTCTGCTATTTGGTTATTCGTCTTTCTTTCCAAACTGTATTGGGTTAAGTTTTGATATTGCTTTGTTATCGTTTCTTTCTATCTGAGCGCCAACACCTTTTTGTCCGTTAGGTAAAGTAACTTCTCTATAATAAACAATAACTTCGCCCATTTGTTTAATATATCTTTTTATCTCTTGCATGTCCTCAGCCATTACCTCATAGTCACCAATAGTAGTAGCAACAAATACAACTTCACCGTTGTTTTGCTTTTTCATATCGTCAAGGAATCTATCGAAATATGTGTAACCTTCAGGCCAATCTGGATTGTCTCTTTCGCTAAGTTCACAAGTCTTAGGTCTTTTTAATAGTTCCACACCCTCATCATTAAACTTCTTAGGTTCAAATGATATTGATTTCCTACATGGGTTTGTTATTTTTGCTTCTGAAACTACATACCAAGTTGGTGCTGTTAATTCTACTGGACGAGGTAATGCAGGTTGCATTATATCTATCTGTACAGGTTTAGAAACTATTTCGATAGGCTTAGTGCCCATCATTGAACAACCACTAGTCAGGAATAACAGGAGTGTCAAGCTCAAAAATTTGCTGTGTGTCATCTTCTAATCCCTCGAATACGGCTTCGGAAGCCTTGTTAAATCTCAATTCTATTAGTCCTGGTTTTGCGACTGCTAAACTATTTAAGTTATGCTTGGCAAAGATAGCCAAATACTGAGCCTTCTCTTGCTCAATCTGTGCATTCTTTCTGCTCATATTTTGTAGTGCTTGGCCTTGCTTTTCAAATGCTTCTTTCATTGCTTCCATGGCCTGTTTTTGTTCTTGGACTGCACCTTCAAGTGCCATGTTGTTGGCCTTTAATGTTATGTTCTCTTGGTAAAGAAAATATCCACCAATGCTTAACAATAAAATGATGCCTATAAAAAATTGGTTCATCTGTGTCTAACTCGCTTTTGTTACTAATATATCTCTGTGTGCCGGATTATAGATTACTATATATTCATCTATAGGTAATGCTTTCATTTCCCCAAGCATTGAATTAAGTTTTGCCATTGCTATCTTATCATGTTCTAATTTTATAGCACTTTCAGAAATACCAACTTCGCTCATTACATCAGGACCATGTCCAAAGTTTATAACTTCTAGAGTTGCAATGTCTCTTGCTCCTCTTAAATGTAACTTACCGTCGTTAAGTCCGGCTTCTAAAATATTACTGGCTTTAAGAAACTCTAATATAGTATTACTATTATCTTTGGCTTCTTCTTCTAATCTATGTTCTTCTTCTTTTTGTTGTACTGCTTCTTGTTGAGAAACAAATTCATCTTTTGTCATATAGTTTTCAGGGTCTATTTGTATGTACTTTATTAATTCATCGTTATCCAATGCTATACTTTCTTCACTTAATATTGTACTAACTTCCCAATTTAATTTACCACTAAGACGTTCTACTTCTTCTACAATACTTTTAATATTATTTAAAACTTCTTCTTGTCTATCCATTTCAACAAATACCATATAGTATCCATCTGGATTAGGATTAGGAGATACTTCTATATCTCTCATTTCTATAATACTATTGTTTAAAAATTTATATAAGTCTTTGCTTGGCAAGTTTTCACTAAGTTGGAAGCCAAGTACTAGAACATTTTCTGATGTTCCAGTTTTAGGTTCGAACTCATCAACACTAATCTTTTTTAGTACTGTATTAGCCAAATCATTTTCTCTTAAAGGCATTATATTATTCCTGGTACAGTATTATTAACAGTAGCGGCATCCTGCATCGCATCAGTATTGGTATCTTCTAAGTCTACCATCTTCTCTGAATCCACTTCAACTACGTCTTTGTTAAATTCATCTACATAACGTCTAGGCATATCTATACTAACAACCCAAACAGGACTTGATTCTGACTTAGGTTTGTATACAGTTCTTCCATCTGGTTTTGCTTCTGAAGTCACATCTGCGTATGTTTGAACTTTTCTAGGACGCAATAAAGATTCCTTAGTATATTTTACTAAGCAGTCACGTGCCATAAGTCTTTTTGCGCCTTCTGGATCTGGCATATCAGCCTTAGGATAAATTAGTTTTACATTTACAAAATGTCTACCTAATGTAGGTCCTTCTAATATTTCTCCCTTCTGCCAATTTTTAAAAGCATAAAGATCCAAACTGTCTAAAGTTTTCTCAAATTCCAATAGCATATCGAGTAGAGTATTAGACTCTGATATCTTTTTAATGCTGTCGTTAATTATTTGAACTGATACTGTCATTATTAATTCCTTTCTATCTTATAACTATTTATCTAAATGTTTAACAACTATGTTTTTGGTTTGGCTATAGCCGGTAAGTAATATATGTAATAATGAAAATTTTATAACTTATGATAAGCAACCATATAAAAAGTTGGCACACAAATACAACCCATAGCCGTGCAGGACAGTATAGTCTTCACGGTTTTTTTATGGCTTCAAGGAGGCAAACATGTCAAGAAAGGCTAGAAAAAAGAACTATAACAAATATAGAAAAAGTAAAGGAGATGATTATTTGAGAGTAATACAAGGTGGTGCCTTGCAAAGAACGAGGCAAAAGGAAGTTAAAATAGTACCACGTAATTTCCACCAGGACGATCTACTGGGTTATTTAGAAGATCACAACATCAACATAGTGTTTGCTGTAGGACCAGCAGGTACAGGTAAAACACTAATATCAACATTAGCAGGTATACGAGAACTTAAAAAGAATAAAATAGATAAGTTTGTGGTAACGAGGCCAGCAGTATCTGTTGACGAGCAACATGGCTTCTTGCCAGGCACGTTAATGGAAAAAATGGCACCATGGACGAGACCTATATTCGATGTGTTTGAGGAATACTATGCTCCAGATCAAATAGAGTATATGATTAATGACAACAAAGTAGAAGTGGCACCACTTGCATATATGAGAGGACGAACGTTTAAGAATGCGTTTATAATCGCAGATGAAATGCAAAATGCTACGGACAGCCAAATGAAAATGTTACTAACGAGAATAGGTGACAATAGTAAAATAGTTGTAACTGGAGATCTTAATCAGCATGATAGAGGATACGAAAGCAATGGACTAAAATGTTTTATAGAAAGATTGCAAAGAGCAAACTCTGATAAAATAAAGTTAGTTCAGTTTGGTAATACGGATATTGAAAGACATCCTGTAGTATCTGAAGTGTTAAAAATATACGGAGAAAACTAAAGAGTTTCTACATAATTTAGTTTACGGACAACGTAATTTGCTATAATTGTTTTAAAGTCTTGTAAAAACAAATCAGTAAAATATTGTCGATTGAAACCATCTGCATTATGTTCTATAACATTCTTGGTGAATTGTTCTTTGCCGGCTTTGGAAAATAACTTATGTCCTATTGCATCTTTACTGATAGCAGTCCATGGACTAATTGGTGTTACTCCATTAGTAATTGCAAGTTTTTGTATTCTATCCGCACATGTATTTGCTTCTTTATAACTTCCATATTCCGAAGCCCAATCGGAAAAATGGTCGTTTGGGTCTTCTTTTCCTGTTAAGTACAGGCCGTACTTCTCAGGATTCCTAGTAAAGTCGGCCTGTGAATCTGATATTCCTTCTGAAAATTTTCTTAGAAATAATGGATGTGCATTTATGGCAGAAAATAGTTTATCTCCTATATAACGTTTAGCCATTTCAATAGAGTGTTCAGAAGTCTCAGGTGGGATACCAACTATCATAGAACCTGTTACCCACCAGTGTGGGTATTCATCTCTAATTAATTCTAAAGTTTTAAAAAATCTATCAGGCCTTGCTGTCTTTTTAATTTTTTTACTTGCTTCAGGATGAAATGTTTCTATGCCCCATAGGTGTCCATGGAATCCTATTTCGTCTAATACATCTATTGTATCACGTTTACCAACAAGAATGTCGAATCTATTGAATCCAGCAATACGAGGCTGATAGTCTAATTGCCTAACTACATTAAGCATTAAGTCTAATTTACTTTTATCTTCGTTAAAGGTATCATCTACAATACTAAATCTAGTAATACCATAACTTTTTGCTTCTTCTAAGTAGGCTAAAACATTATCTTCATTTGCATTATGAGGATCTTTATTGCCTCTAAACTCGTAACCACAAAACGTACAATCAAATTTACAACCTAATCTTGTTTCAAATGTAAGAACATCTTCTTCACTTAAACAATAGTCAGGATGTAGATCAGGTACTATAGGATCTTCTGGCACTACTGCGACAGGATTAAAAAATATAGGAATGCCAAACTCGTTTACATCTTGATTGGCTGTGGGTATAGATTTATCTTGCAACCAACGTTCCATTAACCAAAGTGCTCTACCATAAAATAGTCCATCTAGTTTTACATGTGGTTCTGTAATACAAACAGGATTAGGACCACCAACAATTATTTTACTATCAGGAAAATGTTCTTTAATCTTTTTTGCTAGTACAATATTATCTGTATGCGGTGCACCATCTCCAAATATATCTAAACCAAATAAATTACTGAACCCAAATATAGGACGTTTGCCACCTACAGAATTAAGCCACTTTGTAATATATGTGATAGCATCATCAGTATCCCAGTAAGATGCCCAATGCATAGTTGTACATGGTAATCCCAATTTTAATACAGATTGGTGTAGTCCCATTACTCCTAACGTTCTTATGTGTTCTAATTGGATTATTCTTTCTCTTTGAATCTGATTTATATCTAAGAAGATAACTGAATCACCCTGAGTAGTGTTATTGATTTCGTTGATATATGCCATGCTAACTATTTATCGTGGCTAGATTATTGGCTATTTAATTGTAGTTCTATAAGTGTTGCCGCCATATTAATTTCAGGGTCAGCACATAAACTGCTTTTAGCCATACCGTTCCTAATAATTACTACCGCTTGATCTTGTTGAATGTCTGTACTACCCCATAGAGATAAGTTTCTATACATAAACTTGTATACATCCTCATACTCCTCCGGTCTTGCTTGACTGCATATGAGCGTCCTAGCACCCTTATAGTCGCCACTCTTAAACTGTTCTATTGCTGTAAGCATCCAGTCACTAGTAGAACTGTCTCCCTCTTGTGGACTCTGTAAGACACCATCCATTACATTTTGTTGTACTAAGTTTATACTTTTACGCAAGTCAGGATAACTTGCTTGGACATAAGTGTCTAGTGTTTCTAAATCTATCTCTACACCTTCATCAATGCATATAGTTGCCAGCCTGGCTGTAAACTCTTGTATGTCTAACTTCTCAATATGAAAGCCTTGGCATCTGCTATGTAGTGCAGGAATAACACGTTGTGGATAGTTGCATGTTAATATAAACCTACAACTAGTGTGATACATTTCCATAACACCACGCAATGCCGCCTGTCCGTTAGGAGTAATATAGTCTGCCTCATCTAGTAACACATATTTTAAATCACCAAAAGGCATAGTGCTACTAAAGTTTGTTATCTTGTTTCTGATAGTATCAACATTGTTTTCATTACTAGCATTTATTTCTAGTATGTCCATATCGTTAACTTCTAATTCATTTAGTAATACTTTTGCTAATGTTGTTTTACCTGTGCCTGGCGCACCGCTGAACAGTAGATGCGGAAGGGAACCATCTGCTACCCAACCCTTTACTTGTTCTTTCTGTTTATCATCTCTAAAAACATAAGTATCTATATTACTAGGCCTATATTTCTCTGTCCAAAGTTCTTTCAATGTAATTTCCTCTTAGTATCTTGAATTGCTCGTTCCCATTCATCAGTTAGCATTTCTGTATTTTTTATTTCATCCAGTATAGCATAAAATTCCTCATCGTCAAGATTAACTCTCAACTGTTTGATAGCGACTGCAAACATAACACTTGCTACCAATGTAGGAGATTCTCCCTTATCGAAATAATCTTCAAACACGCAAGTAAGTGTTTCAATTAGGTCGGTCATTGTACTATCATTCATTTTCTGTTTGATCCTTCTTTGCATCCATTTTTTCAAAATGTTTACTGTACCATTCGTTACTACAGTATGCATCACAGAAAAAATGTTGTTGGTCTGGTGTATAATATTTTATGTTGAACTGAGCTATCGCTTTTTTACATACACTACAACTGAACATACTTTATTATAACTTATTTGTTGCTGGAAGTCAAGTGTTCAATAAAATAATCTTTATTAGGAATTTGACTATCGTTTATTATGTTTATAAGTTTAGTCCTGTCAACTTGTTTAAGACTAGCAGGATCTAATTGTGGAGGATAAGTACATGCCATTATTCTCCAGTTGTATTTGTTTTCTTCTACCCAAGTTTCTAAATCTGTAAAGCCTTGCCAATTATCAGAATGTAATACCGAATGTATTTGAAATTTAAAATTTAATTCTTTTAGTTGTACTAAAAATGCTTCAATGTCTTCCCATTTACTTCCTTCCCTAACTTTATCATTAAGTTCTCCATATGCATCTATACTCACATAAAAGAAAACTTCTTTACATTGTTTTAGTAATTCTATTGTAGTGTTATCCAACATAAAGGTTGCATTGGTATTATAAACTACTGAGACCTTACTTGGGTCTTTTAATTTTTGTATAAAAGTTTTATGCCTATTAGTCATAAAAGGTTCGCCACCTAGAAACTCTACATGGGTAATAGTGTCTGGTATGTTTACAAATTCATCTGTGTCTTTAATGTTTAACTTGGGACTGACGTTTGGATTTTCTGCATTAGCCCATTTGTTACTGTATACCCCAGAACACATGACACACATAAGATTACATATATTATCAAAGCCTGCCTCTAAGTATTCTAGTTGTACTGTGTCAGCAGTATAATGTTCGTTAAACTCTTGTCTAGTACTTGCACCTGCTTTAACTTCGTTAGGTAATATTTCTTTGCCTTGTTTATCCTCTTGATAACATTTAGAACAACCTTTAATTGGAATACCATTTGCTGAATCATGTCTTAGTTGTTCGTAAACAGGTAAGTGTAGTATCTTTTCTACATCACCGTCAAACTTTGCTACTGGGTATTTGAATCTACAACATGGAAATATATTGTTGCCGCTTCTGATATTAGTGTGCTTCCAAAATGCGGAGCACATAGTATCTTCAGGTTTCATTTTCTTATTTTCTTATTCTTATCTATAGCAGTTTTTAAAATTCCAAGTTCGCCCTTTTTTAGTTTTGCATAGTATAGTAATGCTTCTGTATCTTTAGGGAAACAATGTCCTCCAAAGCCTTGCTTACTATCTGTGCCAGGTACTTGCATGTGTGAGTCTCCCATACGGTCGTCTCGTGTTAGCATATCAATAAAGTTTTCCCAAGGTATCTTAGTCCCACTTTTATTAAACAAGTCGTTAAGTTCGTTAAAGAACGTAACCTTTGTTGCTAACCAACTATTTATAGTATACTTAATTAGACTTGCTGTTATAAGGTCTACTTTAAAAGTAGGAACAATTTTTACAGAACTGTGTCTAATATATGCTTTCTCAACTGCTTCACAATCTTTCCACTTGCCACCTAGCACTTGCATTTTAGGATTAAGGAAGTCATCAAATGCATTTGCTTCTGTAAGAAATTCAGGATTGTAAACTATTTTTAAATTAAAATCCTTTTTCATTTTAGTTAAGTGGTCAGGAGTAATCGTACTTTTAATTACTGCTATTCCTTTGTAATTGTTTTTATCTAAGTCTTGTAATACAGATCTTACATAACTTACATCGACATCCATATGGCTATCTTGTTTAGGAGTAGGTACACATATAAAAAGTAGTGGTGGATCAAAATTACTAACAAGTTGTTCAATTGTGTTGTCGTTTTGTTTTGGGTCCACCACAAACTGGTCGGTGTCTTTGTTAAAGCCATTAGAGACGGCTGAGCCTACAAACCCACAACCTATAATACCTAACTTCAAGTTACTAGTCATAGTAAGGTATACGTTCGTGCTCTCCAGTTATTCTTTTAATTGCTTTGTCTTCCCTTTGTTCCTGTACCCATTCTTCTTCACCTGCATAAGTAGGACACTTATCACTTTCTAATATACGTTCACATTCCCATTTAACTTCGTATATTTTTTGCTTACATGCAAAGCCGTTGAATCCGTCTATACGTGGGTCAGTCATAACACCGAACCATTGATAAAGTTGTTCTTTAATTGTTTTCTTTCCGGTACGTTCTATGTAAGGCATAATTTATTTTTTATTGTTTGAATTGTTTTCTAAACCAATGCCTGATAAAATGCAAAGTGCAGATGCTATCAGCCACCAAGGATTAAGTGAATTAAATACGACACCAGCAAGTATTACACAGCCTGCTAGGCCTATAGTATTAATTCCTGTTCTATTACTAGGCATCATCATAATGTTTTTTTACTTGCCCAGTCGTGTTGTGCTGAACTAATTGATACTGTGCCTTCTGGTCCGTCTGGAGATACTGCCATGCAACCGGATGGATCTACTTTCCAAAGTTTTTGTCCTTCTTCTAGTCTGTCGTCCTTTGCTGTGAAGCCTTCAGTCCATCTACCAAACTCTACGTATACCCATTCGCCAGGCTGTAGCCAATCTATTTTAGGTCCTACTTCAAAGACTTTGAACCATCTAGGTACTACGCCTTCTTCCTTACCCATAGTGGATTTGATTATTATGCCTGATTGTGTTGTTTGGTCTCCGAAGTCTGCTTCGGTACATAAGATATTATCGCTATATGCTCTTATCCTCATTTTCATCCTCTGTGTAATATGGAACCATTTCTATATCTCCGTTAGGTAATTCAACTTCCTTAAACCCTAAAGGTTCTTGTTCATCAAATGATTCTCCTGCTGGTGGTGTTGGTTCCGGTGTTGTGTCTGGTGTAATGGCTGTTCTTTTATTTTCTTTTGCTGTCTTGGCTGTTTTAGGTTCCTCAACAATATTGTTAGGCTCTACTGACTCTTGTTCAGGCTGGCCTCCTTTTAAACTTGCCTGTGCTGTACTGCTTTGTGGATGATCTTTGTAATAGGCTCTTACACGGTCTTCACGTTTTTCAATAATTTCTCCGTTAGGTCCTAGTGTATTGCCTTCCGCATCTACTCTCATGTTACCTAATGCAGGACTGTTTTGAGCCATTAGTGCCTCAAAGTCTATAATTTGTCCTTTATTTGTTTTACGTTGTACCATTATTTTAAGAATTCCTTAATATCTAAGTTATATTTATAACTGTTTACCTTATGTACACCAAGAATATAGAGCAAATAACTAGAAACGGAACTTCCTCTGCCTACACCCCATACTAAATTATGCTTACGCATTTTGTCTATAATGTATATTAGTAGTTGCAATATAGGAAATAGCCCACGTTCTTCAAACATATCTAACTCCATTTCTACTCTCCCTGTCTCGTCGGGACCACGTTGACCGAGTTTGGATACATATTCTCTAATGTCTATTTCTCTATAATGCTGTGGAATATTAAAGTCCTTACTAAAGTAAGTGTCATCAGATAAAGGTAATAGTTCTAGTTCATCACAAAACTTATTATAGTCTGTTATGTCGCTAAAAGGTGTATTATGTAATTGCTGTCCTCTGTACAACAATTCAATACCTGTATTTTCATCTGCAAGATAGTCTTCCATATGAGTATTATACTTTATTTTTATGTTGTTGTCAAGACTTATCTTTAGGTACCAGTTTAGGTTTGAATGCTTTCTTTTTAAAGTCCACCTCAATTAGTTTGCCCTTATCCTTTTCTTCAGTAATAGTAAGTTGCTCCATAACTTCTCTTTCTATTTCGTCTATAGGATAAGCCATCTTTGATATAATTTCCTGTTGCTTATCATCTGAAAACCAAACATCAAGTTCTTCTTGATCTTGTGCAATGTTATCAAATGTACTAAAGTCTCTGCGGTCCCACCATGGTGTTTTCCAAAAACTTAGTTCGCCTAGCCACTGGTCCATTGTAGGTAATGTGGTATAGATTCCGTCATCATTAAACACACTATACTCCATATCCTCTACTTTGTCTTTAATAGATAAACTTTCTATGTGACTTGAATGGTGTACCAGTGTATTAAGTTTACAATGTAATGCACTTGCAAATGTGGCCTCACTTAGGCTTGGTAAAAACATAAAGTTATTATTGTATTCTGAAAAAGAACGCTCTGCCATCTCTTTGCCATCGAAATCATACACTAAGGATTGATGTAGTTGTTCATATAAAAAATTATTTGCTATCTGAAAACTAACATTCTGATGTAAGTATGCTTCTGAATAGTCTGTTCCTTCTTCTGCTTCGGTACGCAAGGAATATGTAACATCATATACTACAGATTTAATTTGTTTCTGTTCACCATCTATCCAAGTTGTCCTAACCGGTATAGTTTTTTGTACTGTAAGTATATTCATTTATTCTCCAAATTTTGGTATGTCACCAATACCAGTAGTAGGAACTTCTTTTAATGGTCTGTCTTTTGGTAATAAAACAGGTGGAGTTGTTCTTCGTGTACTTGTAACTGGTTTCTTAAATTGTTTCTTAGAAGAGATATCATCTCCTGTATAAAAGTTTGTAAAGTGTGTAATTAATTCTGTTTTGCTATAGTCAGGAGTCTCAACGACTTCTTCTATTTCTCCTATCTCAATAATGTCAGGTGTTTTGTCTTGTGCCATTCTACGACTAGCCATTCGTTGTTGGTGCTCTTGGGTCACAAGGCTTATCATATTTTCTATTTGCAATCTTAATCCTGTTTCACTCGTAAACGAGTATAACTTAGTATTAAGTTTTTGCATTTCCGTAAGGAGTTCATCCTCATCCATTTGCTGTACTTTAAAAAAGTAATCGTCGTTCATTAATATTTCCAGTTCATCATAAAAAATGCTAGGGCATCTTTTGTAGCAAATCTAACCTCACCGTACCTTGCTATATAATCTTTATTTACTACCAGACCAATCTCATCACATGTATGTCTGGCCTGCCATTGTGCTTCAGAAGAAGTAGGTATCTTTACTCGAATAGATCTCCATGTCATCCAGTTGTCGAAATCAACTTTATTGGATTCAATTAGAGAACTAGTTTGGTTGCCTGTCATAGTGTAAATCTAGAGTATGTTCATTAATATGAACTTTCTGTTTTCTCTGTCTAAGTATAGTGTTCATGCCTGTTGGCGTATCCAGTATCATCTTTTCTATTGTATGACTTTCTAAGTTACCATGTGCCACACAATTATATCCTTTAATCTTGTGTGTAAGTTTTCCAAAGTCCTGTCTGCTATAGTCTATATTATATTGTTTAAGATTAAAATTAGTCAATACAAGTCCTGCTACGTTTCTAAATAGTTCAGGACACTCTACAATAGCAGTGGGTTTTTCAGTTAGACCTTTATTGTCTATCATAATTGTAAAGTGATTTTTACTTGTAAGTTTTGTATAATCAACACTACTAGTTGTTTTAAATCCTAGTCTTTCATAAAATGCTAAGTCAACAGGTTGAGTTTGATTTATTACTAATCCGCTAAATTTACTAGGACCGGTTTTTACTTCTACTTCATTTGCTACAGTTACATATTTAGAGCTTAGTGTTGATTCAATACCTGTTTGTGTTTGTAAATATATTTCTAATCCTTGTGGACATATTAACTTATACCAACCAGAGGTATCATCATACTGAGCACCGGACATATCAATAGTATCTTTACTAGTGACTAACCCGAAACCAACAAGTCCTTGTGGTCCTGTTGCACGATCCTGTGTATGTATTATACAATTATTTTGATGCCAAAAACTATTAAGACTAGTAGTGTGGTTCGATATTTCTCTGAACCCTAACGTAGACAGTTCGTCTGTTAGTGTTAAGTAGTCATTGTGTGCATAGACCAGAAAATTTATTATACTCATTATACCTCAAATGTTACACTTACACCACAGCCACATGTACTTGTTGCTTGTGGAGATTCTATTATTACTTCACTTCCTGCCATACCTTTATTAACATAGTCAATTGTACTACCTTTAAGGTAAGGTATTGCCATCTCATCTAAAACAAATGTATGCTCTCCCATTGATTGGGTATAGTCTTTGTTTGTAAAAAATTCTGTAATAGTGTCCCACTTGTATTCAAAACCTGCACACCCGCCTCCAGTAAGACTTAGTTTAACTGCTAACGCATTTTCCTGTTCAAGAACATTCTCGAAATGCGTAACAGCATTAGGTGTTATATGTATTAATTTGCTAGGGTCGTAAGTTGTTGGTTCCATAATAGTATTTAGTATAAGACTAAACAGTACTATGGAATCTAAGGTTCATAACGTATCTTATGCCCTGCTTTATAGGTCGTACCTCATGAAGAACTTTAAAATCATATATTAAAGCATCACCAGGGTCTAAGTTATATTCAGTATCATTTACAATTACTTTACCGCCTTTGTATTGATCTGTATCAGACATCTGTATAATAAGATTATGAGTATTGCTTTTTGCTGGATCGGTACCATCTAAATGTTTAGGTATAAAGCATCGTGAGGAATATTTTAAGATTCTAAAATCATTAAACATAGGATTAGAAATATGTTTATCTACTATAGGTTGTAAGTGATCAAGTAAAGGTTGGAATTCTTTTTGTGTCCAATAAGAAACTATGAAGTGTCCTACAGTACTAGCAGAAACTCTGTCCCTAAGTTGTCCAGTGTCATCTGTAAATTGTAAGGAAGAGTCTTGCCAAAGTTTAAAAGAGTAATCTAGTAGTTCGGGTGTTAAAGTATTTCTAATTACAATGGGTTCTTCAGACTTAATATCCACCTTGTATATTACCTCTGGGTAATGATCTCGTCTGCTAGTCCCCAGTCAACTGCTTCTTGAGCCGTTAAGAAATTATCTCTATCCATACCTGCTTCAAAGTCTTGATATGTTTTACCTTTACTGTTATGTTGTACATAAATTTCTGTAAGGTCTTTTTTCATACGATTGATTTCTTCAAACTGTATTGCTATGTCACTAGCCATTCCTCTTGCACCACCGCTAGGTTGATGTATCATTGTCCTTGACTTTGGTAGTACAAACCGTTTACCTGCCGCACCTGCCTGTGCTAGTAGACTTCCCATGCTGGCCGCTTGTCCCATTACTATTGTACTTACATCTGGATTGATGTATTGCATTGTGTCGTACATTGCCATACCACTTGTAACAACTCCGCCTGGGGAGTTAATATAAAAGTTGATGTCTGCTTCACTGTCTTCTGCTTCTAAGAAAAGTAACTGAGCACATATACTATTTGATACAGCATCATTAACTTCTCCGTTTAAAAATACTATTCTTTCTTTTAATAGTCTGCTATAAATATCGTAACTGCGTTCTCCAGCAGAAGTTTTTTCTATTACATATGGTACAAAGTTCATAAAGGTTCCTGTTGTATGTTATTATTAGATATAAGTATACACTATTACTTATACCATGTCAAGTTTCTTTTTTAAGAATGGCCATA
>Ga0181410_1000373_pt1 | contig 20172 bp, 19 predicted proteins | sample 33SPOviralmetaG_FD_130112 | JGI IMG/M metagenome (GOLD analysis project Ga0181410, IMG submission 130112) | Marine viral communities from the oligotrophic San Pedro Time Series (SPOT) site, San Pedro Channel, CA, USA - 33 SPOT_SRF_2012-06-20 | ecosystem: Environmental > Aquatic > Marine > Strait...
ACGTATCACGTGGTACTAATAATGATTACTCTGCATTTATTTTATATGATATTACTACTGTACCATACCGAGTCGTAGGTGTCTATAGGAACAATGAGATTAAACCCATGTTGTTCCCAAACATTATTCACCAGGTTGCAGTAAATTATAACCGAGCATTTATTCTAGTTGAAGTCAATGACATCGGAGATCAAGTAGCATCAATCCTACAGTATGATCTAGAAAATGAAAATTTATTAATGTGTTCCATGAGAGGTAGAGCAGGTCAAATTGTAGGTCAAGGATTTTCTGGTTCTAAAACTCAACTAGGAGTAAAAACAAGTACCACTGTAAAGAAAATTGGTTGTTCTAATTTAAAACAACTAATTGAAGGTGATAAACTTTTAATAAATGATTATGATATTATATCTGAACTAACTACCTTTATTCAAAAGAAACAATCTTTCGAGGCAGAAGAAGGTTGCAATGATGATCTTGCCATGTGTTTAGTTATCTTTGCATGGTTAGTTGCTCAAGATTATTTCAAAGAAATGACAGATAATGATGTTCGTAAGAGATTGTACGAAGATCAAAAAAATCAAATTGATCAAGATATGTCACCTTTTGGATTTATTGATACTGGATTAGATGATAATGTAGAAGTTGATAATAATGGTGATGTTTGGTATATTGCACAAGATGGTTCAGGATCATATTCAGGATCAAATACTAGTGAATATGGAGAAATGAATTATATGTGGGAGTATAGATGAGCAATTTTGAGGAAGATCAATATGAATTAGAACATTTATTATTTAATGAAAGACAATGTAGAACTTGTAATATTACAAAAGATCTTCTACTAGATTTTTATTTAATTAGAAAAAATAAAAAAGGATTTCCTTCATCATATTCATACGAATGCAAAGATTGTACAATAAAAAGAGTTAGCGAATTGAAGAAGAAAAAAAAGAAAAACAAACCAGACATACCATACAATCCTGTCCCTAGATTTGGACCAGACATTTATCCTGATTGGTAAAGGGTTCATGCATGGTTTCCCCCTTTAAGAGTGTCAAAATAATAAATAGATTTAAACGATATGATATTTTTTTAGGAGATAAAAATGGTTGCATTACGCTCACCAGGAGTGGTTGTTAAGGAACAAGATTTAACAACAGGAAGAGCAGATATTACTAATGGTAATATTGCTGGTTTTGCTGCTCCCTTTTCACAAGGACCTGTAGGGGTCGCTGTAACAGTTTCAAACGAAGCAGAATTAATTAGTACCTTTGGAGAACCTAACTCTGCAAATGCAGAATATTTTTTATCTGCATCTAATTACCTTTCATATGGCGGACTTATTTCTGCAGCAAGAATTGATTCTACCGTACTCAAAAATTCAGTAGCAAGACTTGGACAGTCTGTCAGTTCAGTAACTGTAGGAACTCCTGGTGGAAAGTACACTTCTAACCCATTAGTTCAAGTTTCTGGACCTGATCTTTCTGGTGGGATTACCGCAGAAATAACTGCAGTACTTAACGCCAACAAAGAAGTATCAGGATATTATGTGGCAAACCCTGGTTCTGGATATTCATCGCCACCAACAATTACGGTAGACCCTGTAGGTAATCAAGCAACTCTTAATGTTGCATATGGAACTCAAGCAGAATTAACTACAATTCCAGGTTCTGGTGCTGGATCAGTTAGTGGTGGTGCAATTACTACTGGAACTATTAGTGCTATTGACACTCCAGGTTCTGGTTATAGAGATGGAGCAAATGTTCCAGCAGTTACAATTAGTGGTGGTGGTGGAAGTAATGCTACAGCAACCGCAGTTGTAACCAATGGAGCAATAACTGGAATTACAATTAATGATGGTGGTTCTGGTTATACTGGTGATTATACAGTAACGATTGATGCTCCAGAAGGAGTTGTCGTAACTGAGAATGATCAGGGTACTAATTATGATGCTGGTACTTCATATGCAGTTACAGTAACTTCAGATGGAACAATCAATACTGCATTTGCCGGAACTGCAACTATTGGTGCTGGCGGTATTATCAGTGGAATTACTGTTACTGAATTTGGAGATTTTGCTACAGGTGCCACTCTTAGTGCAACTCTTCCTGCTCCCGGAACTACTGCTACAGGTACGGCAGTAATGCAATCAGACCCAATCGTAATTAAATCAGAAGAAGCATATGAATCTGCATATGGAATAGACAATACTGCTCCTTTCTACTTTGCTTCTAGATCTCCTGGTTCATGGGGAAATAATTTAAGAGTTTGTGTTGTTGATCATGGTCCTCAGCAATCTCTATACTTCACATCAACTCTTCCTACAGTTGATATTGGAACGATAGTTACTCAAAGTTCGGTAAGAGGTAAAGTTATCGATACCTCTGTAGGCACTAATGGTACAATCCTTCATGTAGTAATTCTTGATTCCACAAATGCTTATATAGCATCTCCCACATTAATCCAAAAGTTTAGTTCTGGATCAGATGTAGCTGTAAATTCAATTAATTATGCTTTAGATGGAAGTCTTCCTTTTGATGATGGTAGTGCTTGGTATAACTCCAAAGAATTATACCCAGGTTCCGGTGTTAATTGGAATTCTATTGCTGCAAGACCCAGTGTAACTCCAGATGCCCAAGCATTTTCAACCGCTGGTGCTAATGCAAAAGATGCAGTTCATGTTGTTATTGTGGATGAAGATGGAGGATTGTCTGGTGGTAAAAATACCATCGTAGAAACATTCACATATCTTTCAAAAGCAAAAGATGCAAGGGGCGCACAAGGTGGGTCAAACTACTATAAAAATTCAATTTCTGGATCAAGTAGATATGTATTTGTTGGTGCAACTGTTTATGATCAATATGAACCAAAAACTGCTGCATTTGAACCAAAAGGTTCTATCAATTATTCGTTGACTTCTGGATCTGATTATACTGAAACAAGTAATGGTTTATATGATGTTTCTAGTGGTGAGATCAACGCTGGTTACGATATATTTGCTGACACAGAAACAATATCAATAGATTATTTAATCATGGGTCCTGATATTCCATATACCACTGAACCAGAAACTGATACCAGAAAAAAAGCATCTTATATTTCAGGAATTGCAAGTTCTAGAAAAGATTGCATTGCTGTTGTTTCTCCGTATAGAGGAAATATTCTTTCCACTACGGGTGCACCAAAAGATAATCCTACCATTGTAGACAATATTAAATCTTTCTACAATTCATTAGGAAGTAATTCATATTGTGTATTTGATTCAAACTATAAGTATGTTTATGATCGGTGGAATGATGTATATCGCTACATTCCTTGCAATAGTGATATTGCTGGATTGATTGCAGATACTTCAATTAGAAATGAACCCTGGTTCTCTCCTGCTGGTTTCTCTAGAGGTGGTATTCGGAACCTTGCAAAACTTGCTTGGAATCCAACAAAAGCAGATAGAGATGAACTTTATTCAAATAGAATCAATCCTATCACAACATTCCCTGGTCAAGGTGCAGTTCTCTTTGGAGATAAGACTGCTCTTTCTACACCATCTGCGTTTGATAGAATCAATGTTCGTAAACTTTTCCTCGTAGTAGAAAAAGCAATTGAACAAGCAGCGAAGGCACAGTTGTTTGAACTCAATGATGAAACGACAAGAAATATTTTTAGATCTATTGTCGAACCATTCCTTCGTGATGTTCAATCAAGGAGAGGAATTACTAACTTTGAAGTTGTTTGTGATGAAAGTAATAACACTCCAGCAGTAATTGACAACAATGAATTTATTGCTGATATCTATATTCAACCTGCACGTTCTATCAACAACATCAGATTGACCTTTACTGCTACAAGAACTGGAATTTCTTTCAGTGAAGTAACTGGTAGATAATTTTTTACAATAAATATTTAAACGGGAGATAACCACAATGGCAAACATTATCGATTTTAAATCTAGATTAAAGGGCGGGGTACGCCCCAATCTATATCAGGTGGAAATTCCATTTCCATCGATAGCATTTACTGGAGATATTGCAAATAAAAATGATTTAGCAAAAAATACTAAATTTTTGTGCAGGTCTGCACAAATTCCATCTGTAAATCAGGGACTCATTGAAGTTCCATTCAGAGGAAGGTTTTTGAAAGTTCCAGGTGATAGAACTTTTGAAGCATGGACTGCAACATTTTATAATACCTCTGACTTTGATCTAAGAGCAGCATTTGAACAGTGGATTAACACTGGAAACAAAACTGACGAAAATCTTGGAACATTTGATTTTGGAACAAGAGGTGATTTTGGAGGATACTTCCAAGATGTCACAGTCAGACAGTTAGATAAAAATATAGCTTCTGATGGTCGTGAGGCAGTTTCAACTGGTCTAAGAGATGATCCAAATAGAGTTCTCAGAGTTTACAAACTAATTGGTGCTTGGCCAACTAGTATCGGTGCTATTAATTTATCATACGATAGCAATGATCAAATTGAAGAATTTGATGTTGAATTCCAATATCAATATCTCGATGCAGGTGAAACAAATGACGTTGGCGAATTTACTAAATTGAAGTAATATCGTTTGATATTTAGATGTCTAAATAGTTAAACGATAAGTTTATATTTGGAATGGCAAAGTTATTTGGATTTTCGATAGACACAGAAGATCTCAAGCGGGGGGCGAAGAATGCTGCGTCTCCTGTGCCACCTACAGACAAAGACGCAACATCCTCCATAACAACATATGGGGGATGGTTTGGTCACTATGTAGACCTTGATGGTATAAAACACAGAGATGAGGTAAATCTCATCAGAAAGTATAGGGACATGGCATTATCTCCTGAGGTAGATAGTGCCATCGAAGATGTAACAAACGAAGCAGTTGTTTCAGATAAAGATGATAGTCCAGTAGAGTTAGAACTATCAAATTTAAAGGTTTCAGATTCTATCAAAACTAGTATGAGGAATGAGTTTGAACACATCAAACGCATTTTAGATTTTGATAAAACAGCACATCAAATTTTTAGGCGCTGGTATGTTGATGGAAGAATTTATTATCATAAAGTTATAGATTTAAATGATTCTTCAAAAGGAATTTTAGAACTTAGATATATTGATCCTTTAAAAATTAAAAAATATAAGTACGTAGACAAGTCTCCTCAAAACGAGCAGCAATTTAATCAATATGATTATGGAAAAATTACAGAATTTTATGTCTACAATAACAAAGGAATAAATAGCACGAATCAAGGTATCAAGATAGCTGCTGATTCAATTGCATCGGTGACTTCAGGTATTACTGATGCAACAAGAAATATCACATTAAGTCATCTTCATAAAGCAATTAAATCTTTAAATCAACTTAAAATGCTAGAAGATAGCATTGTGATATATCGATTGTCGAGAGCACCAGAACGTAGAATTTTTTATATCGATGTAGGAAATCTCCCAAAAGTAAAAGCAGAACAATATCTTCGTGATGTAATGTCGCGATATAGAAATAAACTTGTATATGATTCTTCAACTGGTGAGATGCGTGATGACAAGAAGCATATGTCCATCATGGAAGATTATTGGTTACCTCGCCGTGAAGGTGGTCGTGGTACTGAAATCACTACTCTTCCTGGTGGACAAAATCTTGGAGAATTGACAGACATTAAGTATTTTCAAACTCAGGTTTATAAAGCACTTAATGTACCTGCATCTAGACTTGAGAGTGATAAATCATTTGATCTCGGAAAGTCTGAAGAAATTAACAGAGACGAAATTAAATTTACTAAATTTGTAGGTCGTCTTCGTAAGAAATTTTCTGATCTATTTCATGATTTACTAAGAACTCAATTAATATTAAAAGGAGTAATTACTTCTGCAGATTGGGAAGAATTCAAAGAGCATATTCAATATGATTTTCTATATGATAATCAGTTTGCTGAAATGGCAGACCTTGAAATGCTTGAGAAGAAAATGGAAGTTCTTGATAAAGTAGATCTCTATGTTGGTAAGTACTTCTCTCAAGATTATGTGATGAGACAACTTCTTCAATTTACTGAACAAGAAATTGAAGAAATGAAGATTCAAATAAATGATGAAATTAAGTCGGGTCAAGTTATTGATCCTCTTGATGTTGTGGATCAAGAAAAGCAAAGTGCGGATCTTGATTTAGAAACTAAAAAAGTTTCTATAAATAATATGAAAAATCCTACTAAAACACCAGTAGGAACTAAAAACGCTAAATAATAAACGAGGTTAAATTATGGAACCCAATAAAATTGTTGATATGATTATGAAGGATCAACTTTCCGATGCTTCAGATGCAGTGAAAGATATAATTATGAATAAGGCAGCATCTATTCTTACTCTTGAAAAAGAAAAAGTTGGTGCTAATTTATTCACAAATTCAGAAACCGAACCAGAAGAACCCGAAAATGAGACTGATAACGGAACAGATTGAAAGCGTAGAATTTTTAATTGAAGATACTGGTTCTGGAAAGAATCATTTTATTGAAGGTGTTTTCCTTCAATCTGAAATTAAAAATAGAAATGGAAGAGTGTATCCTATGGACGTTCTTGAAAAAGAAGTCCAAAGATACACTGAATCTTTCATTTCCAAAGATCGTGCATTAGGAGAATTGGGTCACCCCGATGGTCCTACTGTAAATTTAGATCGAGTATCCCATAAAATTGTTTCTCTTACAAGAGAAGGAACAAATTTTATTGGTAAAGCAAAAATTCTTGAAACCCCTATGGGTAAAATTGCAAAGAATTTACTTGACGAAGGTGTAAAACTAGGTGTTTCATCTAGAGGAGTTGGATCTATTTCTGAAAAGAATGGTGCCTCCTATGTTCGTAATGATTTTATGCTTTCTACTGCTGCTGATATTGTAGCAGATCCTTCTGCTCCTGATGCTTTTGTTGAAGGAATTATGGAAGGTAAAGAATGGATTTGGAACAATGGCATTCTTACCGAACGTCACGTTGAAACTTTTAAGAAAGAAATTAACTCGGCAACTTTATATAATCTCCAAGAGACTAAAGTTTCCGCGTTTGCAAAATTCTTAAGAGCAATAGAATTATAAATAAATTATAGCAAATAATAGACTATATTAAAGGAGAATAACACATGTCAGCATCGGTTGACCAAAAATTTAACACTTTCGTAGAGGAAACTCTTGAAGAAAAGGCACCAACCGATGGTGCTGGCAAGGCAGATCCAATGCAAAAATTGGACACTCCTGCTCCTCAAGATACCTCTGTGAACGATCTCGGTGGTCCTACCCCTGAGAACTATAAAGCAGATGATAATTCTGCAAAACTCAATGACGGTACATCAGGTAAAGTTAGCGACGTTAATACAAGAGGCGCTAATGCTGGTGATTCTGCACCTAAGAAAATGAAAGAAGAAGAAGAAGTTGAAGGTGAAGTAGTTGCTGAAACTACTGAAACTGAATCTTTCTCAGTCGAGGAAGATGTTAACGCACTTCTGACTGGCGAAGAACTTTCTGAAGAATTCCAAGAAAAAGCACGTACAATCTTTACTGCGGCAGTCTCTTCCAGACTTGCCGAAGAAACTAAGAAGATTGAAGAGTCATATGAGACTCGTCTTTCTGAGCAAGTTGAAGTTATTAAGACTGAACTTGCAGAAAAAATGGAAAAATTCCTGAACTTTGTTGCTGAGGAATGGAGAAAGGAGAACGAAATCGAACTCCACAACGGCATCAAGTTAGAGATGGCCGAAAATATGATGCTTAAAATTAAGCATCTTTTTGAAGAAAATTATGTAGAAATTCCTGAAGAAAAATATAATGTAATGCAAGAGATGACAGACAAATTAGATGAGATGGAAGAAAAGCTCAATGAGCAAATTGAAGTAAGTATGTCACTTCACGCTGAGAAGAATGCCCTTGTAAAAGAGAGTATGATCTCAGAAGCATCTAGGGGTCTTGCTCAAACTCAAGCAGAGAGACTTGCGTCTCTTGCTGAAAGTATCGAGTTTGATTCTGAAGATTCTTTCACAGAAAAACTTACTACCGTCAAGGAAAGTTATTTCCCCAAGGAGCAAGTTCAACTGAAAGAAGATATTGCAACTGATAACGTTGCACACACAAGTTCCAACCCAAGAATTCAGCAATATGCTGACTTCATTAACAGGGGCGGTTCTGTTCAATATTGATAACACACTTACTAATTTAACCCGGAAAAACAAATGTTAGGTAATTCCCAACAACTCCAGGAAAAATGGAATGATGTCCTTAATGCAGGATCTGATTCAATTTCAGATCCATACAGAAAGGCTGTAACTTCTATCCTTCTGGAAAACTACGAAAAAGAAACACAAACCGAAAGAATGATGCTTTCGGAAGCAGTGCCAACCATGAGCACTGGTTCAAACACCGCAGGTCTTGCCGGTGCAGGAAACGTCGGTTTCGGTTCTGCTGCAACCGCTGGTGGTCCTGTCGCAGGTTTCGATCCAGTACTGATCTCAATGATCCGTCGTTCGATGCCTAATTTGGTCGCATATGACCTTGCAGGCGTTCAACCCATGAACGGTCCTGTTGGACTCATCTTCGCAATGCGCTCGAAACTTGGCGCACAACAAGGCGGTGCAACTGGCGAGACCTTCTATGATGAAGTAGATACTGGTTTCTCTGCTGGTAACGATGGTTCATCTGCTCTGTCTGGTGTTCTTGGAGACAACCCTGCACGTATCACTGATGCTACTGCAGAGTATAAAGTTGCTTCAGGCATGGAGACAAAGGTCGCTGAAGATCTTGGTAGAGGCGTAGCATTCAACGAAGTTAGTCTGGCAATCGAAAAAATCTCGGTTACTGCTAAGTCTCGTGCTCTGAAGGCAGCCTACAGCATGGAAATTGCTCAAGATATGAGAGCGATTCATGGTCTTGGCATTGAAGACGAACTTGCTAATATCATCACGGGTGAACTGCTTGCAGAAATCAACCGTGAAGTTGTTCGTACCATCTATAAGTCTGCTAAGGCAGGTGCTCAAGATGATACCGCAACTGCTGGTGTCTTTGATATGGACGTTGACTCCAACGGTCGTTGGTCCGTCGAGAAGTTCAAAGGACTGATGTTCCAGATCGAGCGTGATGCTAACGCAATCGCAAGAGAGACTCGTCGTGGGAAGGGCAACGTTATCATGTGCTCTGCTGACGTTGCATCTGCACTTGCTTCTGCTGGTCAACTCGACTATGCTCCTGCTCTCGAAGGCAACAACCGTCTTCAAGTTGATGAGACTGGTAATACCTTTGCTGGTGTCCTTAACGGTCGCTATCGCGTCTACGTCGATCCTTATGCAACCCTGACCCGTGGTGGTGGTACTGGTCTATCCCCCCACAACTACTATGTTGTTGGTTATAAGGGTTCGTCCTCTTATGATGCTGGTCTGTTCTATTGCCCTTACGTTCCCATCCAAATGGTACGTAGTGTCGGTGCTGAAGACTTCCAGCCACGTATCGGGTTCAAGACCCGTTATGGCATGGTACTCAACCCATTCGCAAAAGGTGCTGCTCAACTCACTGACAGTGATCCTCTGGGTTCAACTAACCTTGGTGGTAACGTCTACTACAGACGTGCTCAAGTCCAGAACCTTATGTGATTTTTTGCATCACATTATATCAAGGACTCCTTCGGGGGTCCTTTTTTTATGCCTATAAATAGAAGTGTGAAGGACTCTACTTATGCCAGAATCAAACTATAATCCTAATTTTTTATCTCCTACTGCATTTAAACTAGACCTTCCAGGATTTAGTGAAGTAGACTATCAAGTTCAGGAAGCAAATATTCCTGGCATTTCAATGAATGGTCCTACACAAGCAACTCCATATAATGATTTTCAACTAGGAGGTGATAAATTAAATTATCAAGATTTAATAGTAAGTTTTTTAGTTGATGAAAATTGTATTAATTATTCATTAATACATGATTGGATGGTTGGCATTACATATCCACAAAAATCTACTCAATGGAGAGATTTTGTAAAAAAACAGGTTGATAAAAAATTTGCAGATGTATGGAATATTGATCAAGTACAAATTACTCTAACAGCATTAAACAGCAATTACAATCCATCATTTAAAATAGATTTTGTAGATGCATTTCCAGTATCGTTATCAACACTAACATTTAATACAACTAGTAATGATGTTCAATATTTAACAGCAACTGCTATATTCAAATACACATATTTTAAACTACTTAATAACAATAATAAACAATTGACTTTATGAATTTATATCAGGAATTTTTAGATGAGTGGTATAAAGATGCTACTATAGGAGATGATCTAGGTGATGAAGCAAGAAAAATTCCTATACTTCACTCTAAATGGTTGGATAAGTATTTGAGGATACAATTAATCAAAAAAGAAAAAGAGTATAGTCATAATAGATTGTACTTACAAAAGTATAGTTATTATATGGGTAGAGAAGAAACTGCCCCCGAAGATAGGATTATTAAAACTGAAGTACCAGTTTATATTAAAGGTGATGCAGAATATATTAAATCTCAAGCAACTTTAGATTTGTATGAAAAATTAGAAAACACTTTAAAAGAAATTCTAAATAATATTAACAATAGATCATTTCATATTAAAAATGCTATTGATTGGTTAAAGTATTCTAGAGGTATTGATGACTAGTGACGTTATTATTAAAAAGAAAAATGAAGTGTATCTACAACTAAAGACACATCCACACATTGCATATGAACTATCAGACCATTTTACGTTTGATGTTGAAGGTGCTCAGTTCATGCCTGCATTTAGGCAAAAATATTGGGATGGTAAAATCAGATTATACTCTCCAGGAACAGGAGAAATTTATGCTGGTCTAAGAGAATACATTGAACAATTTTGCAAAGAACGTCACTATACATATACGTATGTTGATAACAATTTTTTTGGAATGCCCGATGAAGAAAATGAATTAATTTCTTTAGAAGGAGTCAAATCTTTTACTCAAAAATTTTCAACAATAAAAGCAAGAAATTATCAATACACAGCAATATATGAAGCATTAAGAAAAAAACGTAAGTTAATTGTTTCACCAACTGGATCGGGTAAATCATTTATGATTTATTCCATTGTTCGTTTCTTACAAGAAACAGGACAAAAAATTATAATTGTAGTTCCTACTACATCACTAGTAGAACAGATGTATAAAGATTTTGATGATTATGGTTGGGTATCAGAAGAATTTTGTCACAAAGTATATGCAGGTCATGAAAAAATATCTCCAAAACCAGTAACGATTACAACATGGCAATCTGTATATAAACAAAGTATAAAATATTTTGAATGTTTTGATGCAGTTATTGGAGACGAAGCACACCTATTTAAAGCAAAATCTTTAACAGATATTTTAACAAAATTACATCATGCAAAATATAGAGTAGGGTTTACCGGCACCCTAGATGGAAGCAAGACGAATAAATTAGTATTGGAAGGTTTGTTTGGACCTCATGAAAAAATTACTAGTACTAATGAATTAATACAACAAGGACATTTGTCTAGGTTAAAAATTAAAATTATTGCATTAAAACATCAACCTATCAAATTTGATACGTATCATGATGAAATTGATTATCTTATTTCGCATCCAATGAGAAATAATTTTATCAAAAATCTTGCATTAGATCTTGGTGGCAATACTTTAATTCTGTTTAACTATGTTGAAAAGCATGGTGAACCACTTTATGAACTGATAAATAGTAGTGTGAAAAGTGACAGAAAAATATTTTTTGTACACGGTGGGGTTGATGTAAAAGATAGGGAAGCAATTCGATCTATTACTGAAAACGAAGATAATGCAATTATTATTGCAAGTTATGGTACTTTTTCTACAGGAATTAATATTAAAAAATTGCATAATATTATATTTGCATCACCATCAAAATCAAGAGTAAGAAATCTCCAATCAATTGGAAGAGTTCTCCGAAAAGGAGAAAATAAAAATACTGCAATATTGTATGACATTGCAGATGATACTTCAAAAGATAGTATTCATCCAAATTATACATTGAAGCATTTATTAGAAAGAGTAAAAATTTATAATCAAGAAAATTTTGATTACGAAATAATAAACATTAAGGTAAAAAACTAAGTATGGAATCATTTTTCGCTAGTATCAAGATCTCAAGTGGTGAGGAATTATTATGTGTTGTTACTGAAACAAATTTAGAAAACGATTACATAAAAATAAGATTCCCAATTGAAATAGAAGAAATTGAAATCCCTGGTATTGTTCATGGATTGAAAATAAAATATTGGTTAAAGACTTCAAAAACAGATGATTTTCTTATTAGTGGAGAAAATATTATTGCTTTAACTGAAATACACGGTGAAGCAATCGAGTTTTATAAGGATAGTTTATATAAACTTGAAACTGGAGATACAGAAGTTAAAAGAAAACATAGAAGTTATCCTGAGGGGCGAGTTTCTATTGATAAAGATATGGGTCTTTTATCCTCTATTGAAGATGCTAGAACACTACTTGAACTATTGTTCTTAGAAGATTCATATGATAAAGAAGATTCAAAAGACTCTAAGTAACTATATTCTTTAAAGCTTTATAGCTTCTCTATTAACCCTGACAAAGTTATCCTACTCGAAATCGGATGACTTGTCAAGCCCCCCCTATATGTGCTATTGTGGGTAACGAAGACAAATTAGAATATAATGTCAAAACAAAAAGAACATTACGTAAACAATAAAGACTTCTTATACGCAATTGTTGAATATAAGAAGAGAGTTGAATTAGCAAAAAAAACTGGCGACAAAAAACCACCAGTGGGTGAGTACATAGGAGGATGCTTTTTAAAGATTGCCCAGCATTTATCCTATAAACCTAATTTTGTCAACTACATGTTTAAGGATGATATGATAGGTGATGGTATTGAGAATTGCATCACCTACATCGATAATTTTAATCCAGAAAAATCTACCAATCCTTTTGCATATTTTACACAGATTATTTACTATGCATTTCTTCGTAGAATTATGAAAGAAAAGAAGCAAGTAGATATCAAAAATCGTATGATTGAGAAGTCTGGATTTAGTGAAGTGTTTACTGCAGATGAATATGGTTGCGAAGCATCTTATGACGGAATTAAAAATTCACTTGAGCAAAAGATGAGGTATTGATGAAAGTTGCTATTATTACTGATCAGCATTTTGGCATGAGAAAAGGTAGTCAAATATTTCATGACTACATGAAGAAATTCTATGACGAAGTATTTTTTCCATTTCTGGATAAAAATAAAATTAATACAGTGCTTGATCTGGGTGATACTTTCGACAATAGAAAGTCTATTGATTTTTGGTCGTTAGATTGGGCAAAGAAAAATTACTATGATGTTCTATCTGATAAAAATATTAAAGTATATACAGTAGTTGGTAATCATACTGCTTACTATAAAAATACACTTGGTATTAATGCAATTAATTTGTTACTTCAAGAATATAAAAATGTTCAATTAATAGAAAACCCTGAAACTATAAATGTAGGGGGTCTCGATATTTGTTTCATTCCATGGATTTGTATAGACAATGAGACTGAAACATATAATGAAATTTCAAATACAAAAGCAAAGATCTGCATGGGGCATCTTGAACTATCTGGATTTGAAGCACATGTAGGATACTTTATGGATCATGGTATGAGTCGTGATGTTTTTTCTAAATTCAAGAAAGTCTTTTCTGGACATTTCCATCACAGATCAAATTCTGATAATATATATTACCTTGGTAATCCATATCAAATGTATTGGAATGATTATGGAGATGTCCGAGGATTTCATACGTTTGATACTGAAACTACAAAATTAAAATTTGTAAAAAATCCAAATGAAATGTTTGTTAAATTGTATTACAATGATTCTATAGTAGAACCTTCTGGTATTGATACTAATCTTTACTGTAATAAATATGTAAAATTTATTGTAGAAAAGATAACTGATCATCATAAGTATGATAATTTTCTTGAGAGATTATATAGATCTGATATCCATGATTTGAAAATTATTGATAACAGTAAACAAGAGATTAATCCATCAGGAGATATTGAAGTTGAAGGAACTCTTTCTTTTCTAGAAAAATATATAGAAGAAATTGATTATGAGGATAAAGATAATCTCAAATCAATTATTGGTTCCATTTACAACGAGTCATTGCAATTAGAATAATGTATATTTTATCTTTAAAAAACAATCAAAGAGAAGGGGCATATGCTCCTTCTATTGGAGAAAACAACATTCTTTATCTGTTTGAGGAGGAAGCAGACGCTGAACGACATTGTGGTTTATTAGCAGCAGATGATTATCCAGAGTTAATTCCCATAGAAGTAGATGACAAGAATGCTATTGAAATGTGTATTATGAAAGGATATTCGTATTGTATAGTAAAACCAGAAGATATTATTATTCCACCATCTGAATCTTATGATTGAATTTAAAACTATTAAATGGAGAAATTTTCTGTCCACAGGAAATAATTTTACTGAAGTGAATTTGAACACTCATAATAAAACTTTAATTGTGGGTGAAAATGGAGCAGGAAAATCTACTATCCTAGATGCTCTTTGCTTTAGTTTATTTAATAAACCATTTAGAAAAATTAATAAACCACAATTAGTCAATGCTATAAATCTTGGGGATTGTTTAGTAGAAATTGAATTTTCTATTGGCAAAATAAACTGGAAAATTAAACGTGGGATGAAACCAACTATTTTTGAAATCTATAAAAATGGAAATCAATTAGATCAATCTGCATCTTCTGCAGATCAGCAAAAATGGTTTGAGCAAAATGTTTTAAAATTAAATTATAAATCATTTACTCAAATTGTTGTTTTGGGATCTTCAACTTTTATTCCTTTTATGCAATTACCTGCAGCAGGTCGTAGGGAAGTTATTGAGGATATTCTTGACATTAGGATTTTTTCTACAATGAATACTATTTTAAAAGATAGAGTCAGGGAAAGTAAAGAAGCAATAACTGAAATTGATTATTCTATTTCTATTCTTAAAAATAAAATAGATGTACAAAAACAGTTTATTCAAGATCTTAAAAAACAAAGTGAAGATAATGTAGTTCTTTGGGATGATGAAATTATTAAGATAAAAGAAGAAATTGAATTTAATCAAAAAGAACTTGAAAAATTTATGAGTAGTATTGAGGAGATGACTAAACAGATGAACTCTTATGAAAATCCTCAAACCCAATTGACTCGATTGAATGAATTTAATATCAAATTTAAATCTAAAATTAAAACTCTACAGAAAGAAATTAATTTTTTAACATCAAATGATGTATGCCCAACTTGCAATCAAGACATCACTGAAGAGTTTAAAAAATTAAACATTGATGGAAACAATACAACTATTGATAAATTGATGGACGCTTTGACAGATATTGATTCTAAAGAAAAAAATCTAACACAAACACTCAATTCCAGAAATACGATACAAAAAAATATTACTCAACATCAAAATAAAATTAATAATTGTTTGAGTACGATTAAATGGAAAGAAAATAAAATAAAAGAAACCCAACAAAAAATTCAATCTATCAAAGATAATACAGACAACACTGATCGTGAACTTCAGAAGATGAAAGTTTTAATTAAACAAGGTATGGGACATGAACTTCAAAGAAAAGAATTGTCTAAAAAATCTACTGAGTTGAAAATTATTTCTAACATTTTAAAAGATGGAGGAGTCAAAAGCACAATCATACGAAAGTATCTTCCTGTAATGAATACTCTTATTAATAAAAATCTTCAAGAACTTGAGTTTTATATTAATTTTAATCTCGATGATACGTTTAATGAAACTATTAAGTCGAGGCATAGAGATGAATTTTCGTATGCATCTTTTTCTGAAGGTGAGAAGATGAGAATTGATCTTGCATTATTATTTACTTGGAGAGAGGTTGCTAAGTTGAAGAACTCTGTCAATACAAATATTCTTATATTGGATGAAATTTTTGATAGTTCATTGGATAGCAATGGAACCACAGACTTTATAAATATTCTGAGAACTGTAACAGATGGTAACAATGTGTTTGTGATCTCACACAAAGAGGACATGCTTCACGATAAGTTCGATAATGTGATACAGTTCAAGAAGGTTAAAAACTTCTCCAAACCATTTCAGACCAATGGCACAACTCCCTAACTGGCAACACCACTCAAAGAAAGACAAGCATGGCAAGGGAACCTGTAAAGGTAGAATCCGTGCCAGAAAACAATCTCTCAAACACTTTAAAAAGTGTCACATGGACCGCCCCAAGGGTGGTCCTTTTTTTGTATTGTAGTTCTATTGAAACGACTTACTAATGCAAAACCTTCAAATCAAAGACCGACTTGCCAAGTTACTTGCTGGAGAAAACATTATTGTGGAGCATCGTCAAGTCAGTACGGCATCGTTTGACGTTGAACTACGTTTGTTGACCCTCCCTATGTGGGTTATGTCCTCTGCTGCTGCATATGACATGCTGATTGGACATGAGGTTGGACATGCTTTATATACTCCTCTCTATCAATTAGACCAGTTCATCAGCAATCGAGATGGTTATAAGGATGGTAAGTATAAACAAGTTGAATATTCACATATGAATATTGTTGAAGATATTCGTATCGAAAATTTACTTCATAAAAAGTTTCCTGGGTTTCGTAAAACTTTTAATAAAGGTTATTCTGATCTTCATGCTATGGACTTTTTTGGTGTAGGTGGACGAGACATTGATAAGATGTCTTTTATGGATAGACTTAACCTTCACTTTAAAATAGGAAATGATGTTTTTATTAAATTTAGTGAAGAAGAATTAGATGCAATTGATAAAATTAAAAATAATGTTTGTACGTATGATGATGTTCTTGATTTTTGTTTGGAAGCAAAAGAACTCAATATAAAATCTACTGAGTTGCACAGTAATGATATGACTTGTGGTACAGAATCTGAAAGTTCATCTTTTGATGCACCCATGGATAGTTCAGAAGACGAAGGAGATACTGTAAGTACAAAAAGTTCTTCTATACCAGAAGATGAAGATGATCGGGATCCTGAAGATCTCCCAAAAACTAACCCACCGGATCTTTCTGATGTTAATCATGATGATCAGAGTGATGATGAAATGGAAGATGATGTAAACACCCAGGATTCATTTGAGTCGAACTTAAATAAACTTATTGATACTGAAACTTATGAGAGAACATATGTGAATATACCTGATGTTAAACTTGAGTCTATTTTAGTAGGACCAGAAAAAATTGAAAAAGAATGTGAAAGTTATCAAAAAATCTGGGAATATCATCTTCTTCATGAGAAATATTATGAATTCAAAAAAGATTCTCAGAGTAGTGTTAACTACATGATTAAAGAGTTTCAGACAAAAAAAAGTGCTGATGATTACGCAAGATCTTATTCTGCTCGTACTGGAGTTCTTGATAATAAAAAACTACATGAGTTTAAATTTACTGAAAATATTTTTAAGCAGATTCAAGTAGTAAGAGATGGTCAAAATCATGGAATGATTTTTATTCTTGACTGGTCTGGATCAATGCAAAATTGCATACTAGAAACGACCAAACAATTACTTCAACTTGTTTGGTTCTGTAAGAAACAAAATATTCCTTTTGATGTTTATGCCTTCACAAATGGTTGGAATAGATTATGCAAAAATCCAGACTATCTTAAGATGAATAAATTTCATGATAGGATACAAACCATAAAGCATAATGATATTATGATTGATCCAAATCTTGATCTTTTGAATTTTATTTCTTCTAAAAGATCACCCAAAGACTTTGATAATGATTGTCGTAATCTTTTCATTATTGCTTCATTGACTAAAAATTTTTATGGGACCCGTTATCCTTCATCTTTTAATATGTCTAGTACTCCTTTGAATTCTACTATTATTGCTCTTCGTAAAATTATTCCTGAATTTTACAAGACTACTAGGGTGGATTGTCTATCTACCATTATTCTCAGTGATGGTGAATCTGATCATCTTTCTAATTTTGTTAGTTATGATAAGTCTCCGATGGCAAAATGGAAAGAGGATAGTGATTTTTATTGCTCTGCTGTTCGTCGATCTGTGATTCGTGATATTGATCTTGGGTGTGTTTATCCAGAAATTGTATGTTGTGACTATAGAAGTGGTATGAGTCAGAGTACAAAGTGTCTTCTTCAGAATCTCAAAGATCATTTCCCTTCAATGAATTTGATTGGTATCCGTCTTGTAGCACCTTCAGAGACTCAAAATTTCCTTGGTGGTTATGCTAATGATCATTGTTCTCGTGCTACCTGGACAACTTCAAAGAATATTTGTTTGAAAGATACTCCTTATGATATGTTGTATGGATTGTCTACTACAATCTTGAATAAAGATGTGTCTATTGATATTCCGGAGGATGCGTCAATTGCCAAAATCAACAATGCAATCAGGAAATCATTGAAAGCAAAACATGCCAATCGTAAAATGCTTTGTTCTTTTATTGATACTATCTCTTGACCAATTTTAAAACTGTCTACTATGTGTAGACACCTGCCTTTATCCTTTGTATACTTATTCTGTAACCAACCCACATTATGAACACGATTCCTTCTACTGAAAACATCATCAACTATCTTTCCGACACGTTTGGTAGTAATGTCAGAGGTTCCGAATTGCATCAAGCATGCAAACACTTTAACATTTCTTATCAAACTATTACCAAACGTCTTGAAAACTATAAGATTGATAGAGGACAATGGGATTTTTCAAAAACTGTAGATAGTATTGAAAAGTCTTATCAAGCACCTGATGCATCATTAACCAAATCATTTGTTCCTCCTGTAGATGATACCTTCGTCCCTTTTGGTTCCTTCAGTGATACTAAAAAGATTATCAAATCCAATCTGTTTTATCCTACGTTTATTACAGGTTTGTCGGGAAACGGTAAAACGATTTCGGTCGAACAAGCATGTGCTCAATTGGGTCGAGAGTTTATTAGGGTGAATATCACTATTGAGACTGACGAAAGTGACTTGATTGGTAGTCTTCGTCTTAGTGATCCTAATGGAAATACAGTTACTACTTGGCATGACGGTCCAGTTGTCCAGGCATTGAAGCGTGGTGCTATTCTCCTTTTGGATGAGGTTGATCTAGCATCTAACAAGATTCTTTGTATGCAACCTATCCTTGAAGGTAAAGGTCTGTTCATTAAAATGACTGGAGAATATGTCAAACCTGCTCCTGGATTCAACATCTTTGCAACTGCAAATACCAAAGGACAAGGTAGTCCAGATGGACGTTTCATTGGAACTAACATTATGAATGAGGCATTTCTTGAAAGATTTCCTGTAACCTTTGAACAGCAGTATCCTGCAACAACTACTGAGTTGAAAATTCTCACAAAAGTCTGTGAACAGGTTGGTGTTGATGATACTGACTTCTGTATGCGTTTGATTCAGTGGGCACGTCGTTCACGTTCTTTGTTTGATGATGATCGTGTATCTGGTGAACTGATTAGCACTCGTCGTCTTGTTGCTATTATTCGTGCATATGCTATTTGGGGCAAGAAAGAGAAAGCACTTGAAGTTTGTCTTAATCGATTCTCTGATGAAATTAAAGAATCTTTCCTAGAGGCATATGATAAGTACGACGAAAACTTTGAATTAAACTCAGGTGATGTTGAGGTTGACAATGAGCAAAAAGTCTGATATTCTGGGTATTCCTAATGCTTGGTCATTACTTTATGACGAAATTGTAAAAATGGATAGAAATGACGAAAACCAAGATCACTATTCTTTAGATCTACTAGACCATACTTATATTAATAAAATGAATAAACTATCTCCTTCAACTCCTTGGAAATATAATGAAGAGGAAATTGTAAAAGAACTTCTTGAATACATTAGGGGAACATACAAACAACACTATGCTGCTAACGATCACAATCTCCAAACTTTAGATTTTATTGAAGCGGCACACAATGACGGTGAAGCATGTTCTAGAGATAATATTATGAAATATGTATCTCGATATGATAAGAAAGGAACAGCACGTCGTGACATCTTTAAGATTCTCCACTATGCTGTTCTTCTGATGTATTTCAATGACAAGAATGCAAAACTTGAAATCTATCCCCAATGAGTATGAAACTATCTGAAGAGACCAAAGAAATTCTCAGAAA
>Ga0181410_1000376_pt1 | contig 20134 bp, 18 predicted proteins | sample 33SPOviralmetaG_FD_130112 | JGI IMG/M metagenome (GOLD analysis project Ga0181410, IMG submission 130112) | Marine viral communities from the oligotrophic San Pedro Time Series (SPOT) site, San Pedro Channel, CA, USA - 33 SPOT_SRF_2012-06-20 | ecosystem: Environmental > Aquatic > Marine > Strait...
ACAATCTGATCTGGTATATTTAAATTTTCAAATACGGGGAGACATTCTTTTCCTACTGTCTCATACCCAGTAATCTTTTTATTACCCTCTAGGATTTTTCCTACAGGGTTTTTTAATTCTTGTGCTCTATTAGGACACTCTGGTTTTGGTGGAGGTGGTGGTGGTGGTGCAGGAGATTCGGGTGTCTTTGGTGATTTTGTATCTGGTGGAATAATTGGCGGAGGTGGAGGAGACTCTGTTGTTATTTGTAATTTATTTGGATCATAATCTATTGGATTAAAACTAGGTGTTCCTGCATCACAAAAGACCAGAACACCATCTTTATCATCTTCCTTGAGTGTTTGATTCTCACTACTATCCCTATGAGATTCAACACATCCGGGCATGTTAATAACAGGTATACCAATCTGTGAAGTAACTGGTGGATAGATTGGTATAGCCTGAGGTGGTTCAGATGTCAACCATCTAGGCACATCAGGTATACCTAGTGAGTTAATATTAATTTGCCGAACTGAAAGATCAATATTAGGTATTTCTGCCATCAGCAATCATTAAATACGGAACCGACAGTAGATCCTGCCTCGGATCCAATCTTACCACCCAAAAGTGAAATCCAACCAGCTGCCAACCATCCAACATAAGGAATGCCAATTACAGCAGGAACACCAATACCAGCAGCAATACTAGTTCCTGCCATTGCACCTTGTGACCGTGCTCCAGCGTCCGCCACGATACACTCTATTTCTTTTGCAGACTTTCCCTCGCTGTCTAATCCAGCACCTCCTAAGTTACGAGTGCCGTCCATTGTATATTCATCACGGCGATATTCAGTTCTCCTTTCATTACTATTACCACCAAAGAATCCTTTCTTATTTTTATCTAAGTCAAGAGATCTTTCAGAATTAAGAACAGCAGGATCGTTTGCTTTATATTCTATACTATATCCGTCTTTACTTGCTTCAATTTTGTAAGAAGAATAATCCCCTCTGGGCAAATTAATAATTGGAACTTCTGGCGTTTTTGTTGTATTGATTAAATGTCCGAGAACACCAATGTGTGCTACAGCAAACAATGTGCCAGTGCCAATTGCTACCCATTTAATCGGTCTAATATCAGACATGAAAATTAGCCGTAGAGATCACTGCTTATTTAGTCTAAATAGTCAGAGCACACAGTTCTCAGTCTGAAGAGAGATGCCACTTAATAAGCTAGAGAATTTCATCAAGAATACTGAAGGTAAAATTCTTTATGTTAACCCTAACGATCTTGATGCCACTGACAGTATCACGAACCAGGGTAACTCCTTAACAAAACCCTTCAAAACTATTCAGCGAGCATTATTAGAATCTGCACGATTCTCGTATCAAACTGGATTCGATAACGATATTACTGACAAGACAACTATTCTCTTGTTCCCCGGTGATCACTTCATCGATAACCGTCCAGGTTTTGCCATTAAGAAAGACCCCAGTGATCCAACTAGGGCTGTTGGTGTATCCCCAATCGGTGCAGAAACATTAGGCACAACTGAATTTTCCTTGTCATTGACAAGTGAATTTGATCTAACCGTAGAAAACAATCAATTATATAGATTCAACTCCGTCAATGGTGGCGTAATTGTACCTCGTGGTACTTCCATTGTTGGACTTGACCTTAGAAAGACTAAACTTCGTCCTCTATATGTACCTAATCCTACAGATGATGATGTTCCTGCAAGTAGTATTTTCAGAATTACTGGTAACTGTTACTTCTGGCAATTCTCTTTCTTCGATGGAGTGGGTGATCGATTAGTATTTACTGATCACCAGCAATTTAATGACGACAATAGATCATTTCCAGCATTCTCTCACCACAAACTTACTTGTTTTGAGTATGCTGATGGTAAGAATGAGGTCAAAGGTTATGACATCACTGACCTCAGCATGTATTATTACAAGCTGACATATGCTTTCCAAGAAGCATCTGGTCGTGCTATTTCATATGAATGGCCTGAAAATCAAGGTGACTTTGAAGCAGTTCGTCAAGAAAATGAGATCGTTGGTGCTCTTGGTACTGACCCTCTAGAAATTGCAAGTATCATCGCTGGTGATGGTTTAAGTCCTACATCTCAAATCACTGTTACGACACAACTGGAGCACGGATTAAGTGCCGGTACTCCTATTAAGATTAGTGGTGTAAATGTATCACAATACAATATCTCAACAATTGTCCAATCTATCGTAGATGCTACTACATTTACATATAGTCTTGCAACCTTTCCAAACAATTTACCGGCAACACCTTCTAACATTACAAGTGCTGTTGTTACCATTGAATCTGATACGGTAACTGGTGCATCTCCATATATCTTTAACATCTCATTGCGTTCTGTCTTTGGCATGAATGGGATGCATACGGACGGTAGTAAAGCTACTGGTTTCCGTTCAATGGTTGTGGCTCAATTCACTGGAATTAGTCTACAAAAAGATGACCGTGCATTTGTTAAGTACAACTCACAATCTAGACTATATGAAGGTATTGCATATCAAAAAGTATCTGGATCTACGCTTTCAGCAGAATCTTCATCTACTGATGCCACCACTGTTTATCACCTAGACTCTGGTGCAATTTATAGACAAGGATGGGAACAATCTCATATCAAGATCTCAGAAAACGCTGTTGTTCAAGTCGTTTCTGTTTTTGCTATTGGTTACAATGCTCACTTTGTTGGTGAAAGTGGTGCTGACGCATCTATTACTAACTCAAACTCTAACTTTGGTCAATTTGCTCTATTAGCAGATGGATTTAGAGATGCAGCATTCCCAAGAGATGATCAAGGATATATTACGCATATTACTACACCTCAACATGTAAGTACATTAGCATCTAAAATCGACACCGTAAGTTTCTACCAGTTAGATGTAAGTAAAACCAAAAATGTTGGTTTATCTAGTCACCTGTATATCTTCGGGTTTGATCGTCAGGATGAACCACCTCTGTCACTCTCTCAGGGTTTTAGAATTGGTGCTAATAATACAGAAAAATTATATGTCTCTATCGGTGGTACAGAATATGATGCTGATGTTCGTATGTCAGAGAATGTTCTGACTGGTGTTGCAACAGCAATTCTTGGTGATCAAACTGGGTCTAAAAATAGCAGTCTAACTGTTCCAAATACTCAGTTTGCAATGACCAATACTGCTATTGGTTTGGTAACAGGTGAGAAGATTAGAATCTTCAGTGATGATGGTGATCTCCCAGAAGGTCTTCAATTTAATAGAATATATTATGCTATTGTAGATTCTCCAACCGAACTAAAAGTAGCAACTACATTCTCCAATGCTATTAATGGTATCCCCATTGAATTATTTGGTGGTTCATCATTAAGAGTTCAGAGTACAGTATCTGATAAGCAAACTGGTGAGATTGGTCACCCAATTCAATGGGATATTAACCAGGAACAGTGGTTCTTGCATGTAGAGGATGGTAATACAATCTATCCTCAGATTCAAACAAATATCAATGTAGACGCTGGATCTGGAACTAATATTGGTTTCATCAGAAGATTTGAAGATAAGAGAAGTATTGAAGATAAGTTGTATAAGGTAAGATATGTTATTCCTAAAGAGGCAGGAAACTCTAGAGACCCTGTAAATGGTTTCATCATCCAAAACTCTAGCCTCACTGGATTTGCTAAGACTAGTGATCCATTATCCACCACAATTTCTCTTGACGATAATAACTTCAGAAGAAATCATCAGTTTATTGCTGATATCAGTGAAACAGGATCTGTTGTTACTGTTAGAACTGAATTGCCTCACATGGTTGAGGTTGGAGATATTATCTTCGTAGAGAATGTTCAAGACTCTAATAATACTGGTGGACTTGCTAACAAGGGATACAATGGATATTTTACTGTTAGTGGATTAGTTGATGCGTATCAATTTAATTATGGCAATACTGATAATGGTGGTGTAGAGAGAAACACTGGTAATTTTGTTTCTACTGTAAACACTAGAAATTTATTCTTACCCAGATTTGCAATTAACAATAACAAGAAAAACTTCTCAGTATATCGTAGTACTGTTGTTGAAAAATATCTTGCTGGACAGGAAGACGGTGTTTACATCTTAGAACTTCTTTCTGCTGACTATGCACCACCTCAGGAGTTTACTCCTAAGAAATATGAGCAGAATGTTACTTTTTACTATCCACAACAGGATAGAGATAATATCCTAATTAATCCACCAGCTGCGAAATCATTTGCAAGACGCTCACCTTTGGGTAAAGTTGATGTAAATGATCTCAAGAACTCTTTGACTAGAGAAACTGTTGATAAGTTCTTAACTACATTTAATGTTGGTTATGCGGTATCCAGTGTTACTGGTATTTCTGCTGGTGTCTGTACAGTTACCTTTGAAAACCAGCATGATTTGGGTGGACTTAAGATTCATGAGAATTTGGTATCTTCTACTGGATATGCTGTAACTACACAATATAATATAAGACTACTAAATGGTGGTATTTGGAATGGTGCCACAGCTACAGTTACTGTAGGTGTTGGTTCTACTACCATTACTGGATTTGAAGTATTTGCTCCTGGTTCTGGTTTCTCTGGTGGAGAAACATTAACAATTGAAAATTATCCTGGATCTTCTATTGGTGTTCCTACTAGTGGTATTTCATCATGTATTGGTGATGTAGTATCAATTACTGGTATTGGTACAACTAGTGATGGATTATTCCGAATTACTAGTGTACCCGATAAGAATAGTATTGCTATTGCAGTAACATCTGGCGATCCTATTGTTATTGATGGTCAATATATGTACAGAGTTACACCTTCTGTCTCTCTAGCATCGACTCATTTTGATAGCACATTAGGATTGACAACTATCACAACATCTTATCCTCACGGACTCCGTAAAGGATCTAGATTCAAAGTTGTAGATGCTAGTAGCAACAATCTTGGAGAATTTACGGTTAATACAGTTGCAGGCATTAACACATTTACTACTACAACAGTAAATGATATCAATTATAGTGCTGGACATAGACTGTATAAAACTGCATTCAATGGTAATAATCAGTCAGTTCCACTTAGTGAAGCTATTGGATCGAGATATACCAATCTATATGGTGGCGAGCATGCAACTGCAAAAGATGCACTAGATGCAACATCAACAACACTTAGACTACAACTTCCCAATGCTGGTATTGGTACTGATTTAAGATTCAGACTTGGTGATTATGTTGAGGTTGATGCTGAGATCATGAGAGTATCTGAAAAAGGTTTGATTGGTGGTGGTAATGATGGTCTTCGTGTTATTCGAGGTGCGCTTGGTACACTACCGACAGAACATTATGTAGGATCATTGATTAGAAAAGTCGATCCTTTAGCTATTGAATTGCGTCGTCCATCTATTCTTCGTGCATCTGGACACACATTTGAATATCTTGGATATGGTCCTGGTAACTATTCAACAGGTCTTCCCCAAGTACAGAACAGAACACTGACTGATGATGAAGAGTATTTGTCACAGGCACAAGAAAGATCAGCAGGTGCAATTGTATATACTGGTCTGAATAACGAAGGTGACTTCTACATTGGTAACAAGAGAATCTCTTCTTCTAGTGGTGAAGAATCATCCTTCGGTATTCCTATTCCTACTGTAACAGGTGAATCTGCATCTAGTAACTCTGTCGTATTTGATGAGGTTATTGTTAGACAAAGAATCATCGTCGAAGGTGGTCCTCAACAGAATATCCTATCTCAGTTTGATGGCCCTGTAACATTCTCCAACGATGTTAACTTCACTGATGACTTAATCACCAGTGGTACTGTTGAACTTGGTGGAAGTCTTGAAATTGTTGGAAACTTCCCGAATGGGGCTAAGTTAAACAATGTTCTGGTTGGTGTTGGTACTCAACTGACAGAAATTAGAACAGTTGCTGGATCTGGTGATCTTGTTCTTAATGCTGCAACTGGATTCGCTGTTGCTATCGCAACCGATACTAAGTACACAGCATCTGTAACATTTGAGAAGCAGGTTAACTTCAACGGTTTCACCACATTCTCTGGTGATGTATTCATGAGTGGTGCAGGATTTACATATTGTGGTGGTCCTCTCCATGTATGTGATGATATTGTTGCCTTCTATGGTCAGACTTCTGACCTTTCTATGAAGGAAAATGTTTCCACACTTGATAATCCTCTTGCCAAGGTTATGCAGATTCGTGGTACTGAATACGATTGGAAGGAAGGTAACAAGAGCTATACGGGTCACGATGTTGGCGTTATCGCTCAAGATGTAGAAAAAGTTCTCCCTGAGGCAGTATCTACCAAACCTGATGGTACTAAAGGTGTCCACTACAACAAACTAATTCCTCTCCTTATTGAAGCAGTCAAAGACCTGAGTTCACAGGTTGATGAACTAAAGGATAAATAAGTAAAAAGGTCTTGCCACTAAAAGATAATGCCTAATAATTACAAGACAATCATCAACTTTAGAGATGGCATTCAGGTTGATGCAGATGATCTAATCTCTAGTAATGGTCTAGTCGGAATCGGCACGACTATTCCTAGAGAGGAACTTGATATCCGGGGTAACTTGATTGTAGAAAATCAAGCTAACTTTAGAGATGTTAATGTAATCGGATATCAAACACATTACGGCAATGTTAATGTTGCTGTAGGATATTCAGTTGGAATTGGCACAACAGTACCTGAAGCAGTATTTCAAGTTGGTGTAGGAACAACGGGTGTCACTATATCCGCTGCGGGTACAATAAAAGCTGTCAGATTTGAGGGTGATGGATCTCAATTAACCAACCTTCCTACATCTGTATGGGATAATGATAATCCTGGAGTAGGATCAACAATCTATGCGTTTAGACCTGTTGGTGTGTCCGTAACATTCCCACAGGCAGATTTTGCTGTTGGTGATCTTATTGAAGTTGATGCTGTTAGTGGTGTCGGCACATTTGAAGGGTTAAGTGCAAAAAATATTACACTTACTGGTAATGCACAGCAAGGTAACATCACCATGGTTGGTGATATTGTTGGCGTTCAAACTGTCAGTGGTAGTGGTAACATTGAACTGACTGGTATCGGTTCATTTGTTGGTGGATTAAATATGGCATCAGGTGCCATGATTGGCACTGATCGTGGATTGACATTCACTAATGATGAGAATAGTATTACTTTCATTGGAACTGTAGCTAACGCAGACAGTCGTCATGGTATTAGGTTTATTGAAACTAGTGGTGCTATTCCAAGACAAGCAATTCTTTTCAACGGTGCCGTAACTGGTGTGGGTAATACCCCTATCGGACAAGTTGAGTTCTGGGGGCAAGATGATTTAGATCCAGATGCTATTAAGAATAAGCCTCGTGTAGTTGTTACTAGTGAAGGTAAGATTGGTGTTGGTAAATCTAGAGTTGATCCCGATTATAATCTTGATGTGGTCGGAACAGGTACATTTAGCGGTTCGGTTGGCGCTGCTGGTGGATTCATTGGCGATGTTATCGGTGATATTACTGGTGTCGCAGGTTTGGCAGAAGGATTAACTGGCGTACCTGATATTAGTGTTGATCAGATTGATTCTCTTGGAATTAACAGCATCTTTATTAGAAACACTGGCATATCTACATTTGGTGGTGAGGTACTCGTATCCAATTTTGTTGGTGTTGGTAGTACATCCTCTGCCCTTGGTAGGGGATTAGGTGTTGTCGGTGGTGCTGACTTTACTGGATCTGGTACATTTGCTGGTGATCTTTCGATCGGTGGTGATCTTTCGATCGGTGGTACATTTGGTGGATCTGTAAATATTTCTGATGTTACTGCTACTGAGTTAGTTGTACTTGGCATTGTCTCTTGTCTACCAGGATCTAGTGCAATTCTTGATGACACAACATTTACCGGGGATATTACTCAAACTGGTGGAGACTCTGCAACATTCAAGCAAGTCAATATCGGTGGCACATGTAGAATTCTTACAGATACCTTAGTCTTTGGGGATCTATCAACACAAGTTTCTGCATCTGGTACAGTATTTGCTAACCTGAGTGGTATTATTACTACAACATCACTTTTCGCAGAGTCTTTAACTCTTAACAGTACATTTGCTTATAATGGTAGTGGTATTAGTACATTTGGATCCATTCGGTTAAATGGTGGTACTGGAGAAATTACTGGCACAAGTGTTGTTGTAGGAGGAGCGGTTAGTTGTCAGTTCATGATTGGATCTGTCGGTGTTACATCTGTTGCTGACCTTGACATTACTGATGGAAATAAAACTAACTTACTAATTAGGAAGGTTGGATTTAATACTACACTCGCTGGTATTAGAGTAGAAGAAGGAATCAGCATGGATGACAATGCTGAAATTGCTGTTATTGGATCTGGTGGTATTGGTATTGGTACTACATCAGGTAAGCGTCAAGAGGATGTTGATTTCTATGTTGGACTGAGAAGAAATGAATCTCAGGAATTTGTTGGTGGAGAATCAATCTTTGAAGGTGGCGTTGGTATCGGTACTAAGGTTAGTCTAAATGACTCTAATGCCGTAGAAGTTTATAAAAATGCCAAGTTCTTCAGTAATCATACTGGTCTTGGTGGTACTGATACCGGTGCTTTTGTTAGAGTTGGATTCGACACATTATCTCCTGCTTCAACAATTGATATATCACAATCTCTTGGTAGTCTGATTCTTTGCAATACAAATGATGGAACACCAGTTGGATCTAAAGCTGGATGTCTTTGGTTTGATGCTAATTCTGATATTAACAACCTATTTTTCCAAGGTAATGGTACTGATGCAGTTGGTATTAAAACAGTTCTAAGTGAGTATCACGATCCTGTTGAATATATTCAAGAAATTGGATATATTGGTGGTGTTGTTAACAACGATGCTGATCGTGCTGCTAAAATCCTGGCTAATTGTGACAATACTATTGCACCTGGTGCTGAGTTCGGTGTAACTCCTGTTGGTTTTGGTACTGCACATATGACCTATAACAAGGCATATAATAAGCACCAATATGCAACCACTCAAGGTTCGAGTGCAACAGATGCTAGCATCTTCAGATCATATGTCTCCTCTGGAACTTCAGCCCTAAATATTGAGCAGGACGCATCAAATCCGGCTAAAATTTATATCTCGGTTGCGGGTATTGGTTCAGTAACATTCACGCTTTCATAAGGATTGATATATGGCTTACGGAGATTGGAGCACAAAAACTCAACAACTCCTCACAGGTACACCAGGAACACAGATTTCTTTTGGTGATGTTAGGGCGGCAGTAGGTGATACTTCCGCCTCAATTTCTGCATCTGAGATGCATCGAGTCACAGATCTTGATGCACCATACGATTTCAATACAGGCAAATATGCCACATCGTCTTCTCCTCATCTACCATATGTGTTGGATGCAACTGAAAATGTAGGTGTTGGTACTACTGGAGCTATTACACCTCAAGATCTTAGAGGTATTATTGATGAATATGTAATTGAGCAGGCGTCTAACTCTGAAGAAGAAAACTTTAGTGTTACTGATTTAAATAGTCCATCAACTCCTAGTATTAATGCACAATGGAATGGAAATCTTAACAGAAATATTTCAAAGTATCTAAGGATAAAGGGTAGAATTGTCAGTACCAGTGTTGCAACTCCTGCTGTTGTTGCTAATGATGCATCATCAAATCTAAACATCTATGTAAATAATGCACCACCATCATATGGTGTTTATTCTGCCGGGGGAAATGCACAGGGACAACCTGGCGGTCATGCGATTGAAATATCTAATCCTGGTGCTCCTGCAATTCGTAAAGTATTTGTAGAATGTGAAGGATCAGACTCTCGCATTTATGCTGGTGGGGGTGGTGGTAAAACTGGATCGAATGGATCTTCTGGATCTCCTGGAGGCGGTGCATCTTCTGGATCTCCTGGTAGTCCTGGATCACCTGGTGGTAAAGGTGGTAATGGATCTCCTGGTATGCCTGGATTTCCTGGTAGTCCTGGAGTTTCTGGTAGTGGTGGTCAGCAGAGAAAGGGGTATCAGCAAAGATCTGGTAAGCAAAATAGAAATAGTAACAGAGATAGAAGAACTAGAAGAAAACGGTATGGTGGTTGGCCCCGTAGTAGAAGAGGGCCAAAACAGGAGAGACAAGGTTATCAGAGCAGAAATCAAAAACAGCAAAGAAACAACAAGAGACATAGACATCATTGCACCGGCGGTTCAGGTGGTTCCGGTGGTGCAGCTGGTGGCGGTGGCTACGGCGGCGGTGGCGGCGGCGGTGGTTCAGGTGGTGGCGGTGGTTCAGGTGGTCCTTCAGGATACAATGGATCCGGCGGTAGTGGCGGATATCGTGGGGTAGGTGCTCCCGGTCGCGGTTGGAACTATAAAACGGGCAATACTACTGGACAACCTGGCACTCCTGGAACATCCGGCACCCCTGGCGGTGGCGGTGGATCTGGTGGTTCAGGTGGATCCGGCAGCAGCGGTCAACCTGGTAATTCAGGTGGTGGTGGTCAAAGTGGAAGCCCTGGTGGCCCCGGTGGTGGTGCATCATGTAGTGCTGGTACTCCCGGCGGTCCAGGCGCACCAGGCAGTAAAGGATCTAATGGCAATCCTGGTAGTCCTGGTCAACCCGGTCAACCTGGTCAACCCGGAACACCCGGAAACGCTGGTACTCCGGGATCAGGTGGACAACCTGGACAACCCGGTGGATCTGGTGGTGATTGGGGTCAACCTGCATTTGGTGGTGCTGCTGGTGGTCAAGGTGGTCGCGCTGTTAAGGGTGACAAGTATCAAGTGATTCCTAATTCTGGGGATATTAAAGTAATTTACTGATTTTATTATGTCAATTTATCGTATATCTCCCTCACCAAACTTTGGTACGGGGGAGATATTATATGAGTCTTGGGAAGATGGATTTACATCTGAAGAATGTGATAGGATCATTAGATATGGTGAGTCATTAAATCCTCATGACTCAGTTGTAGGGCAGGATGAAGAGTCCCACGAGGTAGAAACAAGTATTAGAAAGTCAAAGAACTCATGGATTGAGTTGAATGATGATACTGAGTGGTTATACGACAGATTGGGAAATATCCTTAGATGTATGAATGGTATGCATTGGAGATTTGATATTAATGGATTTCATGAACATCTACAATATACTGTTTACAATGATAATGATTCATTTTATCGTTGGCATGTAGATAATATGGTTCTGGGTGAAATGCCACCCAGAAAGTTAAGTATGACGGTGCAACTATCTGATCCTGATGATTATGATGGTGGTGAGTTGCAGTTACATAATGGTGTCATTCAAACGGCAGCAAATGATAGAGGCATAGTTACAGTATTTCCTAGCTATGTGGTTCATCGTGTGACACCTGTCACAAGGGGCACCAGACGCTCTCTGGTGGTCTGGGCAAACGGTCCTGGGTTCAGATGAAGAACTGTCCACTAAACCGCCCACAACGCAGTATAGGCGCTATAATACAGACATGAAGAACACACACCTTGAGCACCTAGAAGACGAGATTCTGAACAGCGGCACCGCTGGTGGTTTCAATGCCATCACATTCTTGCGCCAGTTCAGTGACATGTTGTCTGGCAAGTCTAGTGACTTAAATATCACTACTAAGTGGGATGGTGCTCCAGCTATTATTTGTGGCACAGAACCTGTCAGTGGTCGTTTCTTTGTTGGTACTAAATCTGTATTCAACAAAGTCAATCCAAAGATTTGTTTTGATGACACTGATGTAGATCGTTTCTACACTGGTCAACTTGCGTCTAAGATCAAAGATTGTCTAAAATATCTTCCTCAACTCAATATCTCAGGTATCGTTCAAGGTGACTTACTATTCACTGCGGAAGATAAGAGAAGCGGCATTGTCGGTGGAAACAGAGTTATTTGTTTCACTCCTAATACTATTACTTATGCTGTTGATCGCAATTCCCGCACAGGTTCTGTCGTCAATCTCACCAAACTTGGAATTGTATTTCATACAAAATACAAGGGTGATACTCTACAGACTGCAGAAGTTGTACCTCTCAAGAAAGCACCTAAGTATCATTCTACTGAAGATGTTTTTGTTGCCAGTGCGAATTTTATTGATGCCACTGGTTCTTCTTTATTTGATGAGGGAGATCTGTATACCTTCAATGCTCACATCAATCGCGCACAAGGTGCGCTAAAGCAATCTTCTAAGTTTCTTAACATCTTACAGGGTCAAGGTAGATCTAATCTAATGATGCACCTTCTCATCAAGAAGTTCTTCAATCAGCGTATTCGTGCTGGTCGTGGCATTGTCAATGCAAAGACAATGGTTGCTGAGTTTGCACAATTCTACAGAGTTGCTATTCAAACTGAGAAAGGTAAGAAGAAGACTGCTGCCACTCAGAAAAAGTATGACAACATGGAATCTGATGGTCTCATGTTCATTGCACATCACCGTCGTGAGTTCTATTTTCTAGTTGCTGCATATATTTCTATTCGTAGTGCTAAGAAGATGGTCATCGATCAACTCAACAAAGTCGGTACTATCAAGACATTCATCGGTCAAACTCCTACAAATCCAGAGGGTTATGTTGTCCACAACGATAAGTCTATGATGAAGTTTGTTGACGATGAGTTTCGTCTTGCTAACATTACAGTTGACAAGACCTGGGATTCCAAGTAGAGTAACTTTGTCGAAGTTCAGCACAACTATAGCTATGAGTTCAATGAAATTCGCTCTCCATTGGAAGCGCCCAAAGAAAGGATACTCTTCATTTCAAAAGGCAGTATTCTACAGACAAGAAGATGTAATCTGGTATATTAATGTGTTAAAAGAACAAGGAATTGAAGACTATGACATTCTACCCGTTCTTAACTAAATAGACGAAGATATAATTCTAAACGCATGAGTAGGAAAATTGCTGTTATCGGTGCAGGTGCAGATGCAGTAGCGACTGTCGCACAACTCATTGCTCGTAGAGATAATTCCGATAGCATTTTTCAGGATGACGAAATTACATGGATACGGGATTGCTCGCATAAAATTGACAACTTCGGAGTGCAAGTCAATACACTTTGGCTTACTGTTATTGCTACCAACACCACAATTAGTACACTCGACTTTCATAAAAGATTTGATGCGACTCAAAAACTTGGGTTAAAGTTTATTGGGTTTGGTAATCGTACTGATAGAAACTTCTTCGTTATGTTTGATCCTACTGAGGTAGCAATGCATATTGATGAAGGTAAGTTTGTTGACTTCTATTGGGATAATGTGCAAAATCAACACTTTAACCTTAACTTAGTTGATAAGAGAGCTAAAGATATCACATTTGATGAGGATAGTGCATATATCGACGGTGAGAAGTTTGATTTCATCGTTGACTGTGTAAGAGGTGGACTGTGGGATAAGACTTCATTTAAAGATGCACTATTCAATCCATCTGATACAAAATTAACTGTTAATCGTAAGATTCCTGGTGATTGGGATTACAGCGCATTTATTGCATGTGAGCATGGATATTTGACTGGTATTCCTACACAAGATGCACAAACATGGATCTATTCATATGATCATGAGATTACGACTGAAGAAGAAGCAGTAGAAGATTTTAATAAGCATTGTGCTGTTAAAAAGCATTGCTCATATAAGAAGACTGATTCTGATCATAAAGTATCTGAGTATTGCATTCATAGTAATAAAATGTATGCAAGATGTGGTCGTGCTCTAGGTATGAATGATGATCTAATTGGTTTCAATAGTTATGTTGAGACTGATATTGGCGAAGCATTAGGAGAATTTATATTTGGTGATAATGATAGTCCATGTAATAACTTACAGCGGTTAGAAATTGAAGATAGGTGGAGAGATGCACAGATTGATTCTGCTGCTCTGATGGCATTCTATCTACAATTTGGTACACAGTATCGTCAATCTGATTTCTGGATCAAGGCTAGAGAAACGGCATGTAGGTTGCTTGAGGATAAAGATCTGCACTCAACTGAGCGTAGATTAGTATATGAGAAGATGGAAGAAGTTCCTATTGAAGAGAACATTAGACTTGATTATTTCAGACATCAAGCACAATCAGAGGATAAAACTTATTTGCGTCAAAGAATGACAGATGAGTCAGATGAACCATATAGAATGTTAGGACCCTACCAAAGTTTCTGTCAAGCAGTATATGGTTTAGGTGCTCCGTATGCAGAGCAATATCCTCTCATGTCACCATTGTGGGAACCTAGTGAGAAGTTTGGTGAAATTGCGTTAGACTCCATCATGGATGGACACTTTAGGAAGCGGACCAAAAAGAAGTCATAATCCGGTTCTAGTTGCTATAATATAGACATAAGACAGGGAACCATGAACGCCACTGAAGCAGGACGACTTGCCAAATCTGAGGGTCATGCATATGAGCGTGATCTTCCTGCATACTTAAATGAGGCATTTGGTGGTGATCATGTTGTTAATGGTCGTCCAGATACTAAAGTCGATGTTTATGACAACGATTCTGGTATTGCATACTCTGTCAAGAATGTAAGTAAGAACCATACTCAAGTAGCATTATTATCCTCTCGTAAATTCATTGAGTATTTTGGACTTCAAGAGACTTTTCCAGCTCTGTTTATTAGGTTGTTCTTTGGTGTTCCTAATAACTTTGGTATGTCTACTGTTTGTTTACGCCATAAGGATCTCGTTCTGAGTGACGCTGAGATCCGTCAAAATCGTGTGTACGCTGACAATATCCCTCAGGGTATTAAAGACGCCTTCATGACCTTCATGAACGCCAATAAGATGGCAATTTTTGATGTGATAGTGCGTCACGGTCTTAATGATGGATATCCTGTAAGTCAAATGATATGGCGTAATAAGAAAACTAATAAAATGCGCTTCATCGATGTTGCATATCTTAGAGAGTTATGTGAGGATGGAGAGTGGACTCTAAATAATACGACACTACATTTTCGTACCGCTAGTGGAGTTAAACTGTTCCATCTTCAGATGAAAGGATCAGGTAAAAAGTATAACTCTGGATATCACGGTATGATGTTTCACATCTATCAATAACATGGGCATGTTTGACACTCTAAGATCTTCTTATGATCTTGGTGCTGGGTTTCATAAAGAATTGCAGACCAAGGACTTAGAGTGTTGCATGTATCATTATTGGATAGATCCTGTAGGTAGATTGTGGGACATTAGTTATGACGGGACACAAGATCTTGTTATTAATGAAAATGCAGAGAATGTATGGGAAAAGATAAAACCAGTTCCAAATGGTAATCATGGTAAGGTTAGACCGGTATTCATAGATAAGGAGATAGAAGTATATCCTGCAAAATGGGATGCACATTATGCAGCACTTCCGCGACGGTACTTAACATTTAAAGGTGGAATCTTGTATGGAGTTGGGTAAGTATGAATTTGGTGGACATGAGAGATGCTCTGCAAATTATGCAAGGTTAATTAGTGAGTTGGAGGGGTCATATCAGATGCTTAAATACCTAGGATTTGAGGAAGATATGCTCAAGATTGAATCTATAAAGAAAAACTATTATAAACTATACTTCAAGCAAATACGAGCAGAGAAAGATGTCTAAGGACAATGAATTAGCATGGGCTTTGCATACTGCTGGCAGAATGCTTGGTCAGGACTATACGATCACTAAGAAAAGTGTCACAACCAAGACCACAACTCACGAGGAGATTGTGATAGAATATGGACATCGACTCAAATCTAAATGACTCAATTGATTGATCGTAACGATCCGCGTTATTTCACAGAAACTTCTAGCGAGTCTTATGAGAGACACAATTATAGAATTGTTTACTCAAATAAACAATCTGTAGATGTTACCAATTGGGAGCATGCACAAATGTTATGGTTTCAAGCACCTGCACAATTTCTATCACACATTGAAGTATTAGACAAAAATGACTGAAGAAGCATTAATTTGGAAAGCGAGATATGAATCTCTGAAGAAATGGGTAGAGAATAATATGCAACAAGAGTATACTCATCCATGGTACGAGTATACTAGGACAGTTGATGAACCGTCTGTCGGTCATAGACGCAAGGACATGGACCTGCTATAATTACAGAGTAATCGAAAGAGACCCGATGCAACTCCGACCACACCAGCAACGCGCTCTCACCGCTCTTGCTGATGCTCAAAAGGGGTGTGTCTATGTTCCTACTGGTGGCGGCAAGACTGTCATCATGATGGAAGATTGTGTTCGCAAACTTGACGCTGCAGTCAACCCTCTCACTGTTGTTGTTGTTGCTCCGCGTATTCTCCTTGCTTCGCAACTTTCTAGCGAGTTCATGCAGTATCTGCAGAATGATGATGGTTACGAGTACAACAACAACTACACTGTGATGCATATTCACAGTGGTGAGACTGAGCATTTCAAGACTACCAAAGTCGCTGAGATTCAGCGTCATGATGAGGTTTGTATGAATGCAGTTGTTCATCAACTGATCTTCACTACCTATCACAGTTTGCACAAGATTGTTGACAGTGGCATCAAAGTCGATGTTATGTATTGTGATGAAGCACACAATGCAACTCAAAGGAATCACTTTGTCGGTGTTGCTGCTACTTCATCCCTAGCATCTAATGCTTATTTCTTTACTGCAACTCCCAAATACTCACGCAATCCATATGCTGCTGGGATGAACAATAAAATCGTCTTCGGTGATACTCTGGAGATTGTACCTGCCCCCGAACTTATCAACAATGGCAGCATCATTCCTCCAGAGTTAGTCGTCCATGAGACAGAACTTGTGCGTAACAAGCATAACGCACACGATGTAGATCGTGAGATGGTGTTAGACATCATTGACGATCTCGGTGATGATGCTGCTGCAAAGATCCTAGTTGCTGCTCCCAATACTCGCATATTGTGGGCTATGCTATCACGCACAGACATCCTTGATTCACTCAATGAGATGGGATATGACATCTTGCATATTACATCAAAGCATGGTGCATATGTCAATCGTCAGAAAGTTGGTCGTGACAAGTTCTTTGAAACTCTTCAAGAATGGGGCGCTGATGATAGCAAAAAGTTCATCGTCTTTCATTATTCTATCCTGTCTGAGGGTATTAATGTCCCTGGTTTGACGCATACTATTCTACTGCGTAATCTGCCCGTGATTGAGATGGCACAGACTATCGGTCGTGTCATCCGTCTACACAAAGATGATGCAAAGGATATTGCAGAGGGTAGAATCACCCCTGGCAAACTGTCAGATTACCGTAAACCTCACGGTGTTGTGACTGTCCCTCTGTGTGGCAAAGCATCACAAGCAACACGCAATCGTTTGCAAAGAGTCATCGATCTCATCTTTGTTGACGGTCTACCTGCTCACTCATTCGCCTAATTCTCTCTTTTATTATGTTCGGAAACAACAACCGCTCTGCTGAAGTCACATTCTACTCTGCTAGGACTGGAATGCAAACTGTTAATGTTCAGTGCCAAGATCAACAAGGTGCGGAACAAATCGTTGAATCTCAGTATGGTGGTGTGCAAATCATGCGTGTGAATATGAATGTCTAACAATTATCAGTCGGTCTATCATACAAATACTCGAATCCTTGATGCAAAACTAGGTTTTTCTGGTTATGTGAGCAAAAATGGGTTAGTGGCGGCGGTCCCGCTTGGAAATGGCAAAAAATTCGTAGTTATACATCAAGGCAGACAATACAAGGTCTGTCGTAACTATCAGTCTGCCTTAAATCTCTGTAAAAAGTTAGAGAAATCAACCAGTTCACGAACTGGACGCGCTACCTTGCCACTCTAGTGGTGGGGTGCTAGAATATGTGAGGTTAAGACACCCCCATGACTACCAAGATCCCCAAAGAACTGCGAAAATTAATGAAATCTTATGATTTCATCTTGTATCGGATCGGTAAACACTACACTTGGCACGGTCCAAACGGTGCTGTGGTCGTTACATCGATGACACCAGGCAAGGCAAGATATCTGAAAGAGATCGAAAAAAATATTAAAAGAGAGACAACAACATGAAAATTGATGTCACTGCCAGAATTATTGGCAGTGTCCTTTCTATCATCTCATACTTCATTGTTCTTCATGTAAGTTCAACTCTAGGTGCTATGATGATGTTGGTAGCTGATGTAATATCAGTGCCGTACTTTGTAAGAACTAAGTCGTGGGATGTAGTTCTTATGTTATCATTTCTACTCTTTATTTCTTCTTCTAAATTATTCTTATGATTACTTACGATCAACCTCCCGCACCGATTGTAGTCTGCTTTGATTGTACAACAAACGAACAAAAAACACTTGAGTTTCTCCAGAAGAGAGGAATTCGCAATCAAAATGCACTCGCTGTCGTGTTGGGCAACATTAAACAGGAGTCTAAATTTGACACGCTAGTTTGTGAGGGTGGCGCAAAGACTGGTTATCATGGATGTAAATCAGGAGGATTTGGTTTGATTCAATGGACATCACCTAATCGTTACTATGGGTTAGGGTCTTTTGCTGCTAAGTATGGTGGAAATGTTGATACTATTGAAACACAATTGCGTTACATGGTAAACGAACCTCAATGGGGTCGTTATGAACTTTATCTCAGAAGTGAGGATCAATCAGTAGATTTCTACATGAAACATGCTTACAATTGGTTGGGGTGGGGTATCCATGGCAATCGTACTCGGTTTGCATACAATTATCAATCACGGTTAACCATCATCCAACCAGTTCCCGAAGTGGCATAGCCCTGGTTGATCGGTCCCCGATCTCGTGTATTATAAGAGAGTCAAAGGAACACACCTCACAGCATGCAACTCACAGCAAACGGCGCTCACATGGTAGTTGACTTCTACCCCGTCAAGTATTCTGACGGAACTATCAGCGAGCGCCTAATGTACAAGACGGTTACATTCTGCGACAAAATGCAGTCTAAGTCTTATATCAATAAGTGTATGTTTGAGAAAGAGGTTGAGAATCGCGTTGAGGGTTATAAGTATGAAGTGACTGATATGCACACAGAACCACAACTTTTCAACTCTGCCCTCATTCAAACTCGCTGGTGATATGAAAGTTACACAATATCTCTTGAGCGGCATCTTTATCTTTGTCGCTCTTACATGTTATCTACTATTCTTAGCAGAGCGTGATAGTAAGATGATGAACTATTATGACTCAACAATTCAGAGAATTCGTTAACCCTATTAAATAGTAAAGAACACACTTTCCAGAAAAATGACAACCTCCACATTCAGTACAATTGAAGTTACTAAAGCGCAAGCAGATGTAATTCTATGGTGTATTGAACAAATGTATATTGATTTGAGTGACGCTGAAGAACATGATCTTAAACCCGTTATGGATAAATTAGTGGAGATTGTCCAGTGATAGCTTTTAGACTTATTCTCGTTTCTTCTATTTGTCTTTTCGGTGCATTGCTTTGTATTGATCTTGCCAACAATATGCAAAATGTTGTTGATAAGAGAAACGACAAATTGTGTCAAATTCAACCATCTTACTGTAAATGAACAACATTGAAGATGTAACAAACTCACCTCAAGATTGGTACGATTTCTGGTATAATGAAGACACCTCTGATCATGAATCAACTGATGGAACTACCACCGAGTTTCTATCATAAACCCCCGGATGGATATTCGTATGAATGTGAAGAATACAAGAAGAACTTACTTCGTATTTGGTTACTTCATCCAGATATTTTTAGTTATACTACTGATCGTGTTCGTACAATCTGGGGTTTTTACAACCCAAAGAAAGACCAATACTTCTCCCCCATCAACTCAATTAGAAAGGGAGAATTGATCGATATTGATGATACCAGACAATATACATCGATGAAGATTAATTACAAAGGATTAGAGGCATTCTTTATATAAATTGATTTTTCCATATCGGGGGCTGCGGGGATGACCTGTTGCCCCTTTCTGATAGAATTATGGAAAAAACAGGTCTTTGCTCTAGTGGTGGCAAGGGTTTTCAAGGCATCAAAGCGACAGCATGCCAGTATACCAGCAACCAAACCAAACCAGTTGGGGAACTGGTCTAGCCCTGGTTGTGTGGGGTCTGTTTTCGTGTATTATAAGAGAGTCAAAGGAACACACCCCATGCGATCCACCACTAAAG
>Ga0181410_1000377_pt1 | contig 20111 bp, 15 predicted proteins | sample 33SPOviralmetaG_FD_130112 | JGI IMG/M metagenome (GOLD analysis project Ga0181410, IMG submission 130112) | Marine viral communities from the oligotrophic San Pedro Time Series (SPOT) site, San Pedro Channel, CA, USA - 33 SPOT_SRF_2012-06-20 | ecosystem: Environmental > Aquatic > Marine > Strait...
ATTGGAACAAAAAACAGGTCATAGAGAAAGCTTCGCGAACTTCCGAAAAAAACCACTTCGTACATCGTTACTTTGAAGGAAGTGGTTTCGCTTTTAAAGTTGTCGACCATCAAGCTCTGACTGAATCATCGTCCGTAAGTGCCCTTAACACTTTAAGATTGTGTGGTGATCCAACTTCAACTTTAAACTACGAATCAAAAAAAGTAAACTTACTTATGTCTGACACAAAATCGCAACAGTTTAGAGTAACTTTGGCTGAGCTGTTCCCGTTTCTTTACGAGCATCAATTACCTGTTGGTATTATGGAAAACCTCTACATTGAGCTTTTCTTTGAACGTGATACCCAACGTGGTAAAGTCGTTTGTGCTAAACAAGGTGACACATACCAAGCAGGTGGTGTTGTTGAAAACACAAGTTGCTTTTTAATGACAGATCATTTAATTTACGATGTTCCTGAAGTGATGGCGAATATTGAAGCAATCCAAGAACAAAAAGGTGGTATCGCATTCCCGTACCAAGATTACTCAGTTCAAATACAAACATCACCGCAAGACGCTGCTGCGGCAGCTGATCTGGTTCAAGAATATAATCGCGATATGGGTTGTGATAACTACAAGTTGTGTGATATTAAGAACATAGAATTAGATAACCTGACTACCAATCCGAACAATATTTTTGGTTATTACTACTCTAAAACACGATGTGGTTCGTTTAAGTCTCTTAACTACACCATTAATGATGTCAACTTATATCCCAATAACGATGCCGAACCACCTGAGACATACTACAGATTAAAGGAAGTGTACGGTTCAGACCCTTGTATTCCAAGACCTCTCTACATGGTTGGTGTTAGAAAGGACGCTGAACCACTTAACTCCAACATCACATTTAACGGTCATCCTATAACAGAACTTGGTAATCGTATGAATATTCACGGTGTTTACTTAAAAGATATTGTAAACAAGGAATTACAAAACGGCAACCAACCGATCAGAATCTATTATAAGTCTACAACTACAACCGCTAAACAGACCGCAGATTCAACAGATAAATTTGATAAATCTTTCACGAACATCTTTTTCGTAACTTACAAACGCGAATTCGCCGTCGCGAAATCTGGAAATGTCTTAATTAATGAGTTCTCGTAGTTTTTATCTTTAGCAAATATATAGATGGATAAAAAATCAGTCGGTAGACCTCAAAAATACGAGAATAAAGATACAAGAGACGAAGCAATGAAAGCACATCGTAAAAAATGGTACGAAGAAAACAAGCAGAAAATTAAGGAAACGCGAAACCCTGAGAAAGAACGAGAAAACAGATTAAAAAAGGTATTTAAGGGTTATTTCATGCTTTATTCTGAAAAAGAGGCGTTTTTCGGTTACAGCAAAGACGTGTCATCTAGATGTCGTAATATGATGAATAAAATAAAAAACAAAGAAGAAAATGGCTTTCTTATTTCTAAATTTGATAAAGAGGCTGAATACCAATACAAAATATTGGAATTCAGCGATAGCAAATGTGTAGATAAACTTAATAAAATTAGTAATGAGTTCATAGAAAAAAATCCAAGCCTAAAGAGAATCATTTAGAACCATCAGAGACAAACGCTTTTATCTTTAGATATTCGGTATCATAAATGCGTTGAACGTAATCATCATCTAAGTATTTGAATATCATTGAGTTTTTGTTTATTTTTAACAGTTCTGCTTGATAATCACCTTCAGATCCCCCTTCGTCCCCACCTTCCCAATTCAGCATCCAAATTTGACCCACTTTGTATTTTGGTGGTTTTTTTGCCTTAATTTTTGCCGTCTCTTGTCGTTCTGAACGTTTTAAGTCTGTTTCTATATCCTCATAAGGAAGTTTTTTCAACACCCAAATAAATTTGTCGAGTTCCATCCGCGTTCGTTCACCGCCACGCATTGGTAAGAGTTTTTTCATTTTTTTGACGTATTGCTTCATGTGAAGCTCATTTCGAAACACATCAGTATTTTTGTATTCCACGTTTTCTTCATTGTTTTTTGTCTTTGCTAAATATAGCAGCTTCACGCCTAAACAAGAGCCTCTTACCATACGACCGTGTTGGTGGACGTAATGACGCAAACGGTTCGCACTTCCGTTCCTTGGGGAAATAGCAATACCAAATTTGAAAACAGATACTGAACGTTGAATATCAGCGACAGGTTGAACGATGTAAAATACGTTGTATCCAGTCAACTCTCTGTGATGTTTGCCTAACCATTCGGCTAGGCAAATACCATTCTTATTGTAGTACACTTCTTTCATATTAATATCACAACATTTATTTTTGAAAGATTATTTATTCTTACGATTCACACGCACAACAGGTTCTAAAACAGTTGATTTGTTTGTTTCAAAAATCTCGTTAAGACGTTGTTTCTTAATGTTTTGTTTGTTAAGCTTCATGTCTCGCGTTAGTTCCATATCGAGATAAGGTGTGTTATGAATTTCAGGTGAAAACCTCTTCTTGGGTTTCCAAAACTTTAGCTTCGTATGAGCTTTATCAAGCCCTTTCATTAAGTTATAGTTAGAAAAATCCTTTTTAGTTTTTTTATGACGCTATTTCATAAGATGAGTTTGATTCAAGTGTCCTCCACGCAAAAAATGTTTATGGAAGAAGATGGATTAAATAGCAAAGGCTATAAATTTACCAACCATTTTCAAAGTGTTTTGAAAATACCTCCTCACAGCAAAATTGCGTTAGACAACGCATTATTTCAAATGTCTACTCAAAACCTGATACCCCTTTCAAGTTTATCTACAAGTGACAAGAAACACCCTTACATGAAACTACTCTTCGCAGATACGGATAGTAGATTTTATGAGGAAATGACTACAGAAGACAACACCAAAAGAAGCACAATGATACCTTTTCCTTACCCTCTTCCAAAAGCCGATTACGAATCAATTGAAGATTTTTGGGGGGAAATGGTAAAGTTTTTATCTTTAGATCCAAGACCAGCCCTTTACAAAAGCTTTACAACAAACCAAACCATCCAATCTGGTGGAATCTTTCAGCAAAATATTGTTTCTAACTTTAAAACACAACTTTCGACACACGGTCTAAAAATGGATCAAAGTTACCTGTTTAATGAAGATAACCATTGGACGCCAGGTGGAACAAATGAATACAATGATTTTACCTACAACATAAACAGTAATAAATACGCACAGATGGAAAAAATGCTTTTTTCAAGGTTTACTGGAATAAGTAATATGAATGGAACTCTAGAAGGTAAACTCAGGACAAAAGCGAATACTTACATTGACGATGAAGGCAATTACAATTCGTTAAGAAGGGCTATTTTTGGGATTAACAAGTGGATTGATGAAGGCTCAAATAGCTACAATGCTAGAAATGAATGGTTAAATAACAAGCTAACAATTATGAGTGACGCTGAATACGAAAACCTTTATGATACAAAACCATACTTGAGACCGTACTTGTTATCACGATTTTTAACAGAAACTAACGCTCTTGGAGAGCAAGCATGTGACTACTTTTTCTGTGTTTTACAATCATCTTTTTTTGACGTCGGAAGTAAAACTTTATCTTTTTTGAAATCTATTCCAGACACGAAAAATGATAAGCAAAGAGTTTCAATTTGTAAGCTTGAGAAGTCGGATAAAATTTCCAATTCAGCGACTGATTTTTATGATGAAGATGACAAAGTACGTCTCGTTATGATAGCGACTGGTGACGAAGTTATTAGTACAAATTTCGGTGTTCCTTATTCCGCATATTTAGACCCCACTAACAATGGTTTTGTAAATCCACCTGTTGCTTTCGATTCAAGATGGTTGTGGAATAATGGAGATAATAATGATGGTCTTTCAAATATGAAGATAAAACTAGAAGGTAACATAGTAAGGTTTGAAATGAATGGTAACACAATTAAGGCTTGTAGAGATTTTGAAGAATGGGATGACGCAAATAAGAGACACGACGTGTATGATTATATTGATGATAAGGTTTTTCCACTTCAATTCGCGTTTGGTCTGTCAAGAAGTGGTGACAGGGTTAGTGACGTTCAGTTTACAACAACGTGTTCGAATGTAAACGAGCAAGAAGTCGTAAAAGATGTTTCTACAATTGGTGAGAAAGAAAGCGATAGGATTTATTCATTTTACAAAGAAAACAAAATGATACCAGCTTCTATACTGTGTAATCGTTTTCAAGATCCGTTTGGAACACCGACTAATTTCTACCCTTTGAAAGATGGAGCGACAGCACAATTTTTTCCCGATGAAAGAGAACCTCAACCTGATTTTATAAACTTGAATGGATACATTCAACGTAAACCGTTTTTAGTCCTTGGAGCAAGTCCAAAATTTGATGTTCCTGGTGTAAACGACTACATTAAAGCGAACGTTGAATTATTATTGGATTTTAAATCCTTAGTCGGAGTCACAAACTCATACATTCCTGTAACAGCAGAAGCTAATTGGAATAAAACAACATCTACATACAATTTAAGTTTCGTCACAGACCCGTTCATTAATGGAATCCATGTATTGGTGAAAGATCTACCAAACGACTCAACTATGGGTAGTATAAATCAAGCGAACAGTAGTAAACTTGTCGCCGTCATCAATGATTACAAGAAGTTAACAAATGATGAAATACTTGAAAGCCAAGTTTATGCGTACAATAAAAATGAGCGGCTTTATATTGACTTACACAACCCAAGCACAATCGAAACAAGTCACCTTTCCTTTGAACTAGTAGATAGGCTTGGAAATTACTTGACAAGCATCGTTAACACCTTGTTGACATTCCATTTAAAATCTGGTAAAAGTTGAGATATCACGATGATAAATACAAAAAAATATAGAATATTTTAGTATTTTTCTATATTATAATGGATAAACTTCCTGAACTTCCAAAAGAAGAACCAGAAGACGAAGGAGACGATGAGATGGTGTTTGAAGATAACGAGGTTGAAATGGAATTGCCTCCACCAATACAGACAAAAGGAAGACGAAAACCAGAAGAAGTCTTTGTGATGCCCGAACAACCCCAACCCGCGATGGTTCAACAAGCCGAAGTCACACCGCAACCACCCCCACAAAAACCGAAAAAACAAGCATCAAAAAAACAAATAGAACATTTAGAGAGAATTCGAGCAAAATCTATGGAAACCAGAGTAACTCGTTCACAAGCAAAAAAACTTGAAGAAGCTAAGAAGACTTTGAATGTACCGACACAACCTCAACCACAACCAACCCCTTATATTCAAGCACCACAACCTCAGTTTATTATGATGCCGAATCAACAACAACAAGCTGGGTTAAATCGTGACGACATTGAGTCAATCGTAAGAAATACGATGACGAACACATTAAACGATTTCAAAACAAAACGCGATCAAGAACTTGAAATTAAACGTGCTAAAGATGAAGCAGACCGAAAAGAGTCACGTGAAAGGGAAATTACTAATAACCTACTAAAACCATCGTATGCCCGCAATAAAAGATATTACTAAATTTTAATCTAATTAATATCTATAATGGAACTACCAGTCGTTCTACCAGTTAAACCAAACGAAGATGCTGTAAAAATTGAAATCCACGAACACTTACCTCAAGCTCCCAGTTTGGTTCTCATTTTTGGAAGTGTGCGAAGTGGTAAGAGCAATTATGTAAGCAATATGATACTGAACCCATCGTTTATGCGAGGTAAACTTGACAAAATTATCCTCATATCACCATCGGCTAGAAATGACGATTCTATGCGATTTGTCATTGAAGATGATAATGTTGAGTTGATTGAAGAATACGATGATGAATGGTTAAAAGCGTTGCTTGAATATCAACGCGAAGTTCCTGTAGAAGAAAGACAAAGGTTGATGTTGATTGCGGACGACGCACTTCATTACATCAAACGTGTCGGGAAAGGCTCGGGACTTTCGTATCTTGCTACTAGATACAGGCACAGTTGGATTTTCTACTACGTGATTGTCGCTCAAGCTTACAAAGTTTTAGATCCAAAGATCAGAACTAACGCAGGTGCTATTATTGTAATGAAACTTCCGAACTTAAAAACCTTAAAGGATATGGACGAAGAACTCGGTGGATTCTTAAACAACCAGTTCATGAAGCTTTATGTGTATTGTATATTCGACCAACCGTTCTCTTTTATGTATATTGATATGAAACAAAATCCACCAAAGGTCTACTTGCGTCACGAAGTCTGTATTTTTCAAGGCAGTTGGTTAATTCCCGAACCCAACGTGGATATGAACTCAATCCTTCGTGCCGAGGAAATGAATAACAATCAAACAAAACCACCCCTTGAGAAAAAAGAAAAAGAAAGTGATGAAAAATAAATATATGGTTGTATATTATAATGGATCTGTTCGATGACTACCTTCAATCTAATTCAGCATCATCAACAACAACCGCAAAATACGATAATCTCGCGGCTGATTTGAAAACAAAAACACAAGAGAGCTTACAATCCAGCCGTGAAACCGCGATCGGAATTAAAGAGAACATATCATCTGTAAGAGAAGGTAAAATTGGGAACGATAAAATAACCACTGCTGTTTCAGCAGGAGTAACAGAACAAGCGGGTCAAGCAGTATTAAGCAGAGATGCTATTTATAGCAAGGCTAAAGGAGCATACGATGCGGCGAAATCAAAAGTAAGCACCGAGGCTGGTGAAGGCGAAGATGCTGTTGAAGGTAATATTGAAATGACATCTACCGAAGCGGTGGAAACATCAACCGAAGCGACATCAGCTTTGGAAACGACTGAAGCAGTTGGTGAAAGCGTTGTGCTTTCTGGAGGTGGAGCAAATTTAGTCGCTGATGCGATCGGTGGTACTCTTATTGTTGGTTCTATTGTTGGAGGTCTTGTCGCGGATTCGCTTATGGAAGAACACGATAAGAAGAGAGCGAAACGTGAAAAAGATCACGAAAACCGTGTTGAAACAACACAAAACAACGAAATTCGTCAGAGAGCAAACGCAATTCAAAACAACTTATCAAGCAAACATCACAACGCGTTAACAGGAGGAATCAGTTAGTCTCACTTGAAAATTAATATTTTAATATAATGTTATGTTATATTAAGATAATGGAGGAAGTAGATGAGATAATTTTAGAATGTACGCGAAGTCAAGCGATCACAAGTAACGGAGCAAGTGTTTGGTCTAATAGCACACCTAGTATTATTCTAAACGAAGGAGACACGATCCAATGTCAAGGTGGATTCATTTCAGTACAAGATTCGGGTGATAACTCCATAGAAATATTTGACAAATCAATACCCAATGAAAATGTTGACAGTTCTTTTAAAATCAGTTTCTACAAGACGCTGAACTCGCAAAACGTAGTCACTTTTCCTTATCATTCCATGAAGTACACCGAAGACCCCAATTTCGATCAGAACGAGATTTACTACGGGTTTTCTCAATATGTTTCGAATACTGACGACGTGGAGTTTGTTCCAATGACAACGAACAATAAGAACATTACTACGTTTGCGACACTCGCATCTTTGAAAAACGATGATGATGGTGTGTACGACTCAGTTTTGGGTAGAATGATTAACCACGCGACCAATGATACGTATCCCCAAGGTATGCGTGACGAAGCTAATAACACTTCTCGTTACACTGCTATGTACCAATCAACAAACGGTTTGTGGAATATTTACACGCACACGATTAATGCGTCTTTTAAACCTGGTTTTATGTCGCCTGACAACATTGCTAACTTTATCACTTCTCAAATGAACGATAAACGGAAGATGGTTGTTTCAAATGACATTCAAGAAATATGGAGTGCGAGCGGACGATACTTTAAAGCGATGACCCCTGTACCGATACCACAACTTAATTTGAGTTGTCCGTTTGGTGAGAATGGTGACAATCCAAGTGTTTACCACGCTGGAGGTCTCTATGTCAACAATTTGTCAAATGAATTGCGAAACCAAACAGGTTTTACTAAGAAGTACGATTTAGTCATTACAAGTATGAGTATCCCAGATGTTACAGTACCTGCCTCACGTGAATCGCCATACGTGTTTTCAGGCGAGTACACACCAAAAAACGCGACTGAACTTCAAGAATGGTTATACATACAAAGTATGATTAAGGAATATTCTAAAAATGTTACAAATATTGCTAACTACACGAAAAAAGACAAAATTTATGGAGACTCGTCAGTCTCAATACCAGAGTCAACACCGAGAACATACTCAAAACCAGAAGATATGACTGGTTATTTTGGTGTGAGTGTATTTCAAACCCCGTCCTCAATTACTAAGCTTTCGGGATGGTGGGCTGATGGTATTAGTTATGATGAGTCAACTGGTGTTTTTTCGTTTTCAAACTTGAATATTGTCGATTCAAACGTGGATCAAACGAATTGGGCGAACGGTACTGTTAACGTGAATTTAATAGCATGTAGTTTGTCTATCGGTACTTTCGCTGATAACGGAGCATCAACCTCAATTACAACACGAAGTCCAATTAATTACTATGATTTTGGTGCGGGTGATACAATGCCTTTTGGTTCGCCACTCTGGATTGGAGGGGAAGTTTCCAGCGATGGATCAAAACGCGATAAAATACCATCTACTCCATATAGTTGGTGTCCTTACAATATGGACTTAATTATAAGAAATAATGCGGATAAGACCTTGATTACAGATGTTGTTGAACTGACACCAGCTAATGATGGTGATAACAATACTTATTGGAGATCCGATTACCCGCAGAAACTTGATTACCAACAGGGAAACCGATACATTGGAATGACTGCGTACAATCAGCACCGCTGGTCTCTTAAAAACGATGAAGCTGTTGAGAAAACAGATGATCCCGAAAACAAGGTTGACTTACAAGTTACTTTAAAAAAGTATCCAAATTTTGTTGCGAAGGGAAGTCGCTTGTGTGTTTCAGACACAGATACTATCCAGGACAAAATGGTGAATATTGACTTGGTTAAAACGACATTAGATTTGAACGGTGTCTTACAAGATGGAAAGGTCATATGTGAAGGGTTAACATTAGATTCGCTTTCCGCGTTATTAACCAGAGCAAACTTATACCGCGATTGGTTTCAAGCTCAAGAGGACGATGGTCTTATTGAGATTGATAACGGTACTTTTACCGAAAACGGTGAAGACTTCTTTTACGCTTACATCCACGTTTGCGTTCAATTATTCACCGATACAGCACCTGCCTACATAACGGGTTCGGACAACGCGATTCGTGATAGAGCAAGAGGACTTGTCATCAAAATACATAAAAACACATTCGTAGATAAGTCGTTCGTTGGTGATTACTGCTGTGGGTGTAAAGTTTCAACAGATGGTACTAATTACCAAATACAATTTGAAGCGAAGTCCTGGATTTATGAACGGATTTTTCAAGGGTTGGAAGGTTCTACTTATTTTGGTTTTCAGGATTACAACGCGATAACATCATACAACGGTAAAAATGTAGTAATGGCGAATATGACAAATCTTGTTTCTCAAATGGGAAGCGATGCTTCAAAAACTAGAATTGCGATGGGTTTCTCAAACGGGCGGCTTGCCTGGAAAAACCATACGGCAATGCTTTGTAATCCTCAAATACGAGATCCAACCGACTTACAATACATGTTTGACTACACCAAATCACGAGAAATCCAATACAATGATCGCGTTTTTCTCGGAGCTGACAAACCACAGTTAAATTTCTCTACAGACAACTCATCGCGGTTTTACTTCGCTCAATTACATACTCCAATGCGAGTTCAAAACAAATATTTTGAAGGAATCAACGATGAAGGTACTAAATTTGTTACAACAGCACCGCAACCCAAAAAAGACCTGTCTAATGAATTCAGCGAAGGCTATTCACAAGATGAACCAGAGACATCAACTGCTTTGGCTTATGACGATTTAACAATAACAATTGATATAGGTCAAAACCAAGATGCTGGAAACAGAGCAGTTTTTTATAACAAACACAAGTGGAGTCTTTACCCAGAAGGCTTACCAGTTTTTGCTACGGAGATGACAAAACACGACACTTGTGTGATGGCTTCAAAAAACGATGGGTTGATGAATCGTGTTACTGGGAGCTATTTTCCGCATATGTACCCCGTTGACCGTGATTTTACTACAAGATTTTTTATGTTCGCTCAAGATGCTAGACGAAACTCATTCTCCGCTTGGTATAAGAGTGAGCTGCGTTATCCTGAGACGACAACAGAACCCGAAACAAATCTGATCCCACAATATTCCTTTCCAACTTGTACTTGGGGTGCTCTGGGTTCAGATCAAGGTTATGTGGAAAATTTGTACGAAGCTGGAACAGAGATGCCCGACCCTGAAAAAATCTATGACGTTCAGTCAGGAATTTTTCTAGAAGATTTTATGTTTTATGGTAAAAGCAATTGGGGAAATAGTCTTTGGAATGCGATGGGATTTGAATACGAGGATGTTAGACCAAAACCTTACTTCAATTGTAGAAATCAACGCAATACGAACACGAATATGTTGAGTAATAACACGCTTACCTTTTCTCACCAATCTAGCCCGCTTACATCAAATGCTGTTTTAATCAACTCGTTTGAATCTATGACTACTAACTCTGTAGGAAGCAAACAATATTCACAAGGTCACGCGATGTCAATAATTTTAAACGCAGGTGGAATCATTAATCAAACACAATCTTCACAAGCTGTGAGAGTTTTTAAAGGATTCACAGGTGCGTTTTCGCAATCATCAGATAAAGCTAACTACCTACAAGAAATCTATAATCAAGAGGGAGGGTCATCATTTTTGAACGGTGAGATGATTCGTAATGACATTTACGAAGTTGATACTACACTTGAAGGTGTTGCTTACGGTACTTACGCGTATTCGAGTAATGTTCCAAGAAAACTTGACAGCCCATTTTTATTAATTAGAAGTGACATCGCGGAAAACAATTTTGAGTATGTCAATAATGCTAACACACCAAGTTTAATGAATGTTGTCGGAATGATAACGAAGCAATACGGTATGACCGATGACTGGTATTTTAGCACTGATACGCTGGAAACGATATTCATCAACAAAAAGAAACGCGTGTTAACCGAAGTTAATATTGAGTTATGTGATTCAGATGGTAATATGTGTACGACTTTGTTACCAAAAAGCACGATACTGTTTAAAATTCGTCGTGCCGATCCACAGCCGTACAAAATGCGATACGAGGATGAGGATTTTATGTGGGAAAAAGAGTTTAACAAAAAACAACGAAAAGAATACGACCGAGAAATTGATGACTTTTTAAATATTTTTTAATTGTATAGATGTCAGCTTGGGGAACAGGACATAAAATCCACACACAAACATCATCTTCATCAGGCAAAGATGTTAAAAAGGTTCAAAAACAGGTAAACGATTTAAAATCTAAACTTTCTACTTTAGATACAAGCGTCAATTTGATAGAAAACTCTGGATTTATTACAAGCAGTGATATACCAACAATACCCACAAATAATAACCAACTCACAAATGGTGCTAATTATATAACTAGTGCTGATATTCCAAGCATTCCCACAAATAATAATCAACTGACAAATGGAGCTAATTATATAACCAGTGCGGATATACCAACTATTCCCACAAAAACAAGTGATATTACTAATGATAGTGGATTCATTACAAGCAGTGATATACCTTCCATACCCACAAACAATAACCAGCTTACAAATGGTTCTAATTACATAACCAGTGCCGATATACCAACTATTCCAACAAATAATAACCAACTCTCAAATGGTGCTAATTATATAACGAGTGCCGATATTCCAAGCATTCCAACAAATAATAACCAACTCACAAATGGTGCTAATTATATAACAAGTGCCGATATTCCAAGCATTCCAACAAATAATAACCAACTCACAAATGGTGCTAATTATATAACGAGTGCCGATATTCCAAGCATTCCAACAAATAATAACCAACTCACAAATGGTGCTAATTATATTACTAGCAGTAACCCAGCAATCCCAACAAAAGTAAGTGATATTACTAATGATTTAGGATTTATAACTAATACAGCCATAGTAGGATTTATTACTGCTGGTGATATTCCAAGCATTCCAACAAATAATAATGAACTGACAAATGGAGCGAATTATATAACCAGTGCTGATATTCCAAGCATTCCAACAAATAATAATGAACTGACAAATGGTGCTAATTATATAACGGCGGCTGATATTCCAACTATTCCTACACCAACAGCCAGTGATTCAACAAAGGTAATTACTGTAAATTCTGGTGGGAATTATGAATTAGGAACTGGTGCTACAAGTACATACGATACTACATTTACTAGTGGGACTTTGGAGGCAGTAGGAGGAATTCCATTGAATACACCTGCTAATGATTTAGTAGGTCAATCAATAACAACTATTTTAGATATGATGCTTTACCCAGTTCAAAATCCTACAATAAAGCAACCAAATGCGAGTATTTCTTTAACAAAGAGCGGTTTACAAATTATTGGCGATACTCTTAATCATATAGTAAAATTTACTTTTCATTCAAACGATAATAAAGTCATAAAAGTAGATAATTCTACTGAAATTCCTTACTCTGGTGTTATAAAAGAGGCTTCGCACGATAATTTTGGTTCAGAAACAGACACACCATTTCTTGGAACAGGGACAGACGGAGCATTTACAAGTCATACAGATATAGTACAACAAACAATTTCAAGAGTAGTAGTAGAAGGCGTTTCTACAATGACTGTTAAAATAAAATGGGAAAACGGGACTTATCAACCGTTAGATAGTGCTGGAAATAATTTCTCAACAACATATGCGACCGCCGCAGACTTCCTGATAAAAGATTCAACTGTAACAGGAGTTTATCCAAGATTCTTGGCGAATTCTAGTGGAAATTTTACTCAAATGACTTTAAAATCACACATTGAAAATAACCAAGAATTTAACCAAGATTATACCGAAACAACAGATGAAAGACATAGATTTCAAATATCAAAATCACAGTATGACGCAAAGACTTGGGAGATGGAATTTTTCTCAACCGCTACGAATGCTTTTGAGGATTTGATAGGTGGATTTGATATTACTAATGTGGATAAAAGCATTGAAAGCGTTGATGTTTCTTATATTCAATATACAAGGATAGGTGACGAGGGTGGTTCCACTAAATATAGACTTAAATTTTAATATCATATATATATATATATGTCTTTTACCACAACAGATGCTTTTACAAAAGGCGACCAAAATTTTAATAACAATTTCAATATTGGTAAGAAAGCCCCAATTGATTCACGAATGCGAGGTAATAATATTGACGCATTAACAAACAGCGATATACCCTTTAAGTATAAAGGTATGGTTATGAGTATTAAAGAGGACGAAAACAGATCAGGCGGCTCTGCTGATAATAATGGAGTGTGGTTTTTGAAAAATGACCCTGCTAGTGATAATACAACAGATATTGACGACTGGGAAAAAATCGGGTCAGGGTCAGGTATTACTGTTGTTTCTAGTATTGACGATGGAGGAGTAGACCCAGTAGATGGTGATACTTTGTTTCACGAATTTGCTGGAAAACAAGACACATTGACATTTGACCCTCCTAGTAGTGATAATAGTAATCCATCTACTAGTAGTCAAATTAAATCAGCGTTGGATCTTAAATTAAATTTATCAGGTGGTTCGCTTACTGGTAATACTACTCTTGGGACACAAGGTTCATATATAACTTTGAGTCAAAATTCAGTAGTTAAAACAGGTTCGGCAGATTTTTCAGTTGGAACAGTCAACAATCAATCATTACTTTTTAAAACGAATAATGCTATTCGTATGGGGATTAATTCAACGGGAAATGCTAGTATAGGAGTATCACCCGACACCAATTATAGATTAAATATTGGAGGAAATTTGAATGTTACAGGCACTTATTTTAAAGATGGTTCTCCTCTTGCTTACACCGATTTAACAGGAACACCGACTATTCCAACAGTTACTAGTCAACTTACAAATGACGCAGGATATTTAACATCAATAATTACAACAACAGGCGTCGGGACAGGAACGGATAGAACGGATACAACAACTCAATTACTGATAAAAGATGATGAGAGTGTATCTCCACAATTTTTAAAAATTGGGGTAAATTCATCAAATAATTATTCCTATATACAAAGCACTCAATCAACAATAGGTCATAAACCTTTATTACTTCAACCCCTTGGTGCTAATGTTGGTATTGGCACAACCAATCCTTCTTCGGCACTACATCTTAATGAAGGTAATTTCAAAGTGACTTCAAATACTGGTGGAAAAGGTGTTATATTAGAAGGCACATCTGCTAACGCGTCTTGGGCTTTATTGCCTTCAAGCGGAACTACAAAAATGTTTAGAATTCACGATATTGATAATGGTTCTAGTAGATTATCAATAAATGGAACAGGAGATGTCGGTATTGGACTAGCACCAAGTTCTAGTTATAAACTGAATGTAGATGGGGACATAAATTTTACTGGAAATTTGTATAAAGATGGCGATGCTTTTTCTGGTGGGAGCGGAGGAACGGTTGATACTGATATGTCTACTACATCAACAAATCCAGTTCAAAATTCAACTATTCAAACTGCTCTTAATACGAAACTAAATTTGTCAGGTGGGACATTAACTGGTAATGTTTCATTTGGGAATGTAACTACATACGGTATTAGTTCAGTTCAAAGGGCAATATATTTTCACAATACATCAACCAATTACGCTATATTTCGTGCGGCTGGGGCTTGGGAGGCAAATGATTACCCGCCATTAGTTGTAAAGTTTATTACTGGTTTAGTTTTAGACGGCGGGTCAAATGCCAATTGGACGAATGCTTATGTAAAAGTTAATGGTAAAATGGGTGTTAATGTTACATCAAAACCAACTTCTCAATTTGAGGTAAATGGGACAGCCGAAGCAACTAAACTTATTGTTAATAGTAGCGACAGCGACGCTATAACAATTCAGCACCCGACATTATCAGCCGATTTTTTGACTATTAGTTCTGCTACGATAAGATGCGACGGAGGTTCTACTTCTGGTAAAAATATGAAAATCATCAACTCGATTGATACTAACATGGAGTTTCGTGTAGGACAGACAGAAAAACTAGCTATGAAAATAAGTGGGAGTGACGATTCGGTAGAAATTTGTAATGACACTACTGGCGATGTTTCAATATGCGGGGGTGGAGGTGACATCTTAATTGGCTCTAATGGAACGAATTTAGAAACTGAATTAAATAAACTTTCGTCATCAACTGGTTTGGGTGATTGTCTTAGTAGTAGTTATTTATCGCTGTCTACTGATACGCAGAATATGTTTGATGGTGTAGAGGATTTCACTTGGAGTGGTTCGGGCGATGATGTAAGTATAGACGATACGGGTTCAACAACAATGGATTTTGTTTGCTTGAAAAGAGGATTTTATTCAATAGATGTATTTTTGCGATGTAGTGACGGCACTCTTAATGAAAGGTCAAGAGTTTATGGGTTTATTTTGATAATGAATAGTTCAGGCACCGAAATAAGCAGGGGCTATTTAGGGGAGAGTTACTACCGAGATGATGCGACGAATATTGATGACTGTATAATTGCTGGTTCAGTCGTTAAATATCTTACAGTTGGCGATAAATGGAGAGTGAGAACGCAGAGAACAGATAAACAAAGAAATTCTGGAACTATTAAACCCGACCAATCAACATCAAAATTATACTGTCAATATATGGGTTGTGGTATAGTCCAGTAAATTTTTTCTTTGTATATATATATATGGAAAACGCGAAATGTGTGTGTAAACAGGGGAAATTTTGTAAGTCTTGTTACTCGTTATCTTATTATGACATTAACAGAGATGAGATATTAAAGTCACAAAAGGAAAAGTACAAGGACATAAAAATTGAAAAAAAAACTTGGAGAATCAGTCGCGGACACTATACAATCGAGTTTGAGTAAACATTAAGCATTAAAATAAAGGCAGTTTTTAATGGGAGACATTCAGGAGTATTCTTTAATGAGTTTGGAGATGTCCGCATCATTATTCATTATGGTTGTTGCGATAAAACTTTATAAATGTCGCTTTCAAACAAGGTCAGGATGCTGCGGAGATCAAATCCAAATAGAAACCCAAAACCCTGGAAGTACTGAGTCATTCCCAGAAGCACTTGAATCAATCCAAACGCAACAAGTTTAAAAAAAAATGTTGTAATATACTATAATGGAATTTACTCCTGTTGATGCGATAGTAGAGCGTTACTTATCAGGTGAAATAAACCCGAACTTCTTGTACGATGATATCATCGAATACACTCTTGAAGACCGAGGGAAGTATGATTGTAAGCCTTATCATTATTGGACTACCATCCAAAACACTCAAGATGACTACGAAAAATGGAAAGAAATCAAGCCAAGACTGGTTGAGTGGTGTAAGAAAAACAAAAAAGAAACCATTTTCTTATCCAAAATATCAAGCTACTTGTGTAAACTGATGGATTGGGAAAAAGCGGTTATCGTCTGGTATTCAAGCACCAAACCCAAACACCAAGAGCAGCACCTGTATATGATGAAGGATTTAAGAAATGCGTTGAAAGATTGATTTTTTTCTAAACTTAAAATATAAATGACGCGAGCTTTAGAGAAATCTGTGATATCAAAATTCAACGAGATGTACGGGTTTTCCGTCAAAAAATGTGCTGATGATTTTTGCCCGATAGATGGTCTGTGTCATGATAATAAGGTGTTATTAGAAATCAAGACGCAGAATCAGAACTTTAATGATTTTAGTACGTGTGTGATTGGGAAAAACAAGATTGATTTTTGTAGGCGAAGATACCCGCATTGGACTCTGTACGTAGTCTGGACTTATTACGACGAAACAGTCGTTTACAAGTGGAATAAGCAAGACAACCATACCATCAACCCTCGCTTCGGAAATAAGAAGTACGGGTTTAAACCCCATTATATGGTATCCAACAAATGTGTTGAAACGTTTTGAGCTATGAGGATTATATTGTGTTTTTTATAGATACACAATATATTCAAAAATATGGCTCACTTGGTGACAAAAAACAACCCGCACTCGTTATACCCCATTGAAGACCACAACATATTTAATATGTATAAGAAGGCAGTATCCGTTTTCTGGCGGACAGAGGAAATTGATTTGGCTCGTGATTACGATCAGTTTATGACCTTAAGCAGAGACGAGCAGCACTTCATTAAAATGGTCTTGTGTTTTTTCAGCACGGCGGATGCTATGGTTAATCAAAACCTCTTCCAGCGATTTACGACAGAGATTGACAACATTGAGATTTTGTCGTTTTACGCGTTTCAATCCTTCATGGAATGTATCCACTGCGAAACGTACGGCTTGATGATTGATACGCTCATCAGAGATGAAGAAGAGAAGGTAAGGTGTTTTGATGCGGTTAGCAACTATCCTTGTATTAAACGTAAGCAGGCTTGGTGCGATAAGTACACCCAATCCGACTTACCTCTTTCCAATCGCCTAGTCGCATTCGCTATTGTAGAAGGTATCTTCTTTTCAGGGGCTTTTTGTAGCATCTTTTGGTTGAAGAGTTATAAGCGTGGCTTGATGAATGGTTTAACATTCAGCAACGAGCTAATCAGCCGAGACGAAGCATTACACACCGAGTTCGCGATCTATTTATACAACAAAATCGTGAATAAGGACGCGAAGTACCGAATGTCAAGCGAAGAAGTGAATGCGATGATGCGAGACGCTTACGATATTGAGTACGAGTTTATTACCGAAGCGTTGCCTTGTCGGCTGATCGGAATAAATCAAGAGAGTATGAAACAATACATTAAGTTTTGTATTGATAGATTGTTGTTACAACTTAACTATGAAAAGTTGTACGATGTTACAAATCCCTTTCCATTTATGGAGATGTTAAGCATTGAAGGTAAGACCAACTTTTTTGAGAAACGTGTCGGCGAGTACTCGCTATCCGATCATTCACGAAGCGAAGCGTTTAATATGGAAGCAGTAGACTTTTGAAAGAAAATGTTGATATTAGAAAGGAACTAGTTTTGGGGAGGGTTTTTTATGTTTTTTGTTTTTTTTAAGGCAACACATCTTGGCTGTTGACGCTTTCTTCATCGTTCTCAACGTCTGCTTCTTCATCCCCAAAATCATAATCTTCGAACGCCCATGCGATAATGTTGTCTTCACCATTAGCAGCGTGGACTGAAGCACCTTGAACGAACGTCCTAATAAAGCTGACATTATAATGCCGAAGGATAACATCTTGGAATTCATTCTTGACACTGTGATCGTCAAAACAAACTTTTAACACCGTTCCAAGTTCACGCTCACAAAATTTCAGATGCCTGTTCTCGGCTTCCAGTTCAGCATTTCTCTGTTTCACCTGGTGAAACATTTGAAAAATAGAGCTGTTTGGATCACTCTTTAAGTTTTTCACATAAAACAGCGTCTTTTCTGAAATTTCTGGTATGTTGAATCCTCCATAATCTTCAGGATCGTAGCAAGTTGCCGTATATTGGTCTTTCCTCAAATTACGCCACCCAGTATATTCCGTTGTAAATTCTTCTTCGTCCAAGTCATCAAGGTCGTCAGTGCTGAAGACTAGACATAAACCTTTGCTTTCGTCAGACACAAGAACAAGCTCACTTCGTTCTTGAAATTCCATCATCAACACTCTATAATTCATACACTGTTGATGAAGTTCGATGACAATGTTTTTCAGAAAGGAAATACTCTCTTCATGTTCCACCCACTCATACATCCGATTCCAGACCTGAATTCCTTTCTCTGACCTTGGGTCAAAGACAGCCAATTTTTGATGAAGAGTACCATTCTCTTCCAACAACACTTCGTATTTCTCTTCCATAGTAAGGTCTTCTTCTTTTTCTTTCTTGTCAAAAGGGTTTCCATCAACGCGAAGCAAATTCTTCGGTTTCCACTTTTTGATCTCTTCGTTGAGTTTTGTGTTCTCTTTCCTGAGTTCTTCGTTTTCTTTTTTCAGAGCTTCCAACTCAGTCATCGCCATCGCAAACTGCTCCAAACTGTCAGAAACTGCTAACAAACTGCTCCAAACGCGATTCCAGCAAGTGATTTTGCTTGTTTTGGTGGTGTTAATGGTCTGAATGAATGCTTTCGTTTTTGAAAACACGTCAGTGTGTCGCGTGTTCGTATCTTACCACGTAAGTCAACAGCAACATAGCCGTTACTGGTATTATTTTTTGAAATTAAATGTTGATATTAGAAAGAAAACTAGTTGTGGGTTGTTTTTATGTTTCTTTTGTTTCTTCTTTTTTTTCTTCATCAGTATCATATTGAGGATCATTTACGCAGAGTCGACACCGTCCCTCTGTCTCTGTATCCAAGCAAGTACGGCAGCACAGAGCACCGCAGCAGTCACAATCAGCAATTAGCATAGGTCCGACAAATATATCTTCCAAATTTGTATTCACTCTTTTTCCGCAACTTTGACACTGCTCCATGTTTGGTTTCAAAATTTCATAATACGTAACAAGATGGTTACCATTATCCAAGACAGTTTGTAAAGTTTCCTTGCGGATCATTTTGACGTGAACCGCAGGTAACATTGTTTGAGGGTTGGTTCTTCGAATAACCATAGTCATCTGGTTATTAAAGACTGTATATAATACAAAATTATGCCGCCAAATATATACAGTCGGTGATGTATCGTCTCCAAACCAACGAAGAACAAAACGAAAACGATGACCTATATTGATACCCAAGATTGGATTGATAACAACTTCATCGTTTTCGTTCAGTATAATTTCGTTTTCATCAAACTCAAACCAAGTATCTTGAATAACTTCATCATCTGGTTCATCATCTGGTTCATCATCTGGTTCATCATCTGGTTCATCCTCTGGTCCATCAAAGAGAAAACTGTAGTCATGTCTTTCAGAACTATGTTTCAAAGGTTGCCGACACGTCGGACAGTCTGTTTGTAATGAATTTTCTCTTCTTGTAATGAAGTGTTGAATAATACAAGACCAACAAAATCGGTGTCCGCAAGGCGTATTGACGCGAAAT
>Ga0181410_1000382_pt1 | contig 19958 bp, 22 predicted proteins | sample 33SPOviralmetaG_FD_130112 | JGI IMG/M metagenome (GOLD analysis project Ga0181410, IMG submission 130112) | Marine viral communities from the oligotrophic San Pedro Time Series (SPOT) site, San Pedro Channel, CA, USA - 33 SPOT_SRF_2012-06-20 | ecosystem: Environmental > Aquatic > Marine > Strait...
ATCGTTAATAAATACTAAAAAGGAAAGTTCTTAAAACGGGTTAGTAATTATTTATTTATTTTATTTTCAAATTTATCAAATCTTGAATCTATTTGCCTATAAATTTCATCAATTTGATTTTGGTAATCTAATCGTAAATCATTAATATTATTATTAAAATCTTTACCGATTTCATCCATAGCTAAATAAGCATTATCTACAGATTGGTTAACATCTCTAACTTTGGTTTTCACCTTAAACACTCCTATCGAAGCATACCCTACTAAGAATACACCTACTGTGGATAGGACACCTAAAACAAATTCTAAATTTTCCATATCTTATTATTTTTAAATGTCAAAGAACTATTCCTTTTAGTATTGACGTCCAATATAAAAAAAAGCTTGACCGAAGCCAAGCTATTTTTAAAGGAGGGTGTGAATTTTTTTAGAAATTTAAAATACAGTAATCAGGTTGAACTGTTAATGATATTTCTTGAGCAGCATTTTCGTTATCCCAGTTGTAATCTCCAAAATTAGCTTCTGTGATTAATGCTCCTTTAATAATCCATTCGGAAACAATATCTCCTACAGGTCCTAAGACATTAAATGTAAGATCTTTTTTATAGAAATCACTATATCCATCTCTACCTGTTACAGATTCATGATGCAATCTAACCCATTCCATACATGCCTGAGCACCACTTGGAGTAATTGGATCAAATAATGTCATTGAAATTGTATTCCAAAGTGTTTTACCTTTTACATATCTCGCTACGTTGATATGATTTAATTGAACTGTGCCTTGAGTAAGTGAAACTCCACCTAAACCTTTAATTTGGTATGAAGGAATCCCGTCAACATATAGGATAAACCTATTCTGTTGCTTTGGCTCAAAAGCTGTATAAAATATTTCGTTCGGGTCTAATACTGCCATTGTTGTTTATTTTATTATAAATATTCTATTTTTAAATTTTTATGATGGGAATGTTGCTCCTGTTGGAAGAACATTGAAATCCAATATAATAAATTCTGCTGTTTTAGTAGGTTGTACAAAAATCTGTCCTACTAATTCATTTCTGTCTATTACATCAGGAGTATTATTACTCTCATCCATTACTACCTTAAAGGCATATAATCCCTGTCTTTGTTGTACACTTTCTAAGTATGGGTTTGTTTGTGCTAAAAATGCATTTCTAGTTGCATTTGTATTTTGTTCAAATACTAAATTATCCGATACTTGAGTTATAAAACTCTTAAGTGCTATTAATAATCTTCTAACATTTACTCTATCTAAAGCACTTGCTCTTTTTTGCAATGTTTTCTGACCAAATACTACTGTTCCACTTCCAGGGAATGTAGCTATTGGGTTAACATTTGCTTCATATAAAGTATCTCTGTTTCCAGATGTTAATTTTCTTTCTGCTCTAATTACACTTCCTAAAGCTCCTCTAATTAGACCTGCTGGTGCGAACCATGGATCTGAAGAAGCATCTGTGAAAGCATAAACTGCAGGTATATATACTGAAGCTGGTGCCCATACTGTTTTTCCAGTTCCTGCATCTATTGTTTGTAACCATGGCCAGTAAGTAGCTGCATATGAGCTATCAAAACTAGCTGCTGTAGTAGTTACAGTATTTATTTGTGAATTATAAGGCACTAGATCAACAACTGCAATACAATCTGTTCTACTTTCTGCTAACGCTACTAATGAATTAACAGGAGCGGCATGTAGTGAAGAAATTAAACCTGGAGTTGATATTACATTAAATTGATAATCATCTTTATTATTTAATAGTGCAATTGATGATGTATAATCATCTGGGTTTATTCCTTGAGTATTATCAGCATTTATGTTTTCATTAAATCTAGCATCACCATCATAGAAATTTTCACCCGTTCCACCTTGGAATGAACCTGAGTTTACACTAGGTAAACTTCCTGTAAATTCTGATTTTGCTATTCCATCATTATCAAAATATTCTGGTGTTGGTTTATTAACAGCACTTACATAAACATAAGCACTTCTATTAACAAAATTACCGTTTGTTTTTACATAATAATCTGTGCCATCTTGTTCAACAGTTTGAAATGAATCACCTATAGCTTTTGAAACATAATTTTCTGCATTAGGGTCTAATGATAAATTATTATAAGTTTCTAAAATTGCTTTTTGGTTATTAGTATCATTTCCTCTTCTAATTAGTAATGAAAAATTACCTGAAGAAGTATTTACTGATGCTACTTCATATCTAAGATTATCACTTGTACCTGCTGCTAATGTTCCACCAGCTGATCCAGTTGATTGGAAATTATTCATAATCACACCTTCAGATATAGTTTTTATTTCAAATGAAGGTTCAAATTGTAGTTGTTCTGCTGTTAGGAAAAATTGTAAATCTTTACCACCTGCTTCTGTAGCACCTAACGATTGAGAACTTATAGTTATTGTATTTCCTATTCGGTAATTTGTTCCAGCAGTTGTAATTGTAATTGAAGAAATTGAAGATGTTTGAGCAGATACATCTTGTGGAGCTATTACTACTGTTGCTTGAGCATTTGTACCATTACCTCCATCAATTGGTCTTAACGTTTGAGTACCACCAGTACTTCCTGTGATGTTTACCTCGGCATTAATCGCCGCAATAAATACATCTGTTCCTTCATTTAATTTCCCACCATCAAGGGTTGAACTAAAGATTGATGATGATGCTTCTGCAAATGAACCTGAAGCTACTCTTGTAACTAAAAGAGATTCACCTCCTTGAGAAAAATAGTTTCTTGCACCAATTGAATTTAAATAATTGTAATATTGTGAGCCACTTTTAACAGCTCCCCCAAATATTGCCTCATATTGAGAAAAACTAGAGACTGCTGTTGGTATGCCAACTGGACCTTTTACAGCTGGTCCAATAATGGCTGCCCCAAAAGTTACGGGTCTAGCTCCAATAAAAGATTGATCGTTTTCCCTTGCTAATACACCTGGAGATATTAATGTTTCTGCCATTTCTTATAAATTTATTATATTGTATTTTATTATAAATATTAAAAGTTATTTCAAAAATTTATTTTGTGGCAGTTATTTCTCCACTTTCCAGATCAATATTTCCTTCGCCATATTTTTTTTGTAATTCTTGGCCGAATTTATTTTGATCATTTTTAATTTTTGAATAATTTTCTAATATCTTATCTTTTTGTTCTTCTAAATCGTATATTCTTAATTCTACGACTCCCATTCCTCCTACTAGTTCATTTATTTGAACTTGATAGTCTTTAAGTGTTTGCAACTCTTCATTGGATAACTTATTTTTACTCATAATTTTTGTTTATTGATAAATATATATAAAATATTTAAAAATTAAATTCTTTTTCTACCATCGTCAGTAGGATTTTGAATTGGGTTATCTGCATCTTTTATATTACTTACAGTTTCAGTACTTATAGTAACTTTTGCTTTAGAATTATAAACTTTAGTAGCATTAAGTTCTTTTTGTATAGTATCAGGTATTATATACCCCCTTAATCTTATATTAAATGTACCTTTAACTAATCTATCACTCCCTTGTGTTAATTCTGTTGCTGTAGTAAAACTGTCAATAAAAGCTCTAAATTGAAATCTTTCTGGGTCACCCCAATATGCATCTGATGCGTATTCACATGATTCAATTATTTTATTTAATTGTTCCATATAGTAGGTTTGTACTAAACAACTATATTCTAAAGTAACATAATCGGGTTGGGCTACAACATGAAATTTTTCTACAGGTTTTCTATTATTTAAAGTACCAAAGTTACTATAAAAGTTTTTTGAACTAAAGTTTTTAGACCAAACTCCATATAAATTGGGGGAATTAGCGTCTAATTTATTAGCAACACTTCTATCTTTAGAAAGTGAATCTCTTTTAATTACAATAATAGGTAACATAATAGCACCTTTTTTATCTCTATAATAACCATCTCTTTGAAATGATTTCCACCTTTCAGGGGCACCATAAATTACGGGTACATTTCTCCTTTCACCATTTTGATAAACAAAAGGTTTAATACTATTTTCAAAATAATAAAAAATTGCTTCATCAATATCTTTTAAACCAACTGAATATTGTTTTGTTTTATCATCTCTAAAACTCATTTTAGTAGAACGATTAAAAGGTATACCAGTTTCAGTATAATTAGGATTTAAAGGAGATATTGCCTTATTAGGATTACCTCTTTCTTGATCAAAAGCTTTATGCTTATCTTGGCTTATTGTAAGTTGATATTTTGGTCTAGGTTTTCTTGGTATTGCCATTAGAATCTTTCTTTATAAGGTGAAAGTGCTACTTTATCTGCTGGGATATAATAAGTAGAAACTACTATTGATACACTATTACCAAATTGGTCCAAATCAGGATTAAGTGGGTTTGGTGTACCATCAGAGTCATTATTAGGATATGAAGGGTTTTTACCTCCCCAATATTGATTAGCAATGGTACTTTGTACACCATAGTAGGCAGTTTCATATAAAATAATATCACCTACTCTAGGTACTATATCGGCATCTACTAAATCATCTCTAAAGAAATAAAAATTAATGCCTTGTTCAAATTGTACCCCTTCATACGCACCTTCAGGATATTGTTCATCTCCTCTATCAATTAATACATTAAATAAAAAAGGTCCATCATAATATTTTTCTTCAGCAGCTTCACCATATATATTTACTTTAGTTTCTTCTAATTTAAATTGATAGATAGCACATTGCTGAGTAATAATATTACCCATTAATTCTCTATTAAATTTTCTATACAGAGATACATCTCTCTGTCTTGTGTACATTGCCATATTATCCTACATAAATTACATAAGGAACTTGTTGTAATTCTTTCATTTTAGAATCAGCTTCATTTGCTCTTCTTTCTAAAGAAGCCATTCTAGAAGTTTCATCAAAATAAGTCCTTAATCTTTCTATTAATGCTGTTTTTTCTGCTGTAGCCGCACCTAATAAATCTGATTGATTTAAAGTTACATCTGCATTAGGAATAGGTATTGTGCCATATTTTCCTCTTACATATCCTAACATTTCTTTAGATAAAGCAAGTGTGTATTCAAATATCCATTGTCTGCCTACTGAGTTTATTTCTTTGTAAGTAGGATTATCAAAAGGAGCGTTTGATACATTTGTAACTTTATCTAATTGTTGTGTTACTGCACTATTAATTCTATCATCTACAAAAATATATTCAAACCAAATTTTATGACCAGTATCTACTCCATCATCCATACTTAAATTAGGAATAGGAAAAATTCTTAATTTATTGTTTCTAATTTCAAATGAATAATTAGCTAATCTTATCATTTGGTTTAGTTCTATTTGTTGAATAACTTGTAAATCGTAATTTAAGGGGGCCATTAAATAACCTAATCCATCTCCAAATCCACCTATGCCAACTACCCCAGCTGCTAACACACCTCCAAAACCAAACCCATTATATGGATCTAAATATCTAGATGAAGCAGGAAAAGGTTCTTGATAAAATACTCTTTTTACTTCTATTCCATTTTGGTATTCTGAGCTAGTAAAATTACTTTGTGTCATCCAAACTTGGAAATCATAATCTTGGACACTATTTGTAACATTAAAAGAACCTGAATGGTAAGTTACGTTACCTCCTACACCAGCTTCTTCTCCATATTGTTCTGTTAATCTAACAATGGGTTGAAAACTTGGGGTTATCAATGCGTGATTTAAACTTGAGCCAGTGCTTAACCCCTCAAATGATAATTGATTATCTCGTATTTTATACGCGTATAATTCATTACCATATGTGGTTACAGCTTCTTCAAAAGCGGTAAAAAATGAACCTGATTGTAATTCTATATCTACAAGAGGATAACCTAATCTTTGAGCACAAAATTTAGCTACTTTAGTAGAATCGGATATAAATTCAGAATCTGAACTATAAAACCCAAAAGGAACCGCATCTGCATTCCAAATAGGATTACCATCGTAAATTGGTATATTCATAATGTAATTTTATTATAAATATTAAATATATTTTTATTATTATAAATATAACAATTAGAAAAAAAAAGCCCGACAAAGTCGGGCTTAATTTTATCAGAAATATCTAATTAATCTTAGATAGTATCCAAACCGTGTACGTCAATTACACCGTAGAATTCTGGTCTTACCATTTTCTTAGCATAACGAGTCAATAGTCCTTTACGTGGAGTGAAGGTATTTGGATCGTATACTAGTGGAGTCATGATTAATGGAATATATGGAGCAAATACAGCACCCGTTTCTAAGAATTGAGAACCTCTAAATCCTAATAGGATTGTGTTTTCTTTCATATATGGGTTTTTGTATACTTTATATCTTCCGTTTAATTCACCAACTTTCTGAACTCCAAATGCGTAACTTGCTTTAGCAGCATCACCATCTGAATCAGCAGCGTATCCTGGAATACTTTCTAGGATAGTACCTACTGTTGGAGAACATACTAGGAAGTTTGCACCACCTCTTAATGTTCTTTGGTGAATAATGTTACTTAATTTTTGGATTTTAGTTCCTAATGTTTGGAACCATTGTCCTTGAGAGTTGTAGAAGTTTAAGTCTGTTTGCGTTCCACTAGCATCATTTGCTACAGCAACGTTATTAATAGCAGACCAAACTTGTCTTGAACCACCATGGCTTTGTAGTAACATCTCTAAAATCTCTAAGTCAATTTCTAATGAAATGTACTCACTTAAGATTGATGTTAATTCAGCCTCAGCATCTAGAGCATGGTAAGCATTAAGATCTTGAGCGAACTCAGGAGTCCATACAGCTTTTAGCTTTCTAGTTTTAGCAACGATAGCAGATGATTTCATCTGTACATTGATTTCTGGTATTGAGATAGATGGATTATCTAAGCTGTTAGGCTCTGGGTTTCCATCTTCAAAATCACCTCTATACTGATCAGTTGGTTGTAATTGGTAAACAACAGTAGCTTCTTCACCATTAGCGGCAGAAGCTCCAATATCTGCTGAAAGACAAATAAACGAAATATTAGCACCACCTGTATAATTGGTAAATGCTGATAATTGAATACCTGCTGCACTTGATGAATACTGACTACCTGAAGCAGCACCTGAACCTGAGAAAATCTGGAATCCAGATACACCTTTTACATCTACAAAATCCATAGAAGCTGTTGGTATAGCAATATGTGTATAGTCTCCAACAGAAGCAGAATATTCCGAATCGAAATTAAAATCCTGTAATGTTGCTGCTCTTACACCAGCCATAGCTGCTTGTGATTGTGAGTTGTTGATAGAATATCCAAATCTACCAGCACCATATAATCCACCTTCTGAATTGTTTCCAAAAGGAGATTGTTGGTTTCCTGTGTTACCATATAATGAAGATCCAGCTGCGAAAGGAGTTTTATTACTTCCGTATTGGAAATCCAAGAAAAATACTAGGCCTGAAGGTAGATTCATTGGTTGTACAGAAACAAATTCCTTTGCAGCAATCTGTCCAAATACTTTTCTTACCAATGGTAAAGCTACTCCTGCCCATTGTCCACCTGTATTCACGCCTGTTTGGCTTGAAAATGTACCAGAAGAAGCAGCGCCTCCACCAGTTTGTGAACTTTCGACAACTAGCTGCTTAGCTTGGTTTTCGAGGATAATACCCATGTTATTTTTGTATTGTCCGTCTAAACCTTCTAGTAAGCCAGTTGCATCCCATTTTCCAGCTAACTTTGCAGCATCTGACTGCATAGAGTGGTATGGGTTTGCGCTTTCTAATAATTGATTTAAGCTCATTTTTTTTAAATTTTATTAATTAAACAATAGTTTTTATATTAAACCAGCAAGCTTACGCATGCGGTCATAAACAGCATTAGATTCTACTATAGGTTGTTTTTTAGCTTTTGGTTCAATACCAGTAGCCTTTGAAGCTGCTCCTTTTTTAATTGATTCATTAATTTCTGATTTATTAAATAAACCTTCGTTTAATGTTTCATAAATAGTTTTAGCTTGTTTTACATCTTTAGCTTTATCAAATGCTTTTAATACCTTAACCTTTTTATTTTCAGTTAAGTTTTTTGCTTTGAAGATTTTATTAGTGTAAAGTAGTTTTGCGTTTAATAAATTCACTTCATTAAGTTCAGCTTTTAACTCATTTACTTGAGCTAGTGCTTCTCCTAGTTTAGTTTCATCATCTTCTCCTTTACCATCGTCTTCAGTACGTTCCTCCGCTTCGGATTCTTTACCATACTTTCTACGTTGATCCGGATCTTTAGGTCCAACTTCGTTTACATCAATTTCTTCCATTTTCTTTTTGTTATCGTCATCCATTTCTTCATCAAGTTCTACATCTACGTTAATTTCGTCTTCAACTTCTACGTCTTCAACGTCTTCAACTTCAACTTCGTCCTCAACAAATTCATCACCTGGTTCAATTTCCCCAGCTGATACCATGTCTTTAATAACATCCTCAATAAATCCTTTAAGGTCGTCTTCAGACATGTCCTCAAGATCAACATCTTCGTCGTCCATATCTTCTTTTTCGTCCTTCATCCCATCAAGGTAACCTTTTTCTTCAGCATCAGTTTTTTCATCCTCTTGGATGTCATCTTTTGCTTCGTCTAAAGTTTCTTCAGATTCATTAACGTCTTTAGGTTCATCAGCTTTTAATTTAGCTAATTTTTTCTCGTTATCTTTAATGTCGTCTTCAAGATCTTTTATGTGATCTTCGTCATCTTTGATAGCGCCTTCCATACGTTTTTGTTCTTCTTTATTACCTTTCTTAGAATCGTTGTCTTCATTAAGTTCGGCTAATAGCTCATCAAGATTAATTTCTTCTTCTATTTCTTCTTCCTGAACTGTAGACTTACCAACCTTGTGAGGTACTGGATTTACAGGTCCACCATCCGGGTCCATTTCATAGGAGGGAGAATTTTTTCTTCTAAAGCTAACAGCGTCCATTTCTTCTAACTCTTTGTCGTCACTTTTTTTCTTCATTTCTTCTTTTGTCACGTCATCTTCTTCATACTTTTTTCCATAGCCTTCTTCAACATCTTTGTTGTCGTTGTCCATTTCCTGAAGTTTAGCAGATAACATGTTTTTTAAATGAGGAGTAAAAGCTTCTTCTAGAGCAAGTTTAGCGTTTGCTATTGCAGTTTCCTTAACGGCTTTTGCATCAGCAATTGCTTCCTTTAACAAATCTCTGTTTGCCATAATCCCAAAATTTTTGTTTGTGAAATACGCTTATTCATGAAGCGTAATAGAATATTATACATTTATGAATGCCATATAGAATGATGGCATATTACAGTTATACGTATATGAATATTTAGTAAAAGTTAAGAAATAGTTAAATCCATACCACCTGTTGCTTTCATAAATGAAGAACTTACAGCTACATTATCAGTAGGTGTGAATGTATAAGAAGCTGCACTATTTTTTACTATAACAGCTGATGTGTATTGTGATGAATTTGCAAAATTTCCTTCAGTAACTATTCCTGCAAATGCCCCATATGTACCCGCTGCATTAGTGGGTTTATTTACGTAAGTACCTGCGTCTGCTACGGTTTCTACTGTAAAGTAAGCAGTACCCGGTGAGGCGGGTTTAGATAAAGTAAAAGTATAAGTATTACCGGATATTAATGCTTCTATTGGAGTGCCGTATTTAAGTTGATTTGCGGTATAAGATGCCATTTTTTATATCTATTAAACAGGGCAAGAGCCTTTTGAACATAAAATTTCTCTAACAATGTTATTTACTTTAGTATAATCAAAGGTAAAAGTTTGTTTTCCTTCTTGCAATACCCCCATAAATGAACCTGGGTTAGATGGTGTTGAAACAAAATCCCAACATAATAATTCAAAGTCATCCTGTACTTCCATTATTTCACCCCTTTGTTCTAATGAACCCATACCTCTAGATGATACACCTACTGTAACACCATTTTTAATAAGTTCAGTTAATATATTTCCTGATGGAGTTGGTAATATTTCTATTTTACCCATTACATTATCTCCATCCCAATTCCAGTCAGTTATAATATGAGAAACATTTTGTAAATTTATAATTTGTGATTCTGGGTGGTCTAACTCCCCCATTGAACGTCTTTCTTCAATAAGTTCGCTATATTTATCCATTTCACGTTGCCATAAATCTTTAGAATAATAACGGCCATTACCATTTTTTACTTCAGCTGTAGCCAAAATACCTTCAACGATAATATTCCCATTCTCCTTACTTACGTTTTCGTTTATAGTTTTAGGAGAAAATTTTAGGGTTTGAGTTTCTATTAATAGTTTTTTACTCATCTTTATAGTTTCCTACGTAATCACGATTAATGGCACCAGCAATTTTTTTAGCATCCTCTTCTGATTTGTCATCTTTTTTTAATTTGCTTACTAGTTTATCAAATGATTCTTCTATTTCTTCAGACTCATCCACCATTTTTTTATATTTTTTACCACACATTTTTTCATACACTTTTTCCATCTTGCCTTTTCTTTTTTCTAAAAGCTTGATTTCTTTTTGCATGTCCTTCATTTTCTTTCTATCAATTAATTCTTTAAGATTATCATCTTCATTAATTGAACTTACTCTTTGGATTTTTTCATCAATATGATTAGATAAAAATTCTAGTTGGGCTTCTAATTTGGTAATATCACCTGCTTTTCCTATTTCAGATAACTTAGTATCAATGGATTCTTTTTTAGGTTTTTTAGCTTTAGCTGATTTAATAGCTTTATCTCTAGCTGCCATATAATCATCCGAATCTACATCACCGTCACCATCATGATCTTTACCTTTAGCCTCATCCATTGGTAAATTTTCTTCGCTATTTTCTTCAGCATATAAGTCTTTATGATATTGAGCCCCAGATTGTTGTTGCCATTCATCTTCAGCCATCATTTGTCTAATCATATTTCCGGATTGTGCTGCTAATGAATTTGGATTACCTGATGTTACAACTCCACCTAATGATTCTTTAATTAGTGTTTTTAATTTAGATTCTTTAACGGATTGCATTTTAGTATCACCATCTTTTAACTTTTCACTATATCCACTTCCACCATATGATTCACCAGTATTTTCTTTAGTATTACCATACCCAGGAATTTCTTGTTGATATCCAGCATTAACCCCAAATTGTCCTTCTTTTACGTAATGTAAAGGATCCTTAGCTAAATTTTTAATTGCTTCAGCTTGAGCTTCTTCTAATGATAAATCTGGGTTATTTTTTACTTCAAAATAAACACCGTTTAGCATTTCTTGACCATTAACATTATTAACATTATCTACTTTAGGTGAATAATCATAATTATGTGATTCAATATTTTCTACAGATTTAGCTACTTTTTTACTATCAGCTTTTATTTTTTCATCCTCTTCCTTAGTATTAATTTTTTCTTTATTATTAACTAAAGCATTTAAAGATTTTTCACCTGCCTCAGCTAAAAAAGATGCAAATTTTGTTTCCCAACTTTGTTTTGGGCCAGATAAAGACTCAATTTTAGTAATAGGTTTTAAATCTACATAATTTTCTTGAATTATAGCTTTAGATTTAAGAATAGTACTTGTTTCTTTGAAGGTACTTGCATTAGTAACTAAACCAGGATATCTGGATTTAGCATCTTTCAAAAAGACATCTTTATGTCCCTTGCCTTCTTTAATTAAGTTGTATTGTTCTTGTAATGTTTTCATAATTTAATTTCTATCTGGATTTTCCAATAATGTATAAATATCTTTAAAATAGTCAATGATTAAATCTGTTCCTACTACTACTCCAAAACTATCTGGATTATCCCTATAGTATTTTATAGTGTCAATTTTACCTTGACGTAATAATTTTTTTAATTGGCCTAATTGGTTTTCAATTTTATTAAAAGCCTCAATTCTTTCTTTTTGAAATTTTTTAACTTTATCTTCTTGTTCTTTAACTAATTTGTATTTCATGTTATACATATTAAAAAAGCTTTTTAACTTCAAGTCCTGATCCTTTTTGTACATAAGTACCATCTTTAGTTTTAGGAACTAACTTGTATTTAAATTGTTTTACATATGCATTATCTCTAACTCCATCTTCACTTGCTTTAGGACCTGGGCCTAACGTTGCCCCAACACCTTCATCTAAATTACTTCTTACACCTTGGGATCTTAAGTTATCTAAATAATCTCCTTTACCTTTAGAATAATTTTTTTTATTTTTAATAAATTGGCTGCTTAGGATTTTAACTTGATCATACCAAACTGCTGTATTATCTAATTCAATTTCAACATTACCATATCTATCTAAGATACTCTGTTTCCAATCAACCCAATCATTTTTACTTAAAATTTTTCTAGAGCTATCATCAGAATTAGGTGTAAAAAATTCTTCTCCATTAAAGTAAGAAGTTAAAAAATCATAATCTATTTTTGAAAGTTTTTCTTTAACTTCTCTATCATTAAAGCCTTCATCTATTGATTTATCTTTTTTTACTAATTTATACCCTAAACTTTTATAAACCCCCATATTAGGTTTAGAACCTTTTTTCTTAAAAGCAAATGGGGTTAAATAAGCACCTGCTGCACCACTAGTTGAAATTTCATCTACTTCATCTTCGGTTACAGGTTTTTCTTTTTTTACACCTCTAGCTTTTTCCAGAAAATCTCTAGCCTGTTTGATAAAATTATTATTTTGGATACCCTCTTGTTCTTTTTCAGATATTTTATCCCAAATATCCAGTATAAAATCAGCAAAACCAGGTACATTTGTAATTTGGTTATTGGCTTTAGTTACAACAGGAGAAGGGAAAGCAACATCAACATCAGCCTCAGATAACCTCATGGTTATTCTTTTATATACTTCCGGATAATTATTCCTAAGATGTGTTCTTATTTTATTTCTAACTTTGCGGGCATCATCATATATTTCTAAGAATTTACTATCATCCTTAGATTTTTGATAAACTCTTTTAGCTACATCTACAAACTCATCTACTTCAGAATATAACTTATCATATCCAGGAAGTTGTTCAATTTTCCAACCAATAGCACCTGTTTCGGGGTCAATTTTATAAATTGTAGATTTTGATTGACCATCACTACTAATAGTAACTTGGCCTACTTTAAACCCATCGTTGGGTTTATCTAGTACTTTTTCTGCTTCTTTTTCAGAAGCAACTTTAGACATTTCTTTAAGAGTGTATCGGTACTTCATTTGCTACTTTAATTTCATTTGCTAATTCATAATACTGCAACAAATCTACTAAATTATCATTATCTATTCTATCTGTTTTTTTCAGTTCAACAAGAAATTTAGATATTTCTACAATTTTAATTTTTGTAGCTTTATCTTTAATATTCTTACTTTCAATATTTAGTTGATCTTTTAATTCAGTAATTTTACTATTATAAAATTTTCTTAGACTAGGAGTTGAATCTACAGAATTGATAAATTCTTTAAGTACATTCTTTTGAGGATTACTTAAACTATCATATTTATCATTAAATTTTTCTAATAATATTTTATATGTAAGTATTCTAGTATCTTTATCATAAGTTGAAAATTCTTCTAAAACAATATCTTTTTGTTTATTAGTAACTTCTTTTTCAGTTAAAAACTGTAATAATGTAATTTTATTTTCTATTAATTGTTTTGTATTAACATCATTTGAAGAATTAACACCTTCTATAAGTGTATATAAAGCAGCTAGTTCCTTATAATTTTTTATCTTAGAACCAAAAAAGTTATTTAGATCATAATGATTTTTTACTTCACTAATTAAACTATATTTTAATTTTTTAAGATTAGTTCTATTAAATTTTTTAGAATTATCTATAGCTGAAGAAATGTAAATGTTAGCCTTCGTTTCACTTAAAACCTTAGATTTTAATATAGATTCATATAGTTTATACTCACGGCCTAGCTCTGTTTTTACAAAATATTTTTTTAATAAATCAATAGCAGGTGAATCCTGACCTGATAAAGTGTCCGCTGTTATTTGTCTTACTAATAGCTCAAATAATACGCCAGTATTTTTATACTTAGAATGTTTTATTTTCATCAAAATATATTTATTTATAAATATTAACCTTTTAGTTGAGATTCATCAAGTAACTTACTACTATCCTTATCGTTTTCAAAAACTAATCTTTTTGTTGGTAATTTTTTAAAGAGATCTTTATTTTTTAAATAAGTAACTTTAGGACTTTCAAATTCAGATATTCTATTACTACCCTCATTTTTATCCGTATCCTTCATTCTTTTAGTTCCTAGTGGGTCTTTTCCGAAATTATTTTCTTGTTTTCCTCTAGTAGTATTAGAAATTTGTGGTCTTCCTAATTTAGGATCGTCAGCAGCATATTTTTCAGGTTCAGGAACATTACCAGGGTCAGAATACATTCTACCTTTACCATACAGTGATGCTAAATCATGAGGCGTACCATAAGATGTACCTGTTTCTACAGGGTCATTACCTTCTGCCTCAATTTGAGCATTTCTAAATTTACGTTTTGAATCTTCTCTTACTAAATCTCTATATTCATCATATTGGTCTTCACTAAAATGAAATACATTATGGTAAATCCAATCAGATGGGACTAATTTTTGATCTAATAAAGTAGTCGCTAATTCAGCTTTGGATTTCATTAATTCTATTCTCTCCTGATCATATATTATAGAAGGAGTAGTCATAGATAATTCAAAATTAGTTAAAGTTTCATCTGTATACCCTTGTGTATATAAATGAATCAATGCAATTTTATTTAATTCTGATAGTAGTATTCTTTGGATTCTATCAATTGTACGAGCAAATCTAATATCTTCAGCCGCAAGTGTAGCTTTACCTTCAATATTTTCATCATACCCCAAAAATGCTTTTGGTATTTTTAATGCAGCAAATAATTTTTCTCTTAAATATTCTACATCAGCAATACCATCATATGCTAAACCTGGGGTAGTATCTATTTTAGTTGCTTGGTCATTTCCTCTTACAGGGATATAAAAATCTTCTAACATGTTTTGCATGTTATATTTTAAATTATACTCACCAGTTTTTTCATCCATAAATGGAGTACGTTTCATTTGAGAAATTGTTTTCTGCATGAATTGTTCTACTTCATTTGGTGGAATAGCTCCAACATTAACATAAAATATTCTTTTTTCTGGTGCACGAGCAATTCTATGAATTAACATCGCGTCTTCCATTAATGTATATTGTTTAAATAGTTTTCTAGCGGGTTCAATATACGCTCTACCATAAGGTAAGTAATTAACATCACCAACCATTCTAAAGTGAGCCATTTCATAATTATCATATATAATAGCTCCTTTATCATCTGGGCCCGATTCTATATTTTGATTAGGTACATTATAATACCCATAAGAACTACCAGCAAAACCATCTGGGTTCCATTTATATTTTACTTCAGCAGGATTTTCTGGGTTAGATCCTTCTATTCTTTCAATGTGATAAGCTGTGTAAGGTATTACATTATAAACACCAAATTTTTCAGCAATTTCTAATTTCATAAAGAAATCTCCATATTTACACATTTGCCTTGTCCACATCCAAGCATTAAATTCTATATTTAAAACATCATAAAATAAATTATATAATATTTTTTGAATGTCTTCATTAGAACTTCTAATTTGAAGCACTTCACCCATATCATTTTTAAGTGTACATTCATCGGCTACTATATCTAGGGCAGAAGCAATAATAGCATCTTGGTCCATTACATCATACTCCGAATATAGTTGAGTCCTTAAATATTGATAATTTAAATTAAATTGTGCCCCATATAGAGATGTAGGCATTGTAGAATAAACTCTATTAAATCTATCTATTAATGAATTAGTTTCATACTCACCACTTGCTTGAATATGACCTGAGTCAACAGTTTTTACTTGATTACCACCAACGTTTCTAATTACTACATCAGTTGAAAATAATCTTTTTAATCTTGAAAATACACTTGTATTTGCCATAGTATGTTATTATTGTTATAAATATTATTATAAAAGCCAACTTATATCCTCGTTGCCATCTTTAGTTTTAATTTGCCAGGGATTTGATTGACTTTGCATAGCCCCATAACTACCCTGATATGGGGTTCTATTAACATGCATGTTATTTAATGCCTGTTTTGTAATATCAATACCTCTTTGTCTAAATTTTAAAGCGGTATCTCTAATATACATTGCAATACCAAAAGACATAACTAAATCATCATTATAACCCGATTGAGCTTCTGGTCTGCCATTTCTCCAAATAAAAGTTTTCATTTCTTCTATTAATCTTTTAGATTGAATAGTTACACCTTTATCACTTAAATACTCCTGAAATTTTCCTATTACCATGGGGCGTGTTCTTGATGACATAGTAAAACCAGGAACCATTTTAGAATGATCTTGATATTTATCGAAATAAGAATTTACATTTGGCTGATCTGTTTTTTGAGAATAATAAAGGTTTTGATATTGTCGATCTATTACCGTTTGTATAGTAGCCCATCCTATATTTGCATTTTCTACTACAAGTAAAGCTTCATTATATTCTGTGGCTATTCCTACTAACAAATGACCATATTCTTTAGTACCTATTTGTCCTTTATATTCTGCTACTTGAACATTATTTTCAGTATCAATAACATGAAAAGCTGAGTAGTCTTTACCATCACCCCTTGATACATCAGCTACAACAACATAGGTTCTTGAATAATCTGCTACTTCCCAAACCCATAAATTTTGATCCGCACCTCGCCTCTCCATAGGATCTTTTACATATGTTTTTTCATAAAAATCTATATATTCAGGGTAAAAAACAATGTCACCTGAAGTGCTAAAATCACAATCACATTCTTGGGCCGCCATTCTAGGATCACCTAATAATTCATCTTGTCTTTTTCTCCATGATTCATCTCTTTCGGGATGGACATACCAAGGTAATTTAATAGGTAAAAAATCATTTTCCGCTGCTTCCGCTCTTGTCCAGGTTTGGTGGAACCAATTACCTGTACCATAGGGGGTGCTTAAAGCAATACAACCACCTCCAGTTGCTAGTGTTTGTTGAGCTGAGGCCCATATCTCACCAATATTATCAATAAATGCTGCCTCATCAATTAATAGTAAGGATACTGCTTCTGATCTACCTGCATCACTACTTGCTGATGTAGCTTTAATTTGAGACCCATTTGAAAGTCGTAAATTTAATTTATTATTTTCAACTGCGTCTACTTTAAGCCATGAAGGTAAATTTTCATACATAAATTTTACCTTTGTAACCATGTTTTTAGCAGTTTCTTGCTTTGTTGCTATACAAAGAATATTTTTATCCTTTTGAAATAACATCAACCATAAAGATAACCCAGCAGATAAAGTGGAAATACCTAATTGTCTAGATTTTAATATTATACTATAAGGGTTTTCTTGTAATAATGTTAATACTTTTTCTTGAAAAGGATATAAATTAAATTGTATACGTCCACGTTGTGGGTGCTGTATATAACAATATTTACGCATAAAATGTACTGGGTCTTTAGCACATTTTAGATATTCACTTCTTATTATTTTTTTTAAATCAGCCATATATTATTTTAATAATAATACTACTCCTACAACAGCTACAATACCTGCTCCACCCATAAGTTTTGTTTTTAATTTTTGTTTTTTTAAATCAGCTTGTAGTTTTTTTGATAGTTCTTGAGATAAAGATAACTGGTTTTCTTTAGTCCCAATAATAGAATTAAAATTTATAATTTGATCATTTAAATTAAAAATAATACTATCTTTTAATATTACCTTTTTTTCTAATAATTGAAATTTTTTTATAGATAATGCTAATTCTCCTTTAGCATCATCCCCAGTAATTAAATCTTTAATTACTAATTTTACTACTGGTTTTTTCAATTGAATCGAAGTGCTGTCTATAGCGCTCTGCGAAAAACTGGTAAAGCTCATCATTGTTAAAATTATCAACAGCCCTAACTTTTTCATTGGTTTTAATTTTTAATTTTTTAATTAAATTATCTTGATTATTAATCTCATTATCTAGAGTAGATATTTGAGTATTAAGGGTATCTATTTTATAAGTTAAATCATCATTTATATTATGTAAAGAATCAATCTTTGTATTAAGGGCATCAATTTGATATTGATATTCACTTATATAGGCTTCGTTTTTACCAAATAAAAACCAAAGTAAAATAGAAATTAATATAACTATTTTTAATATATATAAAAATCTTTCCTTAGACGAGATCATTAGCAAATTTATCTACTAAAGATTTTAACTCATTTTTTTGACCAGTTAATTTCTTTAGCTGTTTTAAAATGTCTTCTTTTTTAGTATCCTTTGCCTCACTATAATCACGAGCAAGAGATTTCATTCTTTTTTCAACTTCTTTAAATCCTTTTAAAGCTAAATCATATTTTTTATTTTTACCTTTAGCGGCAGAAGCAGCTTTAATTGCATCTTTATCATCAATATCATTATCTTCCTCTAAACTATCCAGTTCTTTTTTTAGTTTTTTAACAGAATCAATTGTGTCATCAATTTCTTTTTTAGAAGGTAAATTAGTCATATCTTCTTCTTCAGATAAAATATCTATAATATTTTCCTTTATATAAGATTGTAATTCAGATTTTCTCATTATAGTACGGTTTTATTATAAATATGATAAAATTTGCTTAATTCTATCTTCAGTACTACCTTTTATAGTTTCAACCTTTTTAGTCATATGACCATACCTTTTAATTAAAGTGGTAATAGTAAAATCTATAATATCTCTATAATGTTCATCTGTTTCTCTTACCCCATTATCTTCAATAGGAATGCCATGAGGAGAAATATAAAAAATGTAATCGTATTCTCGTATGAATTCTTTTGCATAACTTTCAAATATATCTTTATCTTGGTGGGGTATTGATTTTGCATTCATAGTAAATGCCATTACATCAAATATTGTTCTATCTGTTATAATATTTTCATTCATTAATTCAGCACAACGTTCAGCTAAAAATACTGTTTGTCCCTTTAATGTTGAATCAGTATTTAGTGGAATACCTAAATCACTTAAATATTTACTACGTTCAGTAGCAAATTTATAATTTTTAAATTCAGGTAATTCTTTTAAGGCATTAACTAATGTAGTTTTACCTACACTCATTGTACCACATAATCCTATTTTCATATTTTAATTTCTATGGTTTTGTCCTTTTGGTGCCGGTTTTTTATACCACGGCAGACCAGTTTGTTGTCTAATTGCTTCTTTATGTTCAGCTTTACTATATTGTATTCCATAAAGATAATATTCTGCTTTTCTTTCATTTCCTTCTGGAATTAAAGCAGGACCTTCCCAATTATGTAATTTTCCTTCCCAGACGTAAGCTATAGTTCCGTCTGATTTTTTTAATTTTTTAGTTGGTTCCCATTTTTCACTCATATCAATAATATACGTAATTTATTTTAATTTTCCTAATATATTTTCAGCAACATATGTTCCTTGTGCACCGCTTACCGTTATACCTCTAGCTGATAATGCATCGCCAACAAAGTGAACGTTAGGATACTTGGTGAGGGCTAAGTTAGTATAATCGACAAGCGGCTCAGGAGAGAGATATTTTACTTCAGGCACATAAATACCCCAATCATCTTTAAGTGTTGGGAATACTTTTTTCATGTCTTCAATAAAATCCAATACATACCAAAAATATGGTTGCATCGCTTTAGTTATTTCATGTAGTGTATCTACTTTAATTGCTGATACATTTACACCTTCTGATGTTGTTGAGGGTTCTCTAGTTGGACTATAATATAATCCTGTACCATCTTTTTGTAATTTATTTACTACATCTCTAGACCATTCAAATGGTTTATCTATACCTCTAACTTCCATTAGGATGCCAAAATTGGTCATATCATTTCTAAATGATTCATCTTTTTTAGCATGTCCATTATATGAATGATCACCATATGTTTCTTCTACAGCTACATAAGCTGC